>ERZ777010.46-NODE-46-length-147923-cov-89.209829_pt1 | contig 147923 bp, 135 predicted proteins | sample MGYA00374963_ERZ777010 | MGnify/ENA primary metagenome ERZ777010 (study PRJEB29309, sample SAMN06268256) | bioreactor metagenome | isolation source: Joint BioEnergy Institute, California, USA | place: USA:Joint BioEnergy Institute, California, USA | collected...
ACAATTCTGCCGGGTCGGCCGTGCGCCTCTCTCCCCTCAGTTGGGAGAAGAACCCGTTTTTTGTCCGGTGTTTCAGAGCGCGTCGATGTCGCCCAGGGCCTGGATCAGGCGGCGGGCGCGTTTGTCCGGGCGGCGCTCGGGCGGCCTGTAGCCGGCCCGCTCGGCCGCGCGCAGGGCGCGCGCCTCCTCTCGCGCGCGCCGCGACTGCTCGCTCTCGGCGTACAGCGTCTGCGCCACCGCGGCCGGTCCGCGCTGCCCGGACAGGCCCAGCACCTGCACCTCGAAGCGCTCGCCGGCGCGGTGCACCACCAGCGCATCGCCCACGTGCACCAGGCGCGACGGCCGTGCGCGCTGGCCGTTGACCTCGACCCGGCCGTTGGTGATGGCGTCCTTGGCCAGCGCGCGTGTCTTGAAGAAGCGCGCGGCCCACAGCCACACGTCCAGGCGCACCGGCCGACTTGTCAGCTCACTCATCCTGCTTGCGGAAATCGGGGCTGGGGGTGTCGCGCCGGCCCGACGACCATTCCAGCCGCTGGTACGGGTGGCAGCGCTCGTGCTGCAGGCCGGTGGCCTGGCCACGCGGCAGGCCGTCGGTGGAGGAGCCGACCTGGCAGTCGACCAGGTCCGCCGGGCGCACCCGCGCGTCGGACAGGCGCGCCGGGTCGCCGGCGCGGCGGGCCAGGCCGATGGCGATGGAGAACCCGGGGAAAGGACGCATCACAACCCCGCAACCGGCGCCCGCCAAACGCGGGCCTGGACGCGCAGGGTGCCACGAACGCGGCCGCCCGCGCGAGCCGGAAACGGCAACGGCCGCCCGGAGGCGGCCGCTGCGTGGAATCGTGTACGGCGGCGGTCAGCCGGCGGCCTTCTCGGCCTTGGCTTCGGCCTTGGCCTTGGCGACGGCGGCCAGGTCTTCCTTGATGCGGGCGGCCTTGCCTTCCAGGCCACGCAGGTAGTACAGCTTGCCGGCGCGCACCTTGCCGCGACGCTTGACCTCGATCGACACGATGGTCGGGCTGTAGGTCTGGAACACGCGCTCCACCCCGTAGCCGTGGGAGATCTTGCGCACGGTGAAGGAGGAGTTCAGGCCGGCGTTCTTGGTCGCGATGACCACGCCCTCGTAGGCCTGCACGCGCTCGCGGTTGCCTTCCTTCACCTTGACGTTCACGACGACGGTGTCGCCCTGGCTGAACTTCGGCAGTTCGCGGTTGATCTGGGCGGACTCGAATTCCGCGATGATGGACTTGTTCAGCTTGCTCATGGTGACCGACTCTTCTGTTCGGGGTGGGCGTGTCGTCTCGACAACTCGGGCTGACGCAGTCGCCCCATTGCGCTGCGCGTTATCGTTGTTGTGGGACCTGTCCGGGCGGGTCGCCCGCAGGAATCCCGCATTATAGCCACCTTCGGCGGGCAAGCGCTAGCTGCCGTCCCGGCCGCGCAGGTAGGCCTCCAGCAGGGCGGCGTCCTGGCGCGACAGGTCGCGTCCGGCCAGCAGGTCCGGGCGGCGCTCCCAGGTCCGGCCCAGGGCCTGCTGCCGGCGCCAGCGGGCGATGGCGGCGTGGTTGCCCGAGCGCAGCACCTCCGGGACCGTGCCGTAGGGGTGCTCGACCGGGTGGCTGTAGTGCGGGCAGTCCAGCAGGCCGTCCTCGAAGCTGTCCTGGGCCGCGGAGGCGGCGTCGTTCAGCGCCCCGTCCTGCAGCCGCGCCACCGCGTCCACCACCACCGCCGCGGCCAGCTCGCCGCCGGAGAGCACGTAGTCGCCGATGGACAGCTCCTCGTCCACCTCGGCCTGCACCAGGCGCTCGTCCACGCCCTCGTAGCGCCCGCACAGCAGGGCCAGGCGCGGACGCGCGGCCAGCTCGCGCACCTTGCGCTGGTCCAGGCGCCGCCCCTGCGGACTGAGGTGGACCACGTGCGCCGGCTGCGGGTCGGCCCGGCGCATCGCCGCCAGGCAGCGGCGCAGCGGCTCGACCAGCATGACCATGCCGGGGCCGCCGCCGAAGGTGCGGTCGTCCACCTTGCGGTAGTTGCCCTCGGCGTAATCGCGCGGGTTCCAGGCGTGCAGCGTCACCAGCCCGCGCTCGCGCGCGCGGCCGGTGACGCCGAAGCCGGCGCACCGCTCGATGAAATCGGGGAACAGGCTGACCACGTCGATGCGCATGGCGGCTCCTGCCGGACGCGCCGGCACGCTGGCGGCGACCGGCCCGCGGCCGGCGCTCAGAACCCGGGATCCCAGTCGACCGTGATGGTGCCCGAATCGAAGTCCACGGACTTCACGTAGTCGGGCTGGACGAAGGGCAGCATGCGCTCGCGCTCGCCGCGCACCACCATCACGTCGTTGGCGCCGGTGGAGAACAGATGCGAGACATGGCCCAGCTCCACACCCTCGAGCGTGACCACGCGCAGGCCTTCCAGGTCCACCCAGTAGTACTCGCCCGGGGCCGGCGGCGGCAGCGCCTCGCGCGGGACCAGGATCTCGGTGCCGCGCAGGGCCTCGGCCGCGTCACGGTCCTCGCAGCCGGGCAGCGTGGCCACCACGGTCTTGCCGATGTCGCGGCCGCGCGCGCCGCGCAGCTCGCGCTCGGCGCCGGAGGGCGCGCGCAGGATCCAGGGCTGGTAGCGGAAGATGGCCTGGCGCGGCTCGGTCCAGGACTCGAGCCTGACGTCGCCGCGCACCCCGAAGGCGCCCGTCACCCGGCCCATCAGGATCAGCTTCCGTGAGGAGGTGGGGCGCCCGGCTTCGTTCATGGAGCTTCAGGCCGCCGGCGGTGCCGGCGGCGGCAGGATCAGGCCGCGGCCTTCTGGGCCTTCAGCGCTTCCTTGTACAGGCTGCGGACCTTGTCGGTCATCTGCGCGCCGTGGCCGACCCAGTGGTCCACACGGGCGATGTCCATCACCACGCGCTGCTCCTGGCCCTGCGCGACCGGGTTGTAGTAGCCGACGCGCTCGATGTTGCGGCCATCGCGCGGGCTGCGCGAATCGGTGACGACGATGTGGTAGAACGGGCGCTTCTTGGCGCCGCCGCGGGTGAGACGGATCTTGACCATGTGTACTCTTCGTTGCCCAGTCGCCAGGATGGCGAGGTAAGCGGCAAATTGTAGGCCAGGCCCCGCTCCCGGACAAGCCGGCGCCCGCCGCCGCGGTCCCGGCCGCACCGCGGGCGGGTGCGTGCGGGTCCAGGGAACCGCTTACAGCGGTTCCCACGGCGCCCGCGCCAGCGCCTCGCGCAGCAGCGCCTGCAGCTCCGCGTCCGGCCCCCAGGCCACCGCGTCGACAGCGGCGACCGCCTGCAGGCCGGTGGCGTTGATGGCGAAGGCCCCGCGCAGGGCCGGCAGGTCCTCCAGGCGCACCGGCCGCCACCGCTGGGCCACGCCCGCGGCCTCCAGGCCGTCCTGCAGCAGGCGCTCGCCGGTGCCGCGCAGGGCCGGCGCCTGCGGCCACACCACCCCGGCGCCGTCCCAGAACCCGATGTTCCAGACCGTGCCCTCGGCCACCCGCGCCTGCGGCCCTTCCTCCAGCACGAACAGGGCGTCGTCGTAGCCGGCCAGGCGCGCCTGGCGGCGGTGGTGGAACAGCGGGAAGGTGCCCACGTGCTTCAGGTGCGGGACCGGGCGCCGGAACGGCCGCGCCTGCAGGCGCAGCGGATGCGGCGGCGGCGTGGCGGGCGCGGTGGCGGCCACCAGCACGTCCGGCACCAGCGCGCGCAGCGGATCGCGGTGGTCGAAGCCCCGGGCGAACACCGTCACCCGCAGCGAGCAGTCGCCGCCGGCGGCCGCCGCGGCCTGGCGCATCCAGGCGCGCACCGCCTCCACGTCGAGCGTGGCGTCGAACAGTTCGACGGTGCCCCGGGCCAGGCGCCGCAGGTGCAGCGCCAGCCCCTGCGCGGCGCCGCCGCGCACCTGCAGCGAGGTGAAGTGGCCGTAGTTGGCCTGCGCCAGCGCGCCCAGCGCCGCAGCCCCGGCCTCCTCGCCGTTGAGCAGCAGCGGGGCGTTCATGGCGCCATCGCGGTCAGCGGAACGGCATGCGGCCCATGCCGCCCATCATGCCCTGCAGGCCGCGCATCATGCCCTTCAGGCCGCCGCGGCCCAGCTTGCCCATCATCTTCTCCATCTGCTGGTACTGCTTCAGCAGGCGGTTGACGTCGGCCGGCGTGGTGCCGGAACCGCGGGCGATGCGGGCGCGGCGCGAGCCGTTGAGCAGGTCCGGGTTGCGCCGTTCCCTGGGCGTCATCGAGTTGATGATGGCGATCATGTGCGGCACCTCGCGGCTCTGCGCCACCTGCTGCTTGAGGTGGTCGGGCACCTGGCCCAGGCCCGGCAGCTTGTCGATCAGGCCGGCGATGCCGCCCATCTTCTCCATCTGCTCGAGCTGGTCGCGCATGTCGTTCAGGTCGAACTTCTTGCCCTTGGCGACCTTGGCGGCGAGCCTGGCCGCCTTCTCCTGGTCGACGTTCTGCTCGACCTGCTCCACCAGCGAGAGCACGTCGCCCATGTCGAGGATGCGCGCGGCGGCGCGGTCGGGATGGAACACGTCCAGCCCCTCCAGCTTCTCGCCGGTGCCGGTGAACTTGATCGGCTTGCCGGTGATGTAGCGCACCGAGAGCGCGGCGCCGCCGCGGGCGTCGCCGTCGGTCTTGGTCAGCACCACGCCGGTCAGCGGCAGCGCCTCGGCGAAGGCCTTGGCGGTGTTGGCCGCGTCCTGGCCGGTCATGGCGTCGACCACGAACAGGGTCTCCACCGGGTTGACCGCGGCGTGCAGGGCCTTGATCTCGGCCATCATCGCCTCGTCCACCGCCAGGCGGCCGGCGGTGTCCACGATCAGCACGTCGGCGAAGGACTTGCGCGCGTCGTCGATGGCAGCGCGCACGATGTCCACCGGCTGCTGCCCGGCCGCGGACGGGAAGAACAGCACGCCGGTCTGCTCGGCCAGGGTCTTCAGCTGCTCGATGGCGGCCGGGCGGTACACGTCGGCGCTGACCACCATCACCTTCTTCTTGCGCTTTTCCTTCAGGTGCCTGGCCAGCTTGCCCACGGTGGTGGTCTTGCCCGCGCCCTGCAGGCCGGCCATCAGGATCACCGCCGGGGCCGGCACGTTGAGGTTCAGGTCGGCCGCCTGCGAGCCCATCACCGCGGTGAGCTCGTCGCGCACCACCTTGATCAGGGCCTGGCCCGGGGTCAGGGACTTGAGCACCTCCTGGCCGACGGCACGCACCTTGATGCGCTGGATCAGGGCCTGCACCACCGGCAGGGCCACGTCCGCCTCCAGCAGCGCGATGCGCACCTCGCGCACGGCCTCGCTGATGTTGGACTCGGTCAGGCGACCGCGTCCGCGCAGGCGCTCGATGGTGCCGGACAGGCGCTGGGTCAGGGATTCGAACATCGGGGAGGCCGGATTGGGAAAACGGCCGGCGATTATAGCCGGCACCCGGCGCAGCGCCGGCCGGCGGTTCAGCCAGGCGCCGCCTCCACCAGCCGCTCCAGGTCGGCGGCGAAGCGCGTCAGCAGCCGCACCAGCTCCTCCACGTCCCGCTCCGGCCAGTCGCGGAACACCTCGCGCGCCAGCCGTGCGCGGGCCTGGTCCAGGCGCTCGGTCATGGCCTTGCCCCTGGGCGCGATCACCGCCTCGCGGATACGCCGGTCCTGCGGGTTGCCGCGGCGGGTGATCAGCTCCATCGCCTCCAGCCGGGCCACCTGGCGGCTGACGGTGGTGTAGTCGCGGCCCACCCGGTCGGCCAGCTCCACCACCCCGATCGGCCCGACCCGCTCGATCATCACCAGCAGCCGGAACAGGGCCTGGTCCAGGCGCACCCCGGCCGCGGCGATCAGCCGCTGGTCGTTGCGCGGACGGTTCATGACGCTCACCAGGGTGATCAGTGCCCCGTGCAGCGCCCGCATCCGTTCGTGAATATGTGTATCTTGCACATTGCCCGTCGGCGCCATTAGCGTGCCCTCCATGTGTGCATTTTGCACATTCTGGAGGACGACGATGGAAACGCGCAACGAAACCGACGTGCTGGTCTGTGGCGCCGGCGCCACCGGCCTGGTCCTGGCCATCGAACTGGCCCGCCGCGGGGTCCGATTCCAGCTGGTCGAGGTGCGGGAGCGGCCGTTCCACGGCTCCCGCGGCAAGGGCCTGCAGCCGCGCAGCCTGGAGATCTTCGCCATGCTGGGCGTGCTCGACCGCCTGGCGGCCGCCGGCGGCCCGTACCCGCCACTGCGCCGCTACCGCCCGGACGGCCGCCATGCCGAGGTGGCGGTGGCCGAGTCCGGTCCGCCCACGCCGGCCGAGCCCCACCCGCTGCCGCTGATGGTGGCGCAGGCCACCACCGAGGCGATCCTGCGCGAGCGCCTGCTGGAGCTGGGCCACCGCCCCCGGTTCGGCCACGCCCTGGTCGGCCTGGCCCAGGACGCGGACGGCGTGACCGCGCGCATCGCCGGTCCGGAGGGCGTGCGGACCGTACGCGCCCGCTACCTGGTGGGCGCCGACGGCGGCCGCAGCTTCGTGCGCCGGGCGCTGGGCATCGGCTTTCCCGGTCGCACCCTGGGCCAGCGCGCGCTGGTCGCGGACATCGTCCTGGAGGGGCTGGGACGCGAGGCCTGGCACCAGTTCGGCGAGGACGGCGAGCGGCTCGCCATGCTGTGCCCGCTGATGGGCACCGACCTGTTCCAGCTGCAGGCGGCGGTGCCGCCGGACGGCGAGGTCGGGCTGTCGGCTGCCGCGCTGGAGGCACTGGTGCGCGAGCGCAGCGGCCTGCCCGGGCTGCGCGTGCGCGAGGTGCACTGGGCCTCGGTCTACACGATGAACGCGCGCCTGGCCGAGCGCTACCGGGACGGGCGGGTGTTCCTGGCCGGCGATGCCGCGCACGTGCACCCGCCCACCGGCGGCCAGGGCCTGAACACCAGCGTGCAGGACGCCTGGAACCTGGGCTGGAAGCTCGCCGCGGTGCTGGCCGGGGCACCGGACGCCCTGCTGGACACCTACGAGGCCGAGCGCCGGCCGGTCGCCGCCGGGATGCTGGAGATGTCCACCCGCCTGCTCGGCCAGGCCCGCCGGGGCGAGCTGCGCCGCGACCGCGAGACCCGCCAGCTGGACGTGGGCTACCGCGGCGGGCCGCTGGCCCCGGCCGCCACCTGCCCGGCCGCGGTCCAGCCCGGCGACCGCGCCCCGGACGCGCGCCTGCTGGGCGCGGCCGGACAGTCGCGGCGCGTGTTCGAGCTGCTGGCCGGCCCGCACTGGACCCTGCTGGCCACCGGCACGCCGGTGCCGGCCCGGCCCGGCCTGCGCGTGCACCGGATCGGGCCGAAGGCCGAGCTGCGCGACGTGCACGGCGACTTCGCCGCCGCCTGGGGCCTGCCACCGGGCGGCTGGGCCTTGGTCCGGCCGGATGGCTACCTCGCCCGGATCGGCACGGAGGACGACCTGCCCGAGCTGGAGGGCTGGCTGCAGCCTCTGCTGCCCGCCCCGGCAACAACTTGAGCACCCAATATTTGCATTGGCAAACATCGGGCGGTACCCTGCCGCCCCATGTCCAACTCCCCCATCTGCACCGGCGCGTCGCTGGGCCTGCTCGTGCGGCAGGTCCGCGACGCCATGCGCGCCCGCTGGGAACGGGAGCTGGCCCGCGCCGGCCACGACCTCAACTTCAGCCAGTTCCTGACCATCAAGAAGCTGGCCGACGGCGTGGCCAACGTCACCGAGCTGGCGCGCCTGGCCGAGCTCAGTCCGGGGGCCATGACGCGCCTGCTGGACAAGCTGGAGGCGCGCGGCCTGATCGTGCGCGTGGCCGACGCCGACGACCGGCGCGTGCTGAACATCCGGCTGACCCCGGCCGGGCAGCAGATCGCCCGCGACATCGCCCAGTGCGGCGAGCGGGTGCGCGATGCCGCCCTGGCGGGCCTGGACGAAGCGCAGCGCGCGCAGTTCATGCGCCTGCTGGCGCAGGTGCGCGACAACCTGTCCAAACCCGACCCCTAGAACGATGCCTTCCCTCCCCCGACCCGGCCGCCCCCGCGCGGCCACAGGCACGCTGTTCCTCGCGCTGGCGCTGGCCGGCTGCGCCAGCACCGCCGGCCTGGAACCGGCGGCGGCGCCACGCGGGCCCGACACCCTGGCGGCCTCGCGCAGCCTGGCCGGCGCGCCGCACAGCCCGGCCGCCTTCCCCGACCAGGACTGGTGGCGCACCTTCGGCGACCCGCAGCTGGACGCGCTCATCGCCGAGGCCCTGCGCGGCACGCCCTCGCTGGCCACCGCCGACGCGCGCCTGCGCCAGGCCCGCGCCCAGGCCGGCCTGGCCGCGGCCGCGCGCAAGCCCACCGTGGGCGCCAGCGCCCAGTACGCCGTGGCCCGGCTCCCCAGGGGCCTGGCCGGCGAGGAGCTGGGCGGCGAGCTGATGCACAACGCGCTGCTGATGCTCAGCTTCGACTGGCCGCTGGACGTGTGGGGCGGCAAGCGCGCCGAGTACGAGGCGGCGCTGGGCCAGGCCCGTGCCGCCGAGGTCGAGGCCCAGGCCGCGCGCCTGGCGCTGGCCGCCGGCGTCGCCCGCACCTACATCGCCCTGGCACAGGCCTTCGAGACCCAGGACATCGCCCGCCGCGAGCAGGAGCGCAGCGGGCACCTGCTGGCACTGTCCCGCCAGCGCGTGGACGCCGGCATCGACGGCGCGCAGGCGCTGCGCAACGCCGAGGCCGCCGTCGCCAGCGCCACGGCCCGGGCCGAGGCCGCGCGGCAGCGCATCGAGGCACTGCGCAATGCCCTGGCCGCGCTGCTGGGCCAGGGCCCGGACCGCGGCCTGGACATCGCCCGCCCACGCCTGCTGCAGGCGCCGGCCCCGGCGCTGCCGTCGGTGCTGCCCAGCGAGCTGCTGGGCCGCCGCCCCGACGTGGTCGCCGCGCGCTGGCGGGTCGAGGCCGCGGCACAGGGCATCAGGGCGGCCAAGGCCACGTTCAGGCCCAGCATCGACCTCGGCGCCCTGGTCGGCCTGGCCGCCACCGGCTTCTCCGACCTGTTCGACGGCGACGCCGCGCTCGGCTTCGGCGGCCCGGCGCTGAGCCTGCCGATCTTCGACGCGGGGGCCCGCCGCAACCGCCTGGACGCGCGCACCGCCGACTACGACCTGGCCGTGGCCGCCTACGACCAGCGCGTGGTCGACGCCCTGCACGAGGTCACCGACGCGGTGCAGGCGATCCGCTCGCTGGATGCGCAGGAGCGCGCGCTGGAGGAGGCCCGCGCCGCGGCCGGGGCCGCCCTGCAGCTGGCCCGGGCCCGCTATGCGGCCGGCATCGGCAACCAGCTGGAGGTGCTGTCGGCGCAGCGCCCGCTGCTGCAGGCCGAGCAGCAGCTGGCCGAGGTGCGCGCGCTGCGCTACCTGGCCGCGGTCGACCTCGACCACGCACTCGGCGGCGGCCTCCGGTTCGAGGCGCCCGCCGCGGACACCCCCGCACCGACCCCCTGACCTTCCCCCTCCGCCCATGACCACCGAAATCAACCCCCAAGCCTCCGCGCCCGCGCCCGCCGCCTCCCACGGCAAGCGCCGGCGTGCCCTGCAGATCCTGCTGCTGGCCGTGGTCCTGGCCGGCGCCGCCTGGCTGGCCTGGTACCTGCTGTACGCGCGCTGGCACGAGTACACCGACGACGCCTACGTTCAGGGCAACCTGGTGAGCGTGGTGCCGCAGACCGCCGGCACCGTGGTCGGCATCGACGTGGAGGAAGGCGACCGCGTCGAAGCCGGCCAGGTGCTGGTGCGCCTGGACCCGAACGACGCCCAGGTCGCCTACGAGCAGGCGGTGGCCAACCTGGCCGCGACCGTGCGCCAGGTGCGCGGCTACTTCGGCAGTGCCGACGCCGCCGAGGCCGAGCTGCGCGCGCGCCGGGTCGCGGTCGAGCAGGCCCGCGCCGACGTCAGGCGCCGCGAGGGCCTGGTGGCCACCGGCGCGATCTCGCGCGAGGAGCTGGATCACGCCCGCGACGTGCTGGCGGCGGCCGAAGCCGCGCTGGGCACCGCCGAGGGCAACCTGCGCCGCAGCCGCGCCCTGGTGGACGCCACCACCGTGCGCGAGCAGCCGCAGGTGCAGGCCGCCGCGGCACAGCTGCGCCAGGCCTGGCTGGACCTGCAGCGCACCGCCATCGTCGCGCCGGTCTCCGGCCACGTCGCCCGCCGCCAGGTGCAGCTGGGCCAGCGCGTGCAGCCGGGCGCCACGCTGATGACCGTGGTGCCGCCGGAGCAGGTCTGGGTCGAGGCCAACTTCAAGGAGACCCAGCTGGCGGACATGCGCATCGGCCAGCCGGTGGAGGTGCGCGCCGACCTGTACGGCGGCGGCGTGCGCTACCAGGGCAAGGTCGCCAGCCTGGGCATGGGCACCGGCGCCGCGTTCTCGCTGCTGCCGGCGCAGAACGCCTCGGGCAACTGGATCAAGATCGTGCAGCGCGTGCCGGTGCGCATCGAGCTGGACCCGGCGCAGCTGGCCGAGCACCCGCTGCGTCTGGGCCTGAGCATGCACGTGGATGTGGACCTGCGCGACCGCAGCGGCCCGGTGCTGGCGCCGGCGCGCCGGGCCGAGGCCCCGCGCCTGGCCACCGACGTCTACCGCCGGCAGATGGACGAGGCCGACGCGCTGGTCGAACGGGTCATCGAGCAGAACCTGCCGCGCGCGCGCGGCTGACGCGGACGCCTCCCCCATGTCCGACTCCGCCCCCCGTCCAGGCAGCGGCCCCGCGCGCGGCGCGGCGCCGGCCCTGCCCTTCGCCCCGCCCAGCGTGGCCCTGGCCACGCTGGGCCTGGCGCTGGCCTCGTTCATGCAGGTGCTGGACACCACCATCGCCAACGTGTCCCTGCCGACCATCTCCGGCAACCTCGGCGCCAGCGCCAACCAGGCCACCTGGGTGATCACCTCCTTCGCGGTCAGCAACGCCATCGCCCTGCCGCTGACCGGCTTCCTCACCCGCCGCTTCGGCGAGGTGCGGCTGTTCACCTGGGCGACGCTGGCCTTCGTGTTCGCCTCGTTGCTGTGCGGCATCTCGCAGAGCATGGGCATGCTGGTGGCCGCGCGTGCCCTGCAGGGCTTCGTCTGCGGCCCGATGTACCCGGTCACCCAGGCCCTGCTGCTGTCCATCTACCCGGCGGCCAAGCGCGGCCAGGCCCTGGCCCTGCTGGCGATGGTGACCGTGGTGGCGCCGATCGCCGGCCCGATCCTCGGCGGCTGGATCACCGACAACTACAGCTGGGAGTGGATCTTCTTCATCAACGTGCCCATCGGCCTGTTCGCCGCCTGGGTGGTGTCCTCGCAGATGAAGGGCCGGCCGGAGCGCACCGACCGGCCGAAGATGGACTACATCGGCCTGGCCACCCTGGTGCTGGGCGTGGGCGCGCTGCAAATCGTGCTGGACCTGGGCAACGAGAAGGACTGGTTCCAGTCCACCGAGATCGTGGTGCTGAGCATCGTCGCCGCGATCGCCCTGGCGGTGTTCGTGATCTGGGAACTGACCGAGAAGGACCCGATCGTGGACCTGCGCCTGTTCCGCCACCGCAACTTCGCAGCCGGCACCGTGGCCATGGTGACCGCCTACGCCGCGTTCTTCGCCATCGGCCTGATGGTGCCGCTGTGGCTGCAGCGCAACCTCGGCTACACCGCGATCTGGGCCGGCTTCGCCACCGCGCCGATCGGTGTGCTGCCGATCCTGCTCACGCCGCTGGTGGGCAAGTACGCCGGCCGCTTCGACCTGCGCCTGCTGGCCAGCTTCGCCTTCGTGGTGATGGCCTTCACCAGCTTCCTGCGCGCCGGCTTCAACCTGGACGTGGACTTCCAGCGCGTGGCCGTGATCCAGCTGGTCCAGGGCCTGGGCGTGGCGCTGTTCTTCATGCCGGTGCTGAGCATCCTGCTGTCGGACCTGGAGCCGCACGAGATCGCCGCCGGCTCCGGCCTGGCCACCTTCGTGCGCACCCTGGGCGGCAGCTTCGCCGCCTCGCTGACCACCTGGGGCTGGAACCAGCGCACCACCATCCACCACGCCCGCCTGACCGAGCACCTGCCCGCGCACGACGGCACGGTGGTGGAGCTGGCCACACGGCTGGGCCAGGGCGACCTGCAGCGCGGGGCCATGCTGCTGGACCGGGAGATCGCCCAGCAGGCCGCGCAGATCGGCTTCAACGAGATCTTCCACCTGCTCGGCCTCATTTTCCTCGGGGTGATCGTGTTCCTGTGGTTCGCCCGGCCACCGTTCGCGGCCAAGGGGCCGCGCCCGGTCGGCGGCGACCACTGAGCGCCGGCGGCCGGCCGCCGGCGCCGGCGCCGCGGAAACGCCGATGGCATTCCGGTCCCCGCCGGCGCTGTGCGACACTGCCCGGATGACAATCGTTCTCATCGCCGTCGCCGCCTACCTGACCGCCACCCTGCTGCTGGTCGGCGCCGTGGTCCAGGACCGCACCGAGACCGCGCGCGCCTGGCTGGCCCCCGCCCTGCTGGGCGTGGCCACCCACGGCGCCTACCACCTGGTCGTGGCCTGGCGCACCCCGGGCGGCCCGGACATGCACTTCTTCTCGGCCCTGTCCCTGGTCAGCCTGGGCATGGCCGGCATGACCTCGGCGGTGGCCGCGCGCGGGCGCATGGCCGCGCTGGGCGTGCTGGCCTACCCGCTGGCGGCGCTGCTGCTGGCGGTCTACCACGGCCACGGCCACGCGCCCTCGCCGGCGCTGGAGTGGCGCCTGCAGCTGCACGCCTGGCTGGCGCTGCTGGCCTACGCCACCCTGGCCATCGCCGCGCTGCTGGCGGTGATGCTGTGGATGCAGGAACGCGCGCTGCGTCGCCGCCTGTTCCGGCCGTGGCTGCGCGCGCTGCCGCCGCTGACCGAGCTGGAGTCGTTGCTGTTCCGCACCATCGGCATGGGCTTCGCCCTGCTGACCCTCACCCTGCTGACCGGGGTGCTGTTCGTCGAGGACTTCCTGTCCCAGCACCTGGTGCACAAGAGCGTGCTCAGCTTCCTGTCGTGGCTGGCCTTCGGCGGCCTGCTGCTGGGCCGCTGGCGCTACGGCTGGCGCGGCGCGCGTGCGGTGCACTGGACCCTGGTGGCCATGGCGCTGCTGCTGCTGGCCTTCTTCGGCAGCAAGTTCGTGCTGGAACTGGTGCTGGGCCGGAGCTGACGTCGCGGATGCGGATGCCGCCCAGGGGACGGTCTCCTTCGTGCCATTCCGCTCCGGCCGGTGCCGGAGCGGCCGGCCGCGCGCGGCCACCGCTGCGCCTGGCCGGGCTGCTGCTGGCCCTGCATGCCGCGCTGGCCGCGGCCACCAACCCGCCGCCGGATGCCGGGCAGCTGCAGCGGCAGGCCGAGCGCACGCTGGCGCCGCCGGCCGCCCCGCCACCGCCGGCAGACCTGACGCCTCCCGCGGCCCCCGACCAGGCCGGCCCGGAGTTCGTGGTCCGGCGCTTCGCCCTGGAGGGCGTGACCCTGCTGCCGGAATCCGTGCTGCAGGAGGCGCTGGCGCCCTGGCTCGACCGGCCGCTGCGCTTCCCCGAGCTGCAGGCAGCCCTGCGCCGGATCGTGGCGGTGTACCGTGAGCACGGCTGGTTCGCCCGCGCCCAGTTGCCGGAGCAGGACATCACCGAGGGCACCGTGGCGGTGCAGGTGCTGGAAGGCCGCTTCGGCCGCCTGGGCCTGCTGGACGAGGACACCCGCGCCAACGCCGAGTTCGTCGCCGCCATGGTCGGCCGCGGCCTGCGTGCGGGCGAGCCGTACGCGCTCGAGTGGCTGGAGCGCGGCCTGCTGCTGGCCAACGACCTGCCGGGTATCTACGTGGACGGCGTGTTGCAGGCCGGCCGCGAACCGGGCACCAGCGACCTGCTGCTGCAGGTGGAGGATGGCCCGTTGCTGACCGGCAGCCTGGGCGTGGGCAACGAGGGCAGCCGCTACACCGGCCGTGCCCAGGCCATCGGCCGGCTGTCGCTGGACAACCCCAGCGGCTACGGCGACCAGCTCTCGGCCACCGGCATGCGCGGCGCGGACCTGGAGTACGCCGGCGCCAGCTACATCGCCCCGCTGGGCAGCAGCGGCCTGCGCGGCAGCCTGGGCTACAACACCCTGCACTACCGCCTGGGCAAGGAGTTCGAGCTGCTGGAGGCCACCGGCAGCTCGCGCCTGCACCGCGCGGCGCTGGGCTATCCCCTGCGCCGCAGCGCGGCCTGGAACCTGGAGGCGGAGCTGGTCTGGACGCGCCGCCGCCAGGAGGACGCCAGCTTCGGCGTGGACCTGCACCGCCGCCACCTGCGGGACCTGACCCTGACCCTGCTGGGTGACGCCGTGCACCGCGGCGGCCACGGCGCCCATACCGCCTGGATCGCCGACCTGGCCAGCGGACGGGTGCGCCTGGCCCTGCCCGAGGACCGTCTGGCCGACGCCTCCGGCCCGGGCATCGAGGGCCGCTACACCTTGGCCCGGCTGGAGCTGCGCCACGACCGCTGGCTGGCCCCGGACTGGTACCTGCGCGCGCGCCTGGCCGGACAGTGGGCCGACGGCAACCTCGACTCCTCGCAGCAGTTCGTGCTCGGCGGCCCCTACGGCGTGCGCGGCTACCCGGTCAACGAGGCGCCCGGCGACAGCGGCGCGGTGCTGCAGCTGGAGCTGCACCGGATCGCGGCCACGCCCGGCGGCGGCGAGCTGGACGGCTTCGCGTTCCTCGACGGCGGCCGCATCCGCCAGCGCCAGGACCCGTGGGAGGCCCTGGATCGCAACCGCTACGGACTGGCCGCCGCGGGCCTGGGCCTGCGCTGGACCCGCCGCGGCTTCAGCGCCGCCCTCGCCTGGGGCGTGCCGCTGGGCGGCAACCCCGGCGGCTTCGACGGCGCCAACCAGGATGGCAGCCGCCGCGCGCCGCAGCTATGGTTCAACCTGCGCCAGCGCTTCCCGCGCTGAGCGCCTGCCCGGAGACCGCCATGCGCCACGGCCCCGCTTCCCGACTCCGCCTGCCCTTCCACGCCGCCACGCTGGGCCTGCTGGCCTGGCTGCCGGCACTGGCCTGGGGCCAGGCGCGCGACGCACTGCCCGAGGACGGCCGGGTGGCCGCCGGCCACGCCGAGCTGGCCCGCCAGGACCGCGCCCTGACCATCACCCAGCGCACCCCGCGCGCGGTGCTGCAGTGGCGCAGCTTCGACATCGGCGCCGACGCGGCGGTGCGCTTCGTGCAACCGGACGCCTCGGCGGTGGCGCTCAACTGGGTGCTGGGCGGCACCCCCTCGCGCATCGCCGGCGAGCTGTCCGGCAACGGCCATGTCTTCCTGCTCAACGCCGCCGGGGTGCTGGTGGCGCCCGGCGCGCGGATCGACGTGGGCAACCTGGTGGCCACCAGCCTGGAGCTGACCGGCGGGGCGGCCTTCGACCGGCCGACCGCGGGCTTCGCCACGGCCTGGCAGCAGGCAATCTCCGCCAACGGCCTGCTGGCGATGGCCGGCCTGGTCGCCGCCACCGAACCGGCCGCCGACCCGGCCGATCCCGCGCAGCAGGCTGCCCGGCCCGCCGGCCTGCTGACCCTGGAGGCCGGCGCCGACGGCCACCTGCGCATCGGCCTGGACCCTGCCCAGGTGCGGACGCTGCTGGAGGACGGCGGCATGCGCCAGGAGGGCGGGGAGCTGGTGATGTCGGCCGAGGCCGAGAGCACGGTGGCCGCCAGCGCCGTGGCCGGCGGCGGGGCGCCGCAGGCGCGCGGCGCGGTGCTGCGCGACGGCCGCCTGCTGCTGCTGGCCACGCCCGCGGACGGCGGCCAAGCCAGCGCGGCGCCGCGTTCCGGCGGCGGCATCCGCGCCTTCGCCGACGAGCCGCGGCGCTGAGCCTTACGCGTGCTCCAGGGCGTCGGCCAGGCGCTCGACCGCGATCACTTCCAGGTCCTTGTACTTCGCGCCGCCACGCGGGGCGTTGGCCTTCGGCACGATGGCGCGGCGGAAGCCGTGCGTGGCCGCCTCGCGCAGGCGCTCCTCGCCATTGGGCACCGGGCGGATCTCGCCCGACAGGCCCACCTCGCCGAAGGCGATGGTCTTGTCCGGCAGCGGCCGGTCGCGCAGGGAGGACAGCACCGCCAGCAGCACCGGCAGGTCGGCCGCGGTCTCCTGCACGCGGATGCCGCCGACCACGTTGACGAACACGTCCTGGTCGCCGACCGCGATGCCGCCGTGCCGGTGCAGCACCGCCAGCAGCATGGCCAGGCGGTTCTGCTCCAGGCCCACCGCGACCCGGCGCGGGTTGGACAGCGGCGAGGCATCCACCAGCGCCTGCACCTCCACCAGCAGCGGCCGCGTGCCCTCGCGGGTGACCATCACGCAGCTGCCCGGCTGGCGCGCGCTGCCGGACAGGAAGATCGCCGAGGGGTTGGGCACTTCCTTCAGGCCCTTGTCGCCCATGGCGAACACGCCCAGCTCGTTGACCGCGCCGAAGCGGTTCTTGAACGCCCGCAGCACGCGGAAACGGCTGCCGCTCTCGCCCTCGAAGTACAGCACCGCGTCGACCATGTGCTCGAGCACGCGCGGGCCGGCGATGCCGCCCTCCTTGGTGACGTGGCCGACCAGGAACACCGCCGTGCCGGTCTCCTTGGCGTAGCGCACCAGGCGCGCGGCGCTCTCGCGCACCTGGCTGACCGAGCCGGGCGCGGCGGTCAGGGTCTCGGTCCACAGGGTCTGCACCGAGTCGGCCACGATCAGGCGCGGCCTGGCCTGGGCGGCATGGTGCAGGATGGCCTCCACCCCGGTCTCGGCCAGCGCCTGCAGGTTGTCCAGCGGCAGGCCCAGGCGCACCGCGCGCCCGGCCACCTGCGCCAGCGACTCCTCGCCGGTGACGTACAGCGCCGGCACCTGCGCGGCCATCTTCGCCAGCGCCTGCAGCAGCAGCGTGGACTTGCCGATGCCCGGGTCGCCGCCGACCAGCACCACCGCGCCCTCGACCAGGCCGCCGCCCAGCACCCGGTCCAGTTCGCCGATGCCGGTGGACATGCGCACCTCGGCCACCTGGGTCACGTCCTTCAGCGCGGTGACCCTGGGCGGGTCCACCTTGCCGGCCCAGCCGGAACGGCGCGCCGCCGCCGGCGCGCCGCCACCGGAGGCCGGCTCCAGCACGACCTGCGAGAGCGTGTTCCACGCCCCGCACTCGCCGCACTGTCCCTGCCACTTGCTGTACTCCGCGCCGCATTCGCCGCAGACGAAGGCGGTGCGCGCCCTGCCAGGTTTGGCCATCTCCTCGCCATCCACGCTTGATGCTGCCGGGCAGGATACCCAACACCGTCGCAGCACGAGAGACGGCCACGCACGACCACGCACGTTGCGCATGCAGCCGCCTGCACGCAAGCGCATGCATGGTCATCGCCATCGGCCGGCGACGGCGCGTGAAAGGCAGGCACGCCCCCGCGCAACCGCATCGCCGCCGGGGAACGCGACAGCCCGGCGCTTGGCGCGCGGGAACCGGACCCGGTAGAATTACCGATCGTGTCAGCCCACTGACCCGCCGGAATAGCTCAGCTGGTAGAGCGGCGCATTCGTAATGCGTAGGTCGTAGGTTCGAATCCTATTTCCGGCACCAGTCCCGAACGCCCGGCCCCGTGCCGGGCGTTCGTCTTTCCGGGCGTCCGTGCCGCCTGCCTCGGCGGCGCCGTCCGGGACGCCGCCGGCGCGGCGCCTGCAGGGCCGGCCGCCATGGCCACGCGCGCCGGGTGCTAACGTAACCGCCTTCCCGGCCACCGCATCGCCCATGCGCCGAACCGCCCTGCTGCTGCGCCCACTGCTGTTCCTGCTCCTGGCCTGCCTCGCCCTGCCGGTGCGGGCGGACGGGCCGGACCTGGACAAGGCACGCCGCCAGCTGGAGACGATCGCCACCCGCCTGGAGCGCTACGACAACGACGCCGACCTGGCAGGGGCACGCGAGACGGTGCTGGACATCCAGGCAGCGGCGCAGGCGCTGATCGACGCACGCACCCCGGAGCTGGAGAGCCTGGACGCGCGCCTGGCAGGGCTGGGCGAGCCGCCGGCGGGCCAGCCCGAGCCGGCCGAGGTGGCGCGCGAGCGGCAGGCCCTGCTGCAGGAGCGCGCGGCGCTGGACGCGCAGCTGCGCCAGGCGCGGCTGGCGCTGGTCGAAAGCGGGCAGCTGCTGGACCGCATCGCCGTGCTGCGCCAGCAGCGCTTCGGCGAACTGCTGCTGGAACGGACCACGCCACCGTGGCGGCCGGCGTTCTGGCGCCAGCTGGGCGCCAGCGCGCCGCGCGACGTCGCGCGCCTGCAGGCGCTGTGGCGGCAGGCGGCCGACGCGGCCCGCGGCCACTGGCGGGAGGGCACCCTGCAGCCGGCAGTGAGCCTGGCGCTGGCGGTGCTGCTGACCCTGGGCGCCGCGTGGCTGGGCCGGCGCCTGCCCGCGCTGGTGGCGGCGCGGACCCCGGCCGGCCCGCTGCGCCGCTCCGGCCCGGCCATGGCACGGGTGCTGCTGGCGCTGCTGGCCACGCTGTGCGTGGTCCAGCTGCTGCGCGGCGCGCTGCTGCCGGAAACGCTGCCGGCCAGCCTCGCCGCGCTGGCCGGGCGGGCGACCGGACTGGCGGTGTTCGTGACGGTGGCCGCCACGCTGGGACGCGCGCTGCTGTCGGTGGACCGGCCGTCCTGGCGGCTGCCGGCCATCTCCGACGAGGGTGCGCGGGCACTGCGCCGGTTCCCGCTGCCGGTGGCGCTGGTGGTGGCCGTGCCCAGCTTCGCCCGCATGGTGGTGGCGCAGGCGCGCACCAGCCTGGACCTGGCGGTGGCGGTCACCGGCCTGACCGCAGTGCTGTGCACGGCGCTGGTGCTGGCGGTGCTGCTGCGCATCCAGCGCCTGCAGTCGGGCGCGGCCGGCGACGGGGCCCCGCGCCCCCACTTCCGGCCGTGGATGAACCTGGCGGTGAGCCTGGGCTGGATCGGCGTGGGCCTGTCCGTCCTCGGCCTGCTGACCGGCTACGTGGCCCTGGCGGCCTTCATCGGCCTGCAGCTGATCTGGGCGGTGACGGTGGTGGCCGCCGCCTGGCTGGCGATGCGCTTCGCCGACGACCTGGTGTGCACCCTGCTGGCCTCGCGCGGCGTGGCCGGGCGCCGGATCAACACCCGCTTCGGCATCGAGCCGCGCCTGGTGGACCGCACCGCGGTGCTGCTGTCGGCGGGCCTGCGCCTGCTGGTGGCGCTGGCGGCGCTGATCCTGCTGGCCCTGCCCTGGGGCTCGGGCGGCACCGACCTGGTGGAGCGCACCCTGCGCCTGCTGCGCGGCATCACCATCGGCGAGCTGGTGCTCAGCCCGGGCAACATCGCCCGCGCGCTGCTGGTGTTCGCCGGCGCGAGCCTGCTGCTGTACCTGTTCCGGCGCTGGCTGGAGCGGCGCTTCCTGCCCACCACCCGCATGGACGAGGGCATGCGCGCCTCGGTGGCCACCCTGGCCGGCTACGCCGGGATGGTGCTGGCCCTGGCCATGGCGCTGGCGGCCATCGGCGTGAGCCTGGAGCGCATCGCCTGGATCGCCAGCGCGCTGTCGGTGGGCATCGGCTTCGGTCTGCAGGCGATCGTGCAGAACTTCATCTCCGGCCTGATCCTGCTGGCCGAGCGCCCGGTCAAGGTCGGCGACTGGGTGGTGGTGGGCGACGCCGAGGGCGACATCCGCCGCATCAACGTGCGCGCCACCGAGATCCAGACCAGCGACCGCACCACGGTGCTGGTGCCCAATTCCGAGCTGATCACCAAGGCGGTGCGCAACCGCACCTACGCCAATCCCGAGGGGCTGGTGAAGATCCTGCTGCCGCTGCCCTTGGCCACCACCGACGCCGACCAGGTGCGCGCGATCCTGCTGGAGGCCTTCCGCGCCCATCCGGCGGTCATGGAGGCGCCGGCGCCGGGCGTGCAGATCGACAGCATCACCACCGACCGCATCGTGTTCGCCGCCACCGGCTTCGTGCCCTCCCCGCGCCAAGCCTCGGCGGTGCGCAGCGAACTGCTGTTCACCATCCTGCGCAACCTGCGCGACCGGGGCATCCGCCTGGGCTAGCCGGCGCTCGCGCCGGCTCAGTCGACCAGCTGCAGGCGCAGTTCCTTGGGCAGGGCGAAGACCATGTCCTCCGGCTCGCCCTCCAGCTCGCCGACGCTGGTCGCGCCCAGCCCGCGCAGCCGCTCGATCACCCCGTCCACCAGCACCTGCGGCGCCGAGGCGCCGGCGGTCACGCCGATGCACTGTTTGCCCTGCACCCAGGCCGGGTCGATCTCGTGCGCGCCGTCGATCAGGTACGACTCCACGCCCTCGCGCCGGGCCAGTTCGGCCAGGCGGTTGGAGTTGGAGCTGTTCGGCGAGCCGACCACCAGCACCAGGTCGCACTGCCGGGCCAGCACCCGCACCGCGTCCTGGCGGTTCTGGGTGGCGTAGCAGATGTCGTCGTTCTTCGGGCCCTGGATGGCCGGGAACCTGGCGCGCAGGGCCTCGATGATGCTGCGGGTGTCGTCCACCGACAGCGTGGTCTGGGTGGTGTAGGCGATGTTGTCCGGCTGGCCGACCTCGAGCGTGGCCACGTCCTCCACGTCCTCGACCAGGTAGATCCGGCCGGCGCCGCCCTCGCGGTCCCACTGGCCCATCGTGCCCTCGACCTCGGGATGGCCGGCGTGGCCGATCAGCACCACGTCGCGGCCGGCGCGGCAGTGGCGCGCCACCTCCAGGTGCACCTTGGTCACCAGCGGGCAGGTGGCGTCGAACACCTTCAGCCCGCGCCGCTCGGCCTCCTCGCGCACCGCGCGCGACACGCCGTGGGCGCTGAAGATGACCGTGGCGTTGTCCGGCACCGCGTCCAGCTCCTCGACGAAGATGGCGCCACGGCGCTTGAGGTCGTCCACCACGAAGCGGTTGTGCACCACCTCGTGGCGCACGTAGATCGGCGCACCGAGGGTCTCGATGGCGCGCTTGACGATCTCGATGGCGCGGTCGACGCCGGCGCAGAAACCGCGGGGATTGGCGAGCAGGACGTCCATGGGGGTCAGTCGTTCCGGCCGGGACTGGCCGGCCCATAGCTTGGCACGGGGATCATGAACCGGTCTTGCGGCGGCCGTCGGCCAGGCCGGCCAGGGCGATGCCCACAGCGCCGGCGACGATCGCCGTGTCGGCGAGGTTGAACGCCGGCCAGTAGTAGTCCCGCCAGTACCACTGGATGAAGTCCACCACGTGGCCGTGGACCAGGCGGTCGATCACGTTGCCCAGCGCGCCGCCGATCACCAGCGCGTAGGGCACGGCCTGGCGCCAGGCCCCGCGCGGGGTGCGCCACAGCCAGGTGCCCAGCAGCGCGCACACCGCCAGGGCCAGCACGGTGAAGAACACGGTCTGCCAGCCGCCGGCGCTGGCGAGGAAGCTGAACGCGGCGCCGGTGTTGTAGGTGCGGTACCAGTTCCAGAAGCCTTCCACCACCGGCACGGCGGTGTACTCGGGCAGGCTGGACAGCACCCAGGCCTTGCTCCACTGGTCCAGGCCGATGACCGCCGCCGACAGCAGCAGCCAGGGCATGGCGTTGGGGCGCGCGGCGGCCATTCTCAGAACCACTTCCGGTCTTCGCCCGGACCTTCGATGTTGGACACGCAGCGGCCGCACAGCTCCGGGTGCGCGGCCACCGCGCCCACGTCGGCGCGGTAGTGCCAGCAGCGCACGCACTTGGGCTTGGTGGTGGGCCGCGCGTTGACGAACACGTCCTCGGTGCCGGCCGGCTCCACGCTCACGTCGCCGCTGATGAACAGGAAGCGCAGCTCCTCGGCCAGCGGCTGCAGCCACGCCACGGTGTCGGCGCCGGCGGTGATGGTGATCTCCGCCTCCAGCGCCGCGCCGATCTGGCCGTTGGCGCGCATCGGCTCCAGCACCTTGGCCACCTGGTCGCGCAGGGCCAGCAGGCGCTCGAAGTCGGCCGCCGACAGCGGCGCGTCGGCCGGCAGCGGGGCCAGGCCCTCGTACCAGGTCTCGAACAGCACGTTGTCCTTGCGCTGGCCCGGCAGGTGGCGCCACACCTCGTCGGCGGTGAAGCTCAGGATCGGCGCGATCCAGCGCACGAAGGCCTCGGCGATGCGGAACATCGCGCTCTGCGCGCTGCGCCGGCCGCGCGAGTCCTCGCCCATCGTGTACAGGCGGTCCTTGGTCACGTCCAGGTACAGCGACCCCAGGTCCACGCTGCAGAAGTTCAGCAGGGCCTGCACGATCTCGGCGAAGTCGTAGCGGTCGTAGGCCGCCTTGACCTTCTCCTGCACCTCCCAGGCGCGGTGCACGATCCAGCGGTCCAGCGCGACCATGTCATCCAGCGGGCGCAGGTCGCGCGCCGGGTCGAAGCCGTGCAGGTTGGCCAGCAGGAAGCGCGCGGTGTTGCGGATGCGGCGGTAGGCGTCGGAGATGCGCTTGAGGATCTCCTGCGACAGCGCCATCTCGTTGCTGTAGTCGGTGCTGGCGATCCACAGGCGCAGGATGTCCGCGCCCAGGGTCTTCATGATTTCCTGCGGCTCGATGCCGTTGCCCAGCGACTTGGACATCTTGCGGCCGTGCTCGTCCACGGTGAAGCCGTGGGTCAGGCACTGCCGGTACGGCGCGGCACGGTCGATGGCCACGCCGGTCAGCAGCGAGGACTGGAACCAGCCGCGGTGCTGGTCCGAGCCCTCCAGGTACAGGTCGGCCGGCTTGGGCAGGCCGCGCGCCGGCAGCACGCCCTCGTGGGTCACGCCACTGTCGAACCAGACGTCGAGGATGTCGGTGACCTTCTCGTAGTCGGCCGCCTCCGCGCCCAGCAGCTCGGCCGGTTCCAGCGCGTACCAGGCGTCGATGCCCTTCTGCTCGACGATGTCGGCCACGCGGTCGAGCAGCTCCACGCTGCGCGGGTGCGGCTCGCCGGTCTGGCGGTGCACGAACAGCGCGATCGGCACGCCCCAGGTGCGCTGGCGGCTGATGCACCAGTCCGGGCGGCCCTCGACCATGGCGGTGATGCGCGCCTCGCCCCAGGCCGGGAACCAGCCGACCTGCCTGATCGCCTCCAGCGCGTCGCGGCGCAGGCCTGCCTGGTCCATGGAGATGAACCACTGCGGGGTGGCGCGGAAGGCCACCGGGGTCTTGTGCCGCCAGCAGTGCGGGTAGTTGTGCTCCAGCTTCGCATGCGCCAGCAGGGTGCCGTTGCCGCGCAGGCCCTCGACGATGGCGTCGTTGGCCTTCCAGATGTGCAGGCCGGCCAGCTCCAGCGCGCCGAAGGCCGGGGTGGAGGGCAGGTACACGCCGCGGCCGTCCACCGGGTTGATCTGCGCGGCGGTGTAGCGGTCCACGATGCCGTACCGCTTGCCGACCGCGTAGTCCTCCTGGCCGTGGCCGGGGGCGGTGTGCACGGCACCGGTGCCGTCCTCGGCACTGACGTGGTCGCCCAGGATCAGCGGGATCTCCCGCCCGGCGTAGAACGGATGCCGCAGGAGGATGCCCTCCAGGCACGCGCCCTTGGCGCGGCCGTGGACCACGGTGTCGGCCACGCCGTAGCGGCGCAGCGCGCGGTCGGCCAGGGCCTCGGCCAGCACCAGCCAGCGGCGCCCGTCCCCGCGCGCCGGACCTTCCACCAGCACGTAGTCCAGCTCCGGGCCCAGCGACACGGCCAGCGAGGCCGGCAGGGTCCACGGCGTGGTGGTCCAGATCGGCACCGCCACCTCGACGCCCTGAGGCAACTCCACGCCGAAGGCGGCGGCCAGCGCACGCCCGTCGCGCGCGGCGTAGGCCACGTCGATCGCCGGCGAGACCTTGTCCTGGTACTCGATCTCGGCCTCGGCCAGGGCCGAGCCGCAGTCGAAGCACCAGTGCACCGGCTTGGCGCCGCGCACCAGATGGCCATTGGCGACGATCCTGGCCAGGGCGCGCAGTTCGGCGGCCTCGAAGGCGAAGTCGAGCGTCCTGTACGGGTTGTCCCAGTCGCCGATCACGCCCAGGCGCTTGAAGTCCCTGCGCTGCAGCTCGATCTGCTCCAAGGCGTACTCGCGGCACTTCTGCCGGAACTGCTCGGCGTCGAGCTTGACCCCGACCTTGCCGTGCTTCTTCTCCACGGCGATCTCGATCGGCAGGCCGTGGCAGTCCCAGCCCGGCACGTACGGCGCGTCGAAGCCGGCCAGATAGCGCGACTTGACGATGATGTCCTTGAGGATCTTGTTGACCGCGTGGCCCAGGTGGATGGCGCCGTTGGCGTACGGCGGGCCGTCGTGCAGCACGAACAGGGGGCGGCCCTTCGCGTTCTCGCGCAGCCGCGCGTACAGGCCCTCCGCCTCCCAGCGCGCCAGGGTCTCCGGCTCGCGTCTGGGCAGGTCGCCACGCATCGGGAAATCGGTGGCCGGCAGGTTGAGTGTGGCTTTGTAGTCCTGGCTCACGCCGTGGCTCGCAGTCGTTCGGATTCGGAAAGGATGTGACGCGCCTGTTGCGCGTCCAGGTGCATCTGCCGGATCAGCGCCGGCAGGTCGGGGAACTTCTCCTCGTCGCGCAGCCTGGCGACGAACTCGACCTCGATGTGGCGCCCGTACAGGTCGCCGGCGAAGTCGAACAGGTGCGCCTCCAGCAGCGGCTCCACGCCCTCCACCGTGGGCCGGGTGCCGAAGCTGGACACCGAGGGCCAGGGCCGCTCGCCCACGCCGTGCACCCAGGTGGCGTAGATGCCCGACAGCGCCGGCACCTTCGGGAAGCGCAGGTTGGCGGTCGGATAGCCGAGGGTGCGGCCGAGCTGGCGGCCGCGCACCACCCGCCCGCCGATCGTGTACGGCCGGCCCAGCAGCGCGGCGGCGGTGGCGAAGTCGCCGGCGCGCAGCGCCTCGCGGATGCGGGTGCTGGAAACGCGCCCGCCGGCGGCCTCCACCGGCGCGATCTGCGCGGCGGAAAAGCCCAGCTCCGCGCCCATGGCCTGCAGCAGGGCCAGGTCGCCGCCGCGGCGGTGGCCGAAGCGGAACTCCGGGCCGATCCACACCTCGCGCGCGCCCAGCCGGCCGACCAGCACCTGGCGGACGAAGGCCTCGGCCGGCATCGCGGCGAAGGCGGCGTCGAAGCGCAGCAGGCCCAGGTGGTCCACCCCCAGCCCCAGCAGGCCCTCGACCCGGCCGCGCGGCAGCAGCAGGCGCGGCGGCGGGTTGGCCGCGGCGAAGAACTCGCGCGGCAGCGGTTCGAAGCTCAGGGCCACCGCCGGCAGGCCCAGCGCGCGGGCGCGCGCGACGGTGTGGCGCACCAGCGCCCGGTGGCCCAGGTGGAGGCCGTCGAAGGCGCCGATGCAGACCACGCTGCCGCGCGGGCACAGCAACCCGCCCTCGACGTCACGGAACAGCCTGCTCATCGGATGGATAGACCGGATCTTCGCCCTGCCGGCGCCATCGCGCCGGCCGCGGGCCGAACCATGAAGTATAGCCTCCGCCGGCCATCCCCACCCCGCTCAGGCGCGCAGGTGGCGCGGCCGCAGGCCCAGGACCAGCAGCAGCGCCCCATAGGCCGCCGCGCCGCCACCGACCAGCACGGCCAGGCGCCAGGCCCGCTCCCACCAGGCCCAGGCGTCCCACGCCGGCCACAGCCCGCGCAGCCACAGCACCGCCGCCGCCAGGGCCACGGCGCCGGCACCCACCTGCAGCAGCAGCCGGCCCCAGCCGCGCTGCGGGCGGTACACCCCGGTCCGGCGCAGCAGCCAGCCCAGCTGCAGGGCGTTGGCCCAGCCGGCGATGGCGATGCTCAGCGCCAGCACGGCGTGGCCGCCCTCCAGCCCGGCCAGCGCGTCCAGCGGCCGCCCGCCGGCCGCCGCCAGGGCGGCGCGGCCGGCCTGGGTGCCCCACAGCAGCAGCGCGAACAGGGCCGCGGCCGCGCCGGCGTTGACCAGCACCGCCACCACCGCCGCACGCACCGGCGTCCTGGTGTCCTGGCGTGCGTAGAACGCCGGGGCCAGCACCTTCACCAGCAGGAAGGCCGGCACCGCCAGGGCCTGCGCCATCAGGCTCAGCGCGCTCATGCGCGCATCCTCGGCGTCGAAGCGGCCATACTGGAACAGGGTCGCCACCAGCGGCCCGGCGCACAGGACCAGGCCCAGCGCCGCCGGCACGCCGATCAGCACGCACAGGCGCAGGCCCCAGTCCAGGCCGCGCGAGAAGCCTTCCGGATCGGTGGCGGCATGGCGCGAGGACAGGTGCGGCAGGATCACCGTGCCGATGGCCACGCCGAACATCCCCAGCGGGAATTCCAGCAGGCGGTCGCTGTAGTACAGCCAGGTCATGCTGCCGCCGGCCAGCAGGCTGGCCAGCAGCGTGTTGAGCAACAGGTTGAACTGCACCACCGAGGAACCGAACAGGGTCGGCACCATCAGGGTCATGACCTTGCGCACGCCGGCGTGGGCCAGGTCCAGGCGCGGCCGCGGCAGCAGCCCCAGCCGCGCCAGCGCCGGCAGCTGGAAGCCCAGCTGCAGGATGCCGGCGGCGAACACACCCCAGGCCAGCGCCACCACCGAGCCGCCCATCAGCGGCGCCAGCCCGACGGCGGCGGCGATCATGGACAGGTTCAGCAGCACCGGCGACAGCGCCGGGATGGCGAAGCGCTGCCAGGTGTTGAGGATGCCGCCGGCCAGCGAGGCCAGGGAGATGAACAGCGCGTACGGGAAGGTGATGCGCAGCATCTCCACGAACAACGCGTGGGTGGCCGGGTCACGGGCGAAGCCCGGCGCGATCGCGCGGGCCACCCAGGGCGCGGCCAGCAGCACCAGCCCGGTCACCACCAGCAGCGCCGCCAGCAGCGCACCGGCAACCCGGTCGATCAGCGCGCGCACCGCCCCGGGCCCGTGCTTCTCCCTGTACTCGGCCAGCACCGGGACGAAGGCCATGGAGAACGAGCCCTCGGCCGAGAGCCGGCGCATGAAGTTGGGGATGCGGAAGGCGGCCACGAACACGTCCATGGCCGGGTTGGCACCGAAGACCACGGCGTAGACCTGGTCGCGGACGAGGCCGGAGACCCGCGACAGGAAGGTCATCGCCGAGAACACGGCGGTCGAACGCAGCAGGCGCGGACCGCTCATCGGCCGCCCCCCGCCCCCGCCGCCCCGGGCCGGTTGACCCAAGTGGTTGAATCCTCCATAATTTCGCGTTCGCTAGGTTCCACCATTTCCCGCAACCAGTTATCCAGGAATCCACTGCCGTGGCCAACATCAAGTCCGCCAAGAAGCGCGCCAAGCAGACGGTCGTGCGCAATGCGCGCAACGCCGCCCAGCGTTCGCAGCTCCGTACCGCCGTCAAGAAGGTCATCAAGGCCCTGGACGCCAACGACGTCGCCGGTGCCGAGGCCGCCTTCGCCATCGCCCAGCCGCTTCTGGACCGCTTCAGCGCGCGCGGCCTGATCCACAAGAACAAGGCTGCCCGCCACAAGGCGCGCCTGAATGCCCGCATCAAGGCGCTGAAGTCCGCCGCCGCCTGAGGCCGCGTTCCGGGCAACAGCGTCCGCATGCACGAAAAACCCGGCTCCGGCCGGGTTTTTCGTTGCCTGCCACCGGGTCTCAGCGGGCCGCATCCGCGTCCCGCTCCTCGGCCTCCTCCGCGCGCAGCCGGTCCAGGAAGGCCATGACCTCGAGCATGATCGGCCAGGTGCCCTCGCGGCCCAGGGCCGAGACCAGGAACCAGGGGCCGGTCCAGCCGAGCTCCTCGACCACCTCGCGCGCCCGCGCGGCGGCCTCGTCCTCGAACATCAGGTCGGCCTTGTTGAGCACCAGCCAGCGCGGCTTGGCCAGCAGCTCCGGGTCGTGCTTGCCCAGCTCGCGCTCGATGGCGCGCACCTGCTGCGCCGGCGAGACGCCCTCCACCCCGCCCTCCATGGGCGCGATGTCCACCAGGTGCAGCAGCAGGCGGGTGCGCTGCAGGTGGCGCAGGAACTGGGTGCCCAGCCCGGCGCCCTCGGCCGCACCCTCGATCAGGCCCGGCACGTCGGCGATGACGAAGCTGCGGTGCGGCTCGACGCTGACCACGCCCAGGTTCGGGTAGAGCGTGGTGAACGGGTAGTCGGCCACCTTGGGCGTGGCCGCCGACACCGCGCGGATGAAGGTGCTCTTGCCGGCGTTGGGGAAGCCCAGCAGGCCCACGTCGGCCAGCAGTTTCAGCTCCAGGCGCAGGGTGCGGCGCTCGCCCGGCGCGCCCGGGGTGGCCTGGCGCGGGGCGCGGTTGACCGAGCTCTTGAAGTGCATGTTGCCCAGGCCGCCCTTGCCGCCGCGCGCCACCAGCAGCCGCTGGCCGTGGCGGACCAGGTCGCCGATCACCTCGTCGGTCTCGACGTTGGTGACCACGGTGCCGACCGGCACGGTGATGACGATGTCCTCCCCGCCCTTGCCGTACATCTGCCGGCCCATGCCGTTCTGGCCGCGCTGGGCGCGGAAGATCTTCTGGTGGCGGAAGTCCACCAGGGTGTTCAGGTTCTCGTCGGCCTCCAGCCAGACGCTGCCGCCGTCGCCGCCGTCGCCGCCGTCCGGCCCGCCCAGCGGGATGAACTTCTCGCGGCGGAAGCTGACGCAGCCGTTGCCGCCATCGCCGGCGATCACTTCGATTTCAGCTTCGTCGACCAGTTTCATGGCAGGGGCGGACCGGGGGTTGGGAAGGAGGACGCGGGTGCAAGTCTAGGCCAGGCCGGCACCCGCGGGGCCGGCGGCCGAAACGAAAAGCCCCGCACGCGGCGGGGCCTTTCGCTCTGCGTTGGCCGGCAGGGTTCAGTTCGCCGGGACCACGCTCACGGTGCGGCGCTTCTCGGCGCCCTTGACCGAGAACTCGACCACGCCGTCGACCAGCGCGAACAGGGTGTGGTCGCGGCCCAGGCCGACGCCGGCGCCCGGATGGAACTTGGTGCCGCGCTGGCGGACGATGATGTTGCCGGCCTCGACGGTCTGGCCGCCGAACACCTTCACGCCCAGGTACTTCGGGTTGGAGTCGCGGCCGTTGCGCGAGGAACCTACGCCCTTTTTATGTGCCATGACTGCTTCTCCTCAACCCTTGATGCCGGTGATTTCGATTTCGGTGTAGTGCTGGCGGTGGCCCTGCCGCTTCATGTGGTGCTTGCGGCGGCGGAACTTGATGATCTTGACCTTGTCCGCGCGGCCGTGGCCCAGCACCTTGGCGGTCACGCTGGCGCCCTTGAGGGCGTCGCCGACCTTGATGCCGTCGCCATCGCCCAGCATCAGGACGGTGTCGAAGGTGATCTCGCTGCCCGCCTCGGCATCGAGCTTCTCGACGCGGAGCCGTTCGCCCTGCGCCACGCGGTACTGCTTACCGCCGGTTACCAGAACTGCGTACATGACCAGGCATTCCTCTGTAGTTATTGTGGTCTGCTGCCGCGCCTCGGGGCGGACAGAAGCGGAATTCTAGGGGAGCCGTCCAGTCCGGGTCAAGCCGCCCCTCCGGCCGGGCCGGCGCCCGCCCCGCCCCCGGCGGCGCCCCGTCCTGGGCCAATTGCCCGTGCCGGCCCCGTTCGCTAGGCTGGCTCATTCGCTTCCGCAGGCCCCACACTGATGGACAGCATCAAGATCCGCGGCGCGCGGACGCACAACCTCAAGAACATCGACATCGACCTGCCCCGCGACCGGCTGATCGTGATCACCGGCCTGTCCGGCTCGGGCAAGTCCTCGCTGGCCTTCGACACCATCTACGCCGAGGGCCAGCGCCGCTACGTCGAGTCGCTGTCGGCCTACGCCCGGCAGTTCCTCAGCGTGATGGAGAAGCCGGACGTGGACCACATCGAGGGCCTGTCCCCGGCCATCTCGATCGAGCAGAAGTCCACCTCGCACAATCCGCGCTCGACGGTCGGCACCATCACCGAGATCTACGACTACCTGCGCCTGCTGTTCGCCCGGGTGGGCACCCCGCGCTGCCCCGATCACGGCTACCCGCTGGAGGCGCAGACGGTCAGCCAGATGGTGGACCAGGTGCTGGCCCTGGACCCGGAGCGGCGCTGGATGCTGCTGGCACCGGTGGTGCGCGACCGCAAGGGCGAGCACGTGCAGGTGTTCGAGCAGCTGCGCGCCCAGGGCTTCGTGCGGGTGCGGGTCGACGGCGAGCTGTACGAGATCGACGCGGTGCCGGCCCTGGCCCTGCGCCAGAAGCACACCATCGAGGCGGTGGTGGACCGCTTCCGCCCGCGCGAGGACATCCGCCAGCGCCTGGCCGAGTCGTTCGAGACCGCGCTCAAGCTGGGCGACGGCATGGCCATGGTCATGTCCATGGACGACCCGGCCGCGCCGCCGCAGCTGTTCTCCTCGCGCTACTCCTGCCCCCTGTGCGACTACTCGCTGCCGGAGCTGGAGCCGCGCCTGTTCTCCTTCAACGCGCCGATGGGCGCCTGCCCGTCCTGCGACGGCCTGGGCGTGGCCGAATTCTTCGATCCGGCGCGGGTGGTGGCGCACCCGGAGCTGTCCCTGGCCGCCGGCGCGGTGCGCGGCTGGGACCGCCGCAACGCCTACTACTTCCAGCTGATCAACTCGCTGGCGCGGCACTACCGCTTCGACGTGGACACCCCGTGGAACGAGCTGCCCGAGCACGTGCGCCAGGCGGTGCTGTACGGCAGCGGCGAGGAGGTCATCACCTTCACCTACCTCACCGAGGCCGGCGGCCGCACCCAGCGCAGACACCGCTTCGAGGGCATCATTCCCAACCTGGAGCGCCGCTACCGCGAGACCGAGTCGCCCGCGGTGCAGGAGGAGCTGGGCCGCTACATCAGCGAGCGGCCATGCCCGGAGTGCGGCGGCGCGCGCCTGAACCGCGCCGCGCGCAACGTGTTCGTGGCCGACCGCTCGCTGCCGGAGCTGGTGGTGCTGCCGGTGGGCGAGGCGCTGGAGTTCTTCCGCTCGCTGAAGCTGTCCGGCTGGCGAGGCGAGATCGCCGCCAAGATCGTCAAGGAGATCAACGAGCGCCTGGGCTTCCTGGTGGACGTCGGCCTGGACTACCTGACCCTGGAGCGCAAGGCCGACACCCTCTCCGGCGGCGAGGCCCAGCGCATCCGCCTGGCCAGCCAGATCGGCGCGGGCCTGGTCGGCGTGATGTACGTGCTGGACGAGCCGTCCATCGGCCTGCACCAGCGCGACAACGAGCGCCTGCTGGCCACCCTCACCCGCCTGCGCGACCTGGGCAACACCGTGATCGTGGTCGAGCACGACGAGGATGCGATCCGCGCCGCCGACCACATCGTGGACATCGGCCCGGGCGCCGGTGCGCACGGCGGCGAGGTGGTCGGCCAGGGCACCCTGCAGGACATCATCAAGTCGCCGCGCTCGCTCACCGGCCAGTACCTGTCCGGCAAGCGGAAGATCGAGGTGCCGGCCAGGCGCCACAGGCCCAACCCGAAGATGACGCTGCGCCTGTACGGTGCCTGCGGCAACAACCTCAAGAACGTGGACCTGGAGATTCCGGCCGGCCTGTTCACCTGCGTCACCGGCGTGTCCGGCTCGGGCAAGTCCACGCTGATCAACGACACCCTGTTCGCGCTGGCCGCCAACGAGATCAACGGGGCCTCGCACACACCGGCGCCGTACCGCGAGATCGAGGGGCTGGACCTGTTCGACAAGGTCGTGGACATCGACCAGTCGCCGATCGGCCGCACCCCGCGCTCCAACCCGGCCACCTACACCGGCCTGTTCACGCCGCTCCGCGAGCTGTTCGCGCAGGTGCCGGAGGCGCGCGCGCGCGGCTACTCGCCGGGCCGCTTCAGCTTCAACGTGCGCGGCGGCCGCTGCGAGGCCTGCCAGGGCGACGGCCTGATCAAGGTCGAGATGCACTTCCTGCCGGACGTGTACGTGCCCTGCGACGTGTGCCAGGGCAAGCGCTACAACCGCGAGACGCTGGAGATCCTCTACAAGGGCTACAGCATCCACGACGTGCTGGAGATGACCGTCGAGGAGGCACTGCGCCTGTTCGAGAACGTCCCGGCCATCGCCCGCAAGCTGGAGACCCTGGTGGACGTGGGGCTGAGCTACATCAAGCTCGGCCAGAGCGCGACCACCCTGTCCGGCGGCGAGGCGCAGCGCGTGAAGCTGTCCAAGGAGCTGTCACGGCGCGACACCGGCCGCACCCTGTACATCCTCGACGAGCCCACCACCGGCCTGCACTTCTACGACATCGAGCACCTGCTGGGCGTGCTGCACCGCCTGCGCGACGAGGGCAACACGGTGGTGGTCATCGAGCACAACCTGGACGTGATCAAGACCGCCGACTGGGTCATCGACCTGGGCCCGGAGGGCGGCCAGCGCGGCGGCCAGATCATCGCCACCGGCACCCCGGAGGAGATCGCCGCCAACCCGGCCTCCTACACCGGCCGGTTCCTGGCCAAGCTGCTGCCGGACGCCAGGGCGCGCGGCAGCAAGCCGGCGGCCGTGGCCCGCGATCCGGCCCTGCCCCCGCGCAAGGCACAGAAATCCCCACGCAAGACCAAGACCGCATGACCCAGCCCAACCCCCACCCGCAACCGCGCGTGCTGGCACGCGTGCCCATCAGCGTGCGCTGGCGCGACATGGACGCCATGGGCCACGTCAACAACGCCAAATACGTCTCCTACCTGGAGGAGGCGCGCGTGCGCTGGATGAACACCGTGCCCGGCGTGTCCATGAGCGACCGCATCGCACCGGTGGTGGCGGCCACCAACGTCAACTACCGCGCCCCGATCGTGTGGCCCAACGACATCGTGGTGGAGCTGTTCGTCGAGCGCGTCGGCAACAGCAGCGTGACCATCGGCCACCGCATCCTCGACCAGAAGGACGAGTCGGTGCTGTACTCGGACGGCAACGTCGTGGTGGTGTGGATGGACACCCGGACCGGGCGCAGCGCCCCGCTGCCCGAGGCGATCCGCGCCGCGGTCGCCGCCTGAACCGCCGGCACGGCCGGTGCCCGCTGCCTGGCGTGCATCCCCGCGGGAGCCGCGTCCGCGGCGACCCGGACGGGGCATCCGCAGGCGGTGCCCGACGCAACGCCTGCGGATGCCCGTCGCCTTGCGCAGGCATGCCCCCTCCCCGCGCCCCGGTTGGCGGCGGTCCCGGCCACGTCCGCGTTGAACGCGGGCATGGCAGACGCCGGCCGGGTCGCCGCGGACGCGGCTCCTACAGCGAAGGGGTGGCGCGGGGGTCGCGCACCACCAGTGTGTCCACCGGCGAGGCTTCCAGCATGCGCTGGGCGGTGCTGCCGAGCAGGATGTCGAACACGGCACTGCGGCCATGCGAGGCGACCACCGCCAGATCCACCGGGTACTGCCCGGCGTACAGGCCCAGCAGGATGGCCGGATCGCAGCGCTCGACCACCAGGCTGACCGCGCTGGCGCCGGCCGGCGGCCGGCAGCGCTCGAGGAAGGCCTGGCCCTCGGCCAGGGCGTCGGCCTGCGCGGTGGCCAGCAGTTCGTCGCGGCCGCCATCGACCAGCCCGGCCATCGGCACTTCGTAGCCGTGCAGCACGCTGATGGCCAGGTCCGGGAACAGCGCCACGGCGGTACGGAAGGCGTGCTCCGAGGACGGCGACCAGTCGCTGGCCACCGCCATGCGCCGGTACGGCCCGTGGGTGCGCCGGCGCACCACCAGCACCGGCAGCCTGGAGCGCCGCACCAGCTGGTCCACGGTCGAGCCCGGCACCAGGCGGCCGAGGCCACCGGCGCGCGCCACGCCGGCCACGACCAGGCCGCAGCCCTCCTCGTCCGCCACCTGCAGCAGGCGCGTGGCGACCGGCCTGCCGCGCTCCACCCGCAGGGTGACCTGCACGCCGCGGGCGGAGGCGTCGTCCAGCAGCTGCTTTTCGGCGGCGCGCACCGGGTCGGTGCCGCGGTACCAGGAAGGCGGATCGCGCAACAGCATCGCCTCCGCCGCGACGGGGTCGCCCTCGACCACGTGCGCCACCACCAGGCGCGCGTCCCACGCCTGCGCCAGCAGCACGGCACGGTCCAGTGCGCGGTCGCTGCGCGGACCCAGGTCGCTGGCCAGCAGGATGGCGCGCGGCCGGCTGCCCTCCATGGTTGCGTTCATGTCCCCCCCTTACGTTCCGTCGCAGGCCCCATCCACGCGGGAGCGTTGCCTTCAGTGGCCGTGGTGGTGGTCCTGGTGCCCGTCCCGGCCGCCGGGCGCGCCCGCGCCCACCACCAGCTCCGCCGCCACCTCGGCGCCGTCCTCGAGCACCAGCACCAGCGGCACGCGCTGTCCGGCGGCAACCGCCCCGCGCGGCTGCATCAGCATCAGGTGCAGGCCGCCCGGCTGCAGCACGGCCTCGCCGCCGGCCGGCAGGGCGAGCTTTTCCAGCTCGCGCATGCGGCTGACCCCGTCCACCACGGTGGTCTCGTGGATCGAGACCTCGGCGAAGACCGGGCTGCGCGCGGCCACCACGGCCTGCGCCCGGCCGCAGCCGTTGGCGATGCGGCCGAAGCCGGCCAGCATCGGCCGCGGCGCCGGCGGGAGACGGATCCAGCCCTGCTCCATGCGCACGCAGGCGCCGGCGGGCTTGCCGTCGTCCGGCGTGGCGGCACGGACGGACGCGGGAACGGAGGCGGCCAGGGCCAGCAGCGCGGCCGGCAGGAGGTTTCGGATGTCCATGCGCCTATGATACCAGCCCATCCCGCCACGTTCCGGACCGCTCCATGACCTCTTCCGTGCAGACCATCGACCACGGCCGCATCCGCGAACTGCGCCTGGCGCGCCCACCGGTCAACGCTCTGGATCCGGCGCTGTGCCGCGCACTGATCGCCGGCCTGGACCAGGCCGTGGCCGAGGACATGGATGCGGTGGTGGTGTCCGGCGCCTCGGGCATCTTCTCCGCCGGCCTGGACGTGCCCTACCTGATGTCGCTGGGCGAGGACCGCCACGCCCTGCACGCCGCCTGGGGCGCGTTCTTCGGCGCCGCGCGCGCCCTGGCCGGACTGCGCATCCCCGTGGTGGCTGCGATCACCGGACACGCCCCGGCGGGCGGCTGCGTGCTGTCGCTGTGCTGCGACTACCGGGTGATGGCGCGCTCGCCGGACCCGGCCAGGCCCTTCACCATCGGCATGAACGAGACCCAGGTCGGCCTGGCCGTGCCGGACGGCGCGCAGCACCTGATGCGCCGCGTGGTCGGCCAGCACCGCGCCGAGCGCCTGCTGGTGTCCGGCGCCATGGTCCCCGACGAGGAGGCCCTGCGCATCGGCCTGGTGGACGAGCTGGCCACGATGGAGGAAGTGGTGCCACGCGCGCTGGCCTGGCTGGAGCCGCTGCTGCGCCTGCCGCGCGCGCCGATGCTGCAGACCCGCGCCCTGGCCCGCGCCGACCTGGTGCGCGCGCTCGACCCCGAGAACCTGCACCTGGACCGCTTCGTGGACGGCTGGTACGACCCGGACACCCAGGCCGGCCTGCGCGCCCTGCTAGCCAGGCTGGGCAAGCGCTGAAGGCGCGGACTCAGCGCGGCGGGTCGAGGTGCTCGGCCAGCACCCCGGCCAGCCAGTCCATCACCTCGCGCACCCGCCGCGGCGTGTGCCGCTGCAGCGGGTACAGCAGGCTGACCGGCATCGGCGCGGCCGGCAGCTCCGGCAGCACTTCCACCAGGCGGCCATCGGCCAGCGCCTCGCGCACCGCGAAGCGCGGCACCTGGATCAGCCCCAGGCCGGCCAGGGCGGCGCCCACGTAGGCCTCGCCGCCGTCCACGGTGACCGCACCGGGCAGCTCCAGGGTCGCGTGGCCGCCACCGGGCAGCGGGTACTCGAACCCCTCCGGGCGGTGCCCGAAGGCCACCGTGAACTGCACCAGGCGGTGGCCGCGCCGGAGGTCCTCCAGCGTGCGCGGCACGCCATGCCGGGCCAGGTAGGCCGGACTGGCGCAGCTGACCACCGGCACCACGCCGAGCCGGCGCGCCACCAGGCTGGGATCGGCCACCTCGCCGGTGCGCACCACGCAGTCGTAGCCTTCGCGCACCAGGTCCACCCGCCGCTCGCCCGCCCCCAGCTCGATCTGCAGTCCCGGGTGCGCCTCCAGGAACGCGCCCAGGCGCGGCAGGACCAGGTGCCGGGCCATGCCCGCCGACATGCCGATCCGCACCCGCCCGCCCAGCTGGCGCGCCTCGCGCCGGAACATGGTGTGCAGCTCCTCGGCCTCGCCGAGGAAGTCGCGGCAGCGCTCCAGGAACGCGGCGCCGTCGGCGGTCAGCCGCACCCGCCTGGTGGTGCGGTGGAACAGCTGCGCGCCCAGCGCCGCCTCCAGCCGGCGCACCGCCGCCGACGCGCTCGCTTTGGGCAGACCGAGGCTGTCGGCGGCGCGGGTGAAGCCGCCCAGCTCGGCCACGCGCACGAAGATCCGGTACTGGGTGAGCCGGTCCACGATTGTTCTTCCTTTGGGAACAAAGGAACCAATTGTGCCCGGTTTATCAGCCCGCCTGCGGCCAATAGCCTGTGCCCACTCCCCCACCCAACGGAGCACGGCCATGAGCGCTTCCCCCGCCCCCGTCACCCTGATCACCGGCGCCAGCCGCGGCCTGGGCCGCAGCGCCGCCACGCACCTGGCCCGCGCCGGCCACGACCTGATCCTGACCTACCACCGCCAGACCGGGGCGGCCGAGGCCGTGGCCGCGGAACTGCGCGGCCTGGGCCGCCGGGTGGCGGTCCTGCCGCTGGACGTGGGCGAGGCCGGCGGCTTCCCCGCCTTCGCCGCGCAGGTGCGCGAGGTGCTGGCCGGCTGGGGCCTGGCGCGCTTCGACCACCTGGTCAACAACGCCGGCACCGGCCTGCACGTGCCGTTCGCCGAAACCACCGCCGAGCAGCTGGACGCGATGTACCGGATCCACTTCAAGGGCCCGTACCTGCTGACCCAGGCCCTGCTGCCGCTGATCGCCGACGGCGGCCGCATCCTCAACGTGTCCAGCGGCCTGGCCCGCTTCAGCGTGCCCGGCGCGTCCGCCTACGCGGCGATGAAGGGCGCGGTCGAGGTGCTGACCCGCTACCTGGCGCGCGAGCTCGGCGCGCGCGGGATCCGGGTCAACACGCTGGCCCCGGGCGCGATCGAGACCGATTTCGGCGGCGGCCGCCTGCGCCAGGACCGCGAGCTCAATGCCTGGGTCGCCGCGCAGACCGCGCTGGGCCGCACCGGGCAGCCGGACGACATCGGCGGCGCGGTGGCCGCGCTGCTGGCGCCGGGCGCGGGCTGGATCAACGCCCAGCGCATCGAGGCCTCGGGCGGGATGCTGGTCTGAACGCGGCGCGCGGCGCGCTCAGGCCGCGCCGCGCGCGACCGGCCGCGACGGATCGGCGATCCAGCCGCTCCAGGAGCCGGGATAGACCCGCGCCCCGCCCAGGCCGGCGTGTTCGAAGGCCAGCAGCAGGTGGCAGGCGGTCACGCCCGAGCCGCACATCAGCACCGCCTCGCGCGGCGCCCGCCCGTGCAGCAGCGGCTCCAGCTCGGCGCGCAGCTCGGCGGCCGGGCGGAAGCGCCCCTGGCGCAGGTTGGCGGTGAACGGCCGGTTGAGCGCGCCGGGCACGTGGCCGGCAACCGGGTCGATCGGCTCGACCTCGCCGCGGAAGCGCTCGGCGCCGCGCGCGTCCAGCAGCCAGCCGGGGGGCTCGCCGAGGCGTTGCAGCACCTCGGCGGCGGTGGCGATGCGCGTGGCGTCGAAGCCGGCGGCCGGATACGGCGGCAACGGTTCCGGCGCCGCCGCGTCCGCGGTCTCGGGCAGGCCGGCCGCGCGCCAGGCGGCCAGGCCGCCGTCGAGCACGGCCACGCGTTCGTGCCCCAGCAGCCTCAGCAGCCACCAGGCACGCGCCGCGGCCATGCTGCCGTCGCCGGCGTCGTACACCACCACCTGGTGCTGCGGGCCGATGCCCCACTGGCCCACCCGCCGCGCGAAGGCGTCGGCCCGAGGCAGCGGATGCCGGCCCTGGCCCTGCACGCCATGGTCGGACAGGTCCCGGTCCAGGTCGGCGTGCACCGCGCCGGGCAGGTGCGAGGCGGCGAAGGCGGCGGCGCCGGCCTGCGGGTCGGTGAGCACCGCGCGCGCATCCAGCAGGCGCAGCCGCGCATCGCCCAGCCGCGCCGCCAGCGCAGGCACGTCCACCAGGGTGGTCCAGTGCATGGGCGTCATCTGCCCTCCTCCAGGCGTCGCCTCAGGTTGTAGAGGATGGCCGCGGTCGCGCCCCAGATGCGCTGCGCCGGCCAGTCGTATTCCAGGACGGTGCGGGTGCGCCCGCGGTACTCCATCGGGATGCTGCGCAGGTGCCCGGGCGCCATCAGGTAGGACAGCGGCACCTCGAACACCTCGGCCACCTCGCCCGGGTGCGCCTGCGGGCGGAAGCCCGGATCCACCGCCGCCACCACCGGGGTGACGCGGAAGCCGCTGACGGTCACGAACGGGTCCAGGTAGCCCAGCGGCGCCACCTGCGCCTGCGGCAGCGCGATCTCCTCGGCGCTCTCGCGCAGGGCCGCGGCCAGGACGCCGGGATCGCCCGGCTCGATGCGGCCGCCGGGGAAGCTCACCTGCCCACCGTGGTGGCGCAGGCCGTCGGTGCGCCGGGTCAGCAGCACATAGGTGCCGTCCTCGCGCGGCACCAGACCCACCAGCACCGCGGCCTCGGCCAGGCCGGATGGCAGCAGGTCCTCCAGCTCGGCGCGGTTCCAGCCCGGATCGGCGGGGGGCCGACGCAACGGGTGCAGCACCCGCGCCAGCCGCGGCCGTTCCGGCAGGCGCCGCAGGAACGGAGGCAGTTCGCGCTCGCGTGCGGGCAGTACGGTTTCCATGATCCACCTGCGTTCGGCCTCGGCCATGCACGACCAGGCGGCGATCTCCGCCCCCGTGCGCAGGCAGCCGGCGCACAGGCCGTCGTCGCCGAGCCGGCACAGGCCGATGCACGGGCTGGCTGGGGCGGCGGCGGACGGAGCCGGTGGATTCACGGGCGGTCGTGCATGCAAGAGGAGAGACTAGCGCGGAACGCGGCCGCCTGCCTGGCGCAGAAACGGCTGCGCCGGCATCGAAGCCGGCGCAGCGCGTGGAGCCTGAAGACGGATTACTTGACCGAGACCAGCTTGATCTCGAACACCACCGCCACGTTCGGCGGGAACGGCGTGCGCGGGTCGGCGCCGTAGGCCTTGTCCGGCGGCAGCGCCACTTCCCACTTGGAACCGGCCGGCATCTGCAGCAGCACCTCGCGCATGGCCGCCATCTCGACCTCGCTGACCTTGATGGCCGGGATCTGCTGCGGCGGACGCGCCTGCTCCGGGCGCTGGCCGAACGGGAACGGACCGGCCACTTCCAGCTGCACGGTGCTGGACTGGTTGGGCTTGGCGCCGTTGCCCGCCTCCAGCACGCGGTACTGCACGCCGTTGGCCAGGGTCTGCACGCCCGCCCTGGCCTTGTTCTCGGCCATGAACTGGTCGGACTTGGCCTTGTTCTCGGCGGCCATCTTCTCGTAGCGCTGCTTGGCCTCCTCGGCGCGCTGCTGTTCGCGCTTCTGGAAGGCCTCCAGCGCCGGGCGCAGCTGCTCGGCGGTGATGGCCGGCTGCTTCTTGGCCATGGCGTCCTGCAGGCCCTTGACCACCGAATTGACATCCAGCTGCTCGCCGCGGTCCGCGAGCTCGGCCAGATTGCTGCCGTAGTCGTAGCCGAAGTAGTAGCTGAGCTTGCCCTTCTCGGACGTGGTGTCCTGGGCGAAGGCGCCGCCTGCAAAGGCGAGGGCCGCAACGGCGACCGCGATCGAACGCAACTTCATCTGAATGTCTTCTCCGGAAGGGGTTGACGCCGGACCCGCGGGCCCGGCGGTGGCGGACGCGCTAGGATAGCCGCCGCGCAGGCGGCCCGCCACAACGGCGGACCGTGGCTGTGTGACCGCGGCGACGGACGGAAGTTCCGCGCCGCGCACCGGACCCCTTGCACCAGGAGATCCCATGACGGCCAGTCCCGTCCTCGGCCGCGACGACGGCCCCGTTCGCATCCTCACCATCGACCGCCCGGACAAGCTGAACGCGCTGAACCGGCAGACCCTGGAAGCCCTCGACGCGGCCTTCACGCAGGCGGCCGCGGACGGGACCGTGCGCGTGGTGGTGCTGACCGGCAGCGGCAGCAAGGCCTTCGTGGCCGGTGCCGACATCGCCGAGATGAGCGCCCTGTCCGCGGTCCAGGCCCGCGAGTTCTCCCTGCTGGGCCAGCGCCTGATGCGCCGGATCGAGCGCATGCCCAAGCCGGTCATCGCGATGGTGAACGGTTACGCCCTGGGTGGCGGCCTGGAGCTGGCCATGGCCTGCCACCTGCGGGTGGCCGCCGAGGGCGCGCGCATGGGCCAGCCGGAAGTGAACCTGGGCCTGATCCCCGGCTTCGGCGGCACCCAGCGCCTGCTGCGCCTGTGCGGCCGCGCCGCGGCACTGGAACTGTGCCTGCTGGGCGCCCAGGTGGACGCCAACCGCGCCCTGCAGCTCGGCCTGGTCAACCGTGTGGTGCCGGCGGCCGAGCTGGAGGAGCAGACCCTGGCCCTGGCCCGGCAGCTGGCCGCCTCGGCCCCGCTGGCCCTGCGCGGCGTGCTGGACGCGGTGGTCACCGGCGGCGAGTGCGGGCTGGAGGAAGGCCTGGAGTTCGAGAGCGCGCAGTTCGCCCTGCTGTTCTCCACCGAGGACATGCGCGAGGGCACCCGCGCCTTCCTCGAGAAGCGCAAGCCGCAGTTCCACAACCGCTGAAGCGCGATGGGCAGCTCCCCCGACCGGCTGCGCCTGCTGGCGCTGCTGCACGAAGACGACCTGGATGGCGCGCTGGAGGCGGGCCTGATGGACTACGCCGCGCGCGCGGACGATCCGGCCGACGCGCCGCTGCTGGCCGCGCAGCGGCGCCTGCGCACCGCCTGGGCGGCACGCGAGCGCCACCGCGCCCGCGCCGCGCGCCTGGCGCGCATCGCCGCCGAGCGCGAGGCGCGGCGGCGCGCGGCCGTGCCCGCCGCCGGTGCACCGGGCGCCGCGGCCGCCCCGCCGCTGCCGCCGGCCGCCGCCGCGGCCCTGGCCCGTGCCCGCGCACGCCTGGCGGAGCGCAAGCCATGAGCACGGCGGCACGCAAGGGCGCGGGTGCGCGCACGCCCGCACCGCGCGCGGCCGCTGCCGCGCAGGCCCGCCCGGCGAAGGCGCCCCGCCCCCCGAAGGCCGCGGGCAAGCCCCGTTCCCGCGCCCGTGCCGGCCGCCTGACCCCGGCCGAGGTGCACGAGCTGTTCTCGCGCCTGCGCGAGCTCAACCCGCATCCGACCACCGAGCTGGAATACAGCACGCCGTTCGAGCTGCTGGTGGCGGTGGCGCTGTCGGCGCAGGCCACCGACGTGGGCGTGAACAGGGCCACCCGGCGCCTGTTCCCGGTGGCCAACACCCCGCAGGCGATCCTGGCGCTGGGCGAGGAAGGCCTGAAGCGCTACATCAACACCATCGGCCTGTACAACGCCAAGGCGGCCAACATCATCGCCACCTGCCGGATCCTGCTGGAGAAGCACGGCGGGGAGGTGCCGCGCGACCGCGAGGCGCTGGAGGCCCTGCCCGGCGTGGGCCGCAAGACCGCCAACGTGGTGCTCAACACCGCCTTCGGCGAGCCGACCATCGCCGTGGACACGCACATCTTCCGCGTCTCCAACCGCACCGGCCTGGCCCCGGGCAAGGACGTGCGCGTGGTGGAAGAGGGGCTGCTGCGCGCGGTGCCGGAGGAATTCCGCAAGGACGCGCACCACTGGCTGATCCTGCACGGCCGCTACGTGTGCAAGGCGCGCAGGCCCGAGTGCCCGCGCTGCGTGATCCGCGACCTGTGCCGTTTCCCGGACAAGACGCCGGGCCCGGCGGAAGCCTGAAGACCGGAAAAGGCGAAGGCCGCCCCGAAGGGCGGCCTTCGCATCGGGCCGGTCCCGCGCGGGAGCCGGCACCCCGGCGCGGTTGCCGCGCCTACTCGTCGCGGTCGCGGAACGGCTTGCGCGGGAAGCGCTCCTCGCGGTTGGCCGCATGCCAGGCGAACGAGGCGATGATCGCGGCCGCCTGCTTCAGGTCGTCCGGCACCACGTGGTCGTAGGTGTCCAGGTGGGTGTGGTGGACGCGGGTCGAGTAGTCGGCCGGATCCTGCACGAACTGGAAGCCGGGCAGGCCGACGCGGTCGAAGGAGATGTGGTCGGTGCTGCCGGTGTTGCGGGTGGTGACGATCTCGGCGCCCAGGTCGCGGAACGGCTCCAGCCAGGCCTTGAAGATCGGCACCGCGGCGTGGTTCTCCTGGGCATAGATGCCGCGGATGCGGCCGGTGCCGTTGTCCAGGTTGAAGTACACCGAGAAGCGGTCGTAGCCGGCCTTGCGCTGCAGCGGGCCGGTGCCGCGCTGGAAGGCACGCGGCAGCGCCTTCTGCTCCGGATCGGTCGGCTCCGGCCAGTCGGCCAGGTACTTGGCCACGTAGCCGGCCGAACCGTGCAGGCCCTGCTCCTCGCCGCCCCACAGGGCCAGGCGGATGGTGCGCCTGGGCTTGGCGCCGATCGCCTTGAGGATGCGCATGGCCTCCATCATCACCACCACGCCGGCGCCGTTGTCGCTGGCGCCGGTGGCGGTGTGCCAGGAATCCAGGTGCGCGCCGATGACCACCACCTCGTCGGCCCTGCCCGAGCCGGGCAGGTCGGCCAGCACGTTGGTGGCCGGCAGGTCCTCCTCGCTGGTGAAGCGGGCATCCACGTCCAGGCGCAGGCGCACGTCCTGCCCACGCTCGACCGCGCGCACCAGCTGGTTGTAGTGCTCGGCGGCCACGACCAGCTCCGGCACGCCGACCGGCTCACCGGCCTTGCGCGAACCGCCGCCGGTCACGCGCAGGATGCCGTTGTCCCAGGAGCTGATGGACAGCGTGGCCAGCACGCCTTCCTCGGCGAGGAAGGCGTTGAGCTCACGGGCGAAGGCCTGGCGCTTGCGGTACTCGGCCAGGCGCTTCTCCTGCGCGCCCGGATCGGCCTCGGCCGGGACCGGGAAGGTCTGCAGCTCGCCCAGGCTCTCCTCGGTATGGCGGCGGAAGTCGGGCTTGTCGGCGGGCTTGTAGGCGCGCGCGTCGTCCAGCAGCACGATCCTGCCGCGCAGCTTGCCCCTGTGCTTCTCCAGGTCCTCGCTGGTCTTGAGGGTGGCCTTGATCACCTCGCCCTCGACCGGACCGTCGGTGCCCAGGGTCCACGCCTTGGGCGCGGCGTGGATCGGCATGCGGCGCGGCGCCAGCATCTCCACGCGCGAGGCGCGGTATTCCCAGCCGCGGCCGAAGGCCGGGTCGAAGACCTCCTCGCGCACGTTGGCCAGGCCGTAGCCCTGGAGCTTGGCGCGGGCCCATTCGGCCGAACGCGCGTAGGCCGGCGAGGCGGTCAGGCGCGGACCGACGGTCTCGGTCAGCTCCTTGAGGTTGGCCGCCACCTCCGAGCGCGTGAACGCCTCCTGGCGGATCCTGGCCACCATGTCCAGGTCGACCCGTTCCACGGTGTTCGCGCTGGCGATGCCGGTGGCCGCCACCAGTCCCGCCAGCGCCATGCTGCGCAGCATGCCCTTCACTCGTTTTTCCCCCGTCTCAGGACGAACAAAAACCCACCCGCCCCGGCGCCTGGCCGGCGCGGCACGGGTCCGAAATGGAAGGCCGGCGGCACGCCGCGGGCGAACCGCCAGCCTGGTCCTATCCTAAGCGCAGGCACGGCAAAGCCGCGCCTGACTTCCGGCACATGCCGCCGCCGGACGGGCGTGCCTGCGCGGCAGGCGCGGACCGGCCTACCAGCTGAACTGCGTGCGCAGCGCGTACTGGCCGGTCCGGTCGCCGGTGAAGTCGTTGTCGCCGCGGGTGTAGTTGAACATGAAGCGCAGGTTCGGGTTGACGTAGTAGTTCAGCCCCACGATCGCGCTGCTGGCCCTGCGGTCGCCGGCGTCCCGGTTCTCGATCGTGTCGTAGCGCGCGGTCAGCTCCCACAGGCCGCGGTCCACCTTCGGCGAACCGAACACGCCGGTGGCGGACTTGTAGGCCTTGTGCCCGCCGTTGAGCAGCCAGCTGCCCTGCAGGTACCAAGTCACGATGTCCTGGTCCAGCCCCGCGGACTGGCCGAACGAGGCACGCGCGTACTCGCCCTGGAAGAACAGCGGGCCGAAGGAACCGGCCGCCTCCAGCCCGTAGGCCCCGACGCTGTCGCCGCTGGCGCCGGGCGTGGTGGCGATGGCCAGCGATGGACCGCGGCGGCCGGCGTAGTTGGCGGTGGCGGCCAGGTCGGCCGAGCCGCGGTTGGCGTCCTCGCGGCTGGCCCAGGCACCGAGGTGCAGCGTGCGCCGCTCGTCGTTGATCGGGGCGAAGGTCACGCGGCCGGCCACGCCCATGCCCTCGTTGCGCGGGCCGGCGGCGCCGCGCAGGTTGAACACGCTCAGCCCGGCGGTGTAGTTCGTGCCGGCACGCAGGTAGCCCACGCCCTGCTGGAACTGGCGGCCGCTGAACAGGCCGGTGGCCGAGGCGAAGGGGCGCTCCATCATCAGGATCTCGTTGGAGCTGGTCAGCTCCTCCATCGAGCGGTAGGGCTTGAAGTGGCCGATGGTCAGCCTGCCGCCCCACAGGCCGGTAGCGATGTACGCATCGCGCAGGCCGTCCAGGTTGCTGCCGGCGGCGAAGTCCTGCTCCAGCTTGTAGTCCCAGCCCAGCGCCTTGCCGGACAGGGTCAGGCGCGCGCGGCGGAACTCGCTGGTGCCGGTGGCCGCGGCCAGGTCGCGGTCGAAGGCATAGGCGTCGAGGTGGATGCGGCCGCCCAGCGAAGCCTCGAACCTGCCGTCGGACGAAGCGACCTTCAGGCCGCCCCTGCTCTCCACCCTGGGACTGGCGGCGGCCATCGTCTCCAGGTTCTGCCGCATGTCCACATTGATGTCCGACTGGGCATCGGTGCGCGACTCCAGTTCGGCCAGCCTGGCCTGCATTTCGGCCAGCTGCGCCTTCAGCGCGGCCAGTTCGGCGGAGTCGGCGGCCAGAGCCGCGCAGGGCAGGCTGCCCGTGGCCGTGGCCAGGGCGAGGGCGACAAGGGAAGGACGCATGCGGTTTCTCCTCTGGTGGGTCCGGTCGGTGTGCGCTGTGGCACCTGCAGGCGCCGCGCAGCGTGCGACGCGGATCTGACCGCCATGCGGCCGCGGCATGACGCCCGCGTGACGGCCACGCCACGGACCGGCCGCCACGCTCCGCCGCCGGCTGCAACACGCCTGTCACCTTGCCGCCGCACCGCCGTCATCCATCGGCGCTGCAATGCGCGCCGATGGACGCGGACGCGTCCGCCCTTCCCTTCCACGAGGAGTTGTGCGGTGAACCTTTCCCTCAAGACCCGACTGGCCGGCATCCTCGCCGTGGCCGGCGCGTTCCTCGCCCCCGCCCATGCCAACGACGTGACCGGAGCCGGCGCGTCCTTCATCTACCCGGTGATGACCCGCTGGTCGGCCGACTACAAACAGGCCACCGGCAGGCAGGTCAACTACCAGTCGATCGGCTCCGGTGGCGGCATTGCCCAGATCAAGGCCGGCACCGTGGACTTCGGCTCCTCCGACGCGCCACTGCCGCCGGAGGAGCTGGCCAGGCACGGCCTGGTGCAGTTCCCGTCGGTGATCGGCGGCGTGGTGCCGGTCCTCAACGTCCCCGGCATCGCCCCCGGCGCGCTGAAGCTGGACGGCCCGACCCTGGCCGCGATCTTCCTGGGCCGGATCACCCGCTGGAACGACCCGGCCATCGCCGCACTGAACCCGGACCTGGCGCTGCCGGACACCAGGATCACCGTGGTCCACCGCTCCGACGGATCGGGCACCACCTTCAACTTCGCCAACTACCTGTCCAAGGTCAGCCCGGAATGGAAGCAGCAGGTCGGCGAAGGCACCTCGCTGCGCTGGCCCACGGGCATCGGCGGCAAAGGCAACGAGGGCGTGGCCGCCTACGTGCGGCAGATCCGTGGCGGCATCGGCTACGTGGAACTGTCCTACGCGCTGCAGAACCGCCTGTCCCATGCTGCGATGAAAAACGCCGCCGGGCGCTTCGTGCAGCCCTCGGAGGAGAGCTTCGCCGCCGCCGCGGCCAGCGCCGACTGGGGCTCGGCCCGTGACTTCCACCTGGTGATGACCAACGCGCCGGGCGAGGCCTCCTGGCCGATCACCGCCGCCAACTTCATCCTCATGCGCAAGCAACCGGGGAACCCGGACGGCGCGCGCGCCGCCAGGGAGTTCTTCCGCTGGGTCTACGCCAACGGCGACGCGCAGGCGCGGCAGCTGCACTACGTGCCGCTGCCGGATCCGCTGGTGCAGCGGATCGAGACCTACTGGGCGCAGCAACTGAGGTACTGAGGCGGCAGCCGGGGCCTCCCGGGGCGCGGCCACCGGCCGCGCTCCACCTGCCGGCAACCGCCTGTCATACGGCTGTAACGCGGATCCCTTTCCATGTCCGTGCCCGCGGGGCCAGGCGCCCGCGGCAGGAGAACCGATGCACGCCCTCGCCCTTCCCGCCCGTTCCGCCGCCACACGCGAACACCGCGACGCACGCACCGACCGCCTGTTCCGTCTGGCCCTGGCCGCGTGCGCGGCCTTCGTGCTGGTGGCGCTGGCCGGCGCGGCGCTGTCCATGCTGTGGGGCGGCCGCCATGCGCTGCAGTCCCAGGGCCTGACCTTCTTCCTCTCGGCCGAATGGAACCCGGTGGAGCAGCGGTACGGTGCACTGGCACCGATCTGGGGCACGCTCGCCACCGCGCTCATCGCGATGCTGGTGGCCGTGCCGGTCAGCTTCGGCATCGCCTTCTTCCTGACCGAGGTGGCGCCGCGCTGGCTGCGCGCTTCGGTCGGCGCCGCCATCGAGCTGCTGGCCGGCATCCCTTCGATCATCTACGGCATGTGGGGCCTGTTCGTGCTGGTGCCGGTGATGACGGTGCACGTCACGCCCTGGCTCAACGACCACCTCGGCAGCGCCCCGCTGGTCGGCCCGCTGTTCCGGGGCCCGCCCCTGGGCATCGGCCTGCTCACCGCCGGCTTCGTGCTGGCGATCATGGTGGTCCCGTTCGCCGCCTCGGTGATGCGCGAGGTGTTCCTGACCGTGCCGGCACGGCTGAAGGAGTCGGCCTACGCGCTGGGCGCCACCCGCTGGGAGGTGGTGTGGGGCATCGTCCTGCCGTACACGCGCCCGGCCGTGATCGGCGGCATCTTCCTGGGCCTGGGCCGTGCCCTGGGCGAGACCATGGCGGTGGCCTTCGTGGTGGGCAATTCGGTGCGGCTCTCGCCCTCGCTGCTGGAGCCGGGCACCACCATCGCCGCGCTGATCGCCAACGACTTCGGCGAGGCCAGCGGGACCTACCGCTCCGCGCTGCTGCTGCTGGGCTTCGTCCTGTTCGTGGTCACCTTCGTGGTGCTGGCCGTGGCCCGGCTGCTGCTGCAGCGGCTGGCGCGCCGGGAGGGCCGCTGATGGCCGCCTCCCGCCCCGCCCGCACGGCCACGGCGCTGTACCTGCGCCGGCGCCTGACCAACGCCCTGGCGATCGCCCTGTCCTGCGCCACCGCCGCCTTCGGCCTGTTCTTCCTCGGCTGGATCCTGTGGACCCTAGGGCGGAAGGGCATGGCCGGCATCGACTGGAACCTGTTCACCCGCATGACGCCGCCGCCGATGGAGGAAGGCGGCCTGGCCAACGCGTTCTTCGGCAGCGCGGTGATGTGCATGCTGGCGGTCCTGGCCGGGGCGCCGCTGGGCATCGCCGCCGGCACCTGGCTGGCCGAATACGGGCGCGCGGGCCGCATCGCCGCAGTGGTGCGCTTCGTCAACGACATCCTGCTGTCGGCCCCTTCCATCGTGCTCGGCCTGTTCGTGTACACGCTGTACGTGGCGCGCAGCGGTGGCCGCTTCTCCGCCATCGCCGGCGCGCTGGCGCTGGCCTTCATCGTGCTGCCGGTGGTGGTGCGCACCACCGACGAGATGCTGCGTCTGGTACCGGCGCAGATGCGCGAGGCGGCGCTGTCGCTGGGCGTGCCGCAGTGGAAGGTGACGCTGCAGGTGCTGTACCGCGCCGCCAGCGCCGGCATCCTCACCGGCGTGCTGCTGGCCCTGGCCCGCATCTCCGGCGAGACCGCGCCGCTGCTGTTCACCGCCTTCGGCAACCTGTACTGGAGCACCGACCTGTCGGGGCCGATGGCCTCGGTGCCGGTGGTGATGAACCAGTTCGCGGGCAGCCCCTTCGAGTCCTGGCAGGTGCTGGCCTGGGCCGGCGCGCTGGTGCTGACCGTCTTCGTGCTGCTGGTGGGGCTGGCGGCACGCGCCCTGCTGCTGCGCAACCGGATCGCCCATGACTGACTTCCACGGAAACCTCGCCATGCCCCTGACCGCTGCCGACACCGTCCGGCCACCGCCGCACGCCGCCGCCATCCGGCCCGCGCCCGCGGCGGAGGCGCCGGCCAAGCTGGCCGTGCGCGGCCTGGATTTCTTCTACGGCCGCTTCCACGCGCTGCGGAACATCCACCTGGACATCCCGGAGAGGCAGGTCACGGCCCTGATCGGCCCGTCCGGCTGCGGCAAGTCCACCCTGCTGCGCGTGTTCAACCGCATCTACGCGCTCTACCCGGGCCAGCAGGCGCGCGGCCAGGTGCTGCTGGACGGCGAGGACATCCTGGCACCGAAGTACCCGCTGAACCGGCTGCGCTCGCGGGTGGGCATGGTGTTCCAGAAGCCGGTGCCGTTCCCGATGACCATCTTCGAGAACGTGGCCTACGGCATCCGCCACCACGAACGGCTGCCCCGGGCGGAGCTGGAGTTGCGGGTCGAACAGGCTCTGCGCCAGGCCGCGTTGTGGGACGAAGTGAAGGACAAGCTGGGCCAGTCGGCGCTGGGCCTGTCCGGCGGCCAGCAGCAGCGGCTGTGCATCGCCCGCGCCGTGGCCCTGCGCCCGGACGTGCTGCTGCTGGACGAGCCGACCTCGGCGCTGGACCCGATCTCCACCGCTCGCATCGAGCAGCTGGTGGCCTCGCTCAAGCGCGACTACACCATCGTCATCGTCACCCACAACATGCAGCAGGCCGCGCGCGTGTCCGACTACACCGCCTTCATGTACCTCGGCGACCTGGTCGAGCATGGCCGCACCGAGGTGATCTTCTCCAGGCCCTCGCAACGGCAGACCGAGGACTACATCACCGGCCGCTTCGGCTGAGGCAGGGCAGGACGGACATGGACACCCCGCACGCACACACCGCCACCGGCCACGACGCGGAGCACCGGCAGCTGGTCGGGCAGATCGTCACCATGGGCCAGGCCGCGGTGACGCGCCTGGAGCAGTCGCTGGAGGCAGTCGAGCGGCGCGACGCGGAGGCCGCGCGACGCATCGCCGCGGGCGACGCGGAAATCGACGCAGCCGAACTGCGGATCAGCCAGGAAGTGATGCGCCTGGCCCTGCGCGGGCCGATGGCGCGCGACCTGCGCGAGGTGCTGGTCGCGCTGCGCATCCCCGCGGACATCGAACGCATCGGCGACTACGCGGCCAACATCGCCAGGCGCTCGCTGGTGCTCGATGCCATGCCGGCACTGCCGCACCTGGCCGGACTGCGCGCCCTGGGCATGCTCGCCGCCGGCCAGGTGCGCCAGGCCCTGCGCGCCTACCACGAGGGCGACGGCGACCTGGCCCTGCAGGTGCGCGGCCAGGACGCGGGCCTGGACCGGCAGTACACCGCGCTGTTCCGCGAGCTGCTGACCTGCATGATGGAGGATCCGCGCAACATCACCCCGTGCACGCACCTGCTGTTCATGGCCAGGAGCCTGGAGCGGATCGGCGACCACGCCACCAACATCGCCGAGAACGTGTGGTTCCTGCTGCATGGCGACGCGCCGCCGGAGCCGCGCGAGAAGCGCGACGGCACCAGCACCCTGGCCCCCTGAACCGGGCGGGTGCCGGCGCCGTCCCCCGGGGGTAGACTGGCCTCCCCCACCGGCCGACGCGCCGTCCGCGTCCCCACCAGGAGACCACCATGTCCAAGCACAAGCCAGCTGCCGTCGCCCTGGGTACCGCCCTGGCCGGCTTCACCCTGGCCGGCGCCACCTTCGCCATGGAGCCCCTGGCCCAGGGCTACCTGCTGTCGGCCGCCGACGCCGCCAAAGCCCGGGAGGGCAGCTGCGGCGAAGGCAAGTGCGGCGCCGACAGGCACGACATCGACAAGGACGGCCGCATCTCGCCCGAGGAGTTCGCCGCCGCCCATCCGGACCATGCCGAGGCCGACCGCGCCGAGGCCTTCGCCCGCATCGACACCAACGGCGACGGCTACATCGACGCCGCGGAGATGGATGCCCACCACGCCGCCAAGGCCGCCGAGGGCAGGTGCGGCACCCACCACGGCCAGACCGGACCGAAGGAGGCCGGCGAGGGCAAGTGCGGCGAGGGTAAATGCGGCGAGGGCAAGTGCGGCGGCATGGCCTGACGGCCGCCTGGCGCCGGGGCCGCGCCTGCCCCGGCACCGCCTCCCGGGAGTGATGCCATGGACCTGCCCGCCGCCAGCGCCGGCCTGGGCCTGCGCCGCGCCCTGCTGGACGCGCTGTGCCGGGCGCCGGCCGGCGCCTTCGACTTCCTCGAGTGCGCGCCGGACAACTGGATCGGCGTCGGTGGCCGTCTCGGCGAAGCGCTGGAGGAACTGGCCGCGCGCCATCCGCTCACCTGCCACGGCCTGTCGCTGTCGCTGGGCGGCGTGGGGCCGCTGGACGAGGACTTCCTGGAGAAGACCCGGCGCTTCCTCGACCGCCACCGTGTGGTGCTGTACAGCGAGCACCTGAGCTGCTGCACCGACGACGGCCACCTGTACGACCTGCTGCCGCTGCCGTTCACCGAGGAGGCGGTGCGCCACGTGGCCGCGCGCATCCGCCGCGTGCAGGACGCGCTCGGCCGGCGCATCGCCATCGAGAACATCTCCTACTACGCCGCACCCTGGCAGGCGATGGACGAGGCCAGCTTCGTGCGCGCGGTGCTGGAGGAGGCCGACTGCGACCTGCTGCTGGATGTCAACAACGTCTACGTCAACGCCATCAACCACGGCTACGACGCGCGGCAGTACCTGGCAGCCATGCCCTCGGCGCGGGTGGTCTCGTACCACGTCGCGGGCCATTACGACGAGGCCGAGGACCTGAAGATCGACACCCACGGCGCACCGGTGAAGGACGACGTGTGGGCACTGCTGGCCGAGGCCTACCGCCTGCACGGCGTGCGCCCCACCCTGCTGGAGCGCGACTTCAACCTGCCGCCGCTGCCGGTGCTGCTGGAGGAGGTCGGGCGCATCCGCGCCATCCAGCGCGCGGCCATGCCCGCGCGGGAGGCGGCGCGTGTCTGAGCTGCGGCGCCAGCAGCTGGCCTTCGCCGCGCACCTGCGCGACCCGCAGGCGCATCCGCCGCCGCCCGGGATCGAGCCGCGGCGCCTGGCGGTGTACCGCGAGCTGTTCTTCAACGGCATCGCCGGGCTGCTGGCCGGCAACTTCCCGGTGCTCCGCCGGGCCCTGGGCGAGGACGCGTGGAAGGCGCTGGTGCGGCGCTTCTACGCCGAGCACCGCAGCCACACCCCGCTGTTCCCCGAGGTGGGCCGCGAGTTCGTGCGCTACCTGGAAGGCCGCGCCGGCACGGACGGTCCGCCCTGGCTGGCCGAGCTGGCGCACTACGAGTGGATCGAGCTGGCGGTGCGCATCGACGGCACCCCGGCGCCGGCGCACGATCCGCACGGCGGCCTGCTGGACGGCGAGCCGGTGCCCTCGCCCTGGGCGCGGGCCCTGGCCTACCGCTGGCCGGTGCACCGGATCGGCCCGCGGTTCCTGCCGCAGGCGCCGCCGGAGGCGCCGACCCTGCTGCTGGTGCGCCGCGACCGGGCAGGCGAGGTGCGCTTCGCCGCGATCTCGCCGCTGGTGTACAGACTGCTGGAGCTGCTCGGCGAAGGCGGCCGCAGTGGCCGCACGGTGCTGCGGGCGCTGGCCGCCGAGGCCGGCGCGGAAGGCGATGCCGGCTTCCTCGCCCAGGGCGCGGCGATGCTGGAACGCATGCGCGCCGAAGGCACGCTGCTGGGCACGCGCGCAGCCTGAACGTCCGCCGCGGCGCGGCCTGGCGGCGGGCGCCCCGCCGGGGGGGGCGGGCGGGCCGCTCTGCTACCCTGTACGCATGGACGAGATCGATCTGGAACACGGCCCCGATGCCGGCCCGCAGGCCGCCCCGGCCGGCGCGATGGCGCGCCGCTTCCGCGGCTTCCTGCCGGTGGTGGTGGACGTGGAGACCGGCGGCTTCGACTGGAACCGGCACGCCCTGCTGGAGATGGCCGCCGTCCCGATCGAGATGGACGCCGAGGGCCGCTTCTATCCCGGGCAGACCGCCAGCGCCCACTTCATCCCGGCGCCGGGCACCGAGATCGATCCCAGGTCCCTGGAGATCACCGGCATCCGCCTGGACCACCCGTTCCGCATGGCCAAGCCCGAGCGCGAGGCGCTCAGCCACGTGTTCAACCACGTGCGCGCGGCGGTGCGCCGCTACGGCTGCCAGCGCGCGATCCTGGTCGGGCACAACGCCCACTTCGACCTGAACTTCCTCAACGCCGCGGTGGCGCGCAGCGGGCACAAGCGCAACCCGTTCCACCCCTTCAGCGTGTTCGACACGGTGTCCCTGGCCGGCATCGCCTACGGCCAGACCGTGCTGGCCCGCGCCATGCAGGCCGCCGGCCTGGACTGGGACGCCTCCGAGGCGCACTCGGCGGTGTACGACGCCGAGCAGACCGCCCGGCTGTTCTGCCGCATCGCCAACGCCTGGCCCCACCCGCCGGCGGCCTGAGAACGCTCAGCCCAGCTGCAGGCGGTCGCGGCCGGCACGCTTGGCCTGGTACAGCGCCGCGTCCGCGCGCCGGTACAGCTCCTCGGCGCCCTCGCCCGGGCGCAGCTCGACCAGGCCCAGGCTGAAGCTCACCTGCAGGTCGTCCAGGCCGGCCCAGGGCCGGTGCGCGCGCACCCGCGCCTGCAGCCGCTCGCAGGCTGCCAGCGCCTCGTCCAGGCGGATGTCCGGCATCAGCAGGGCGAACTCCTCGCCGCCCAGCCGCGCCACCAGGTCCGAGCCACGGTGCTGGCTGGCCAGCAGGCGGCCGAACTCGCGCAGCACCTGGTCGCCCACGGTGTGCGAGCGGGTGTCGTTGATCCGCTTGAAGTGGTCGATGTCCAGCAGGGCCAGGCACAGCGGCCGGCCGCCGCGCCGCGCCAGGGCCAGGTCGCGGGCCAGGGTCTCCTCGAACCGGCGCCGGTTGGGCAGCCCGGTCAGGGCGTCCTCGCGCGCCTGGCGGGCGTAGGCCTCGGCCTGCTCGCGCAGCCGCTCCAGCAGGCCGGCGCGCTCGCGGTCGATCTCCCGCAGGCGCTGCGCCTGCGCGCGCAGGTCGGCGGTGCGCGCGTCCACCAGCCGCTCCAGGCGCCGGCTGCGGGCCTCGTAGCGGTGCACGCGGTAGCGGTACAGGCCGTACAGCAGCAGCAGCGCCAGCAGCGCGCCGGCCAGGCGCACGTCGCCACGCTGCCACCACAGCGGCCGCACCTGGAACGACCAGCGCGCCGGCGCCGGGCTCCACCCGCCACCGGGGTGCGCGGCCTGCACCTCCAGGGTGTAGCGGCCCGGCGGCAGGCCGACGAACTCCACGTCGCGGCGGGTGCCGCGTTCGATCCAGTCCTGGTCCAGCCCCAGCAGCCGGGCGCGGTAGCGGATGCGCTCGGGCAGCAGGTAGCTGAGCCCGGCATAGGTCACGGCCAGCCGGCTGCCGCCCGGCAGCGCCTCCAGCGCGTGCCAGTCCAGGGTCCGGCCGTCCACGCTCACCGCCTCGATCACCGGCGGTGGCGGCGGACGGTCGGCGTAGCGCGCCAGCCGCGCCGGGTCCACGCTGGCCACGCCGGCGGCGGTGGCGATCCAGAGGCTGCCGTCGCGGCGGCGGATCGCCGCGGGCGAGGAGCTGCCGTTGCCCTGCGCGCTGGGCAGGCCGTCGATCTCGGTGTAGTGCTGCAGCGGCAGGCGGCCGCCGGCACCGTCGGCGGCGGCCTCCAGCGCCGCCAGCGGCAGGCGCAGCACGCCGCGGTTGCTGGTGATCCAGGCATTCCCGGCCGCATCGGCCAGCAGCGAGAACACCGTGTCCACCGGCAGGCCCTGCTCCAGGCCGACCCGTGCCAGCCGGCCGCCGCGCACGCGGTACAGGCCGCGGTCGCTGGTGATCCACACCGCGTCGCCCACCTTGTGGAAGCCGAACACGGTGCGCGGATCGCCGCCGGCCTGCTCCAGGGGCACGCGCTCCACCGTGCCATCGGCGCGCAGCACGCTGGCCCCTTCCACCGAGCCGATCCACAGCCCGCCGTCGATCGCCGCCAGTGCGGTCACCAGGCCCCGGGGCATGCCCGGCACCGCCGGCGGCGGATGCACGCCGGCCCCGTCCACCCGCACCACGCCGGCACGGGTGCCGACCCAGACCTGCCCGGCCGCATCCACCGCGATCGCCCGCACGTGGCCGCTGGGCACCCCGTCGGCCTGGCCGTAGCGCTGCACCAGGCGGCCGCCGCGCAGGCGGAACACGCCGTCGGCGAAGGTGCCGGCCCACAGGTCGCCGTCGCGGCCCTCGGCCAGGCTCAGGATCGAGGACACGTGGCCGTTGCCGCCGTCCAGCGGCACGGGATGGAAGCGGCCGTCGGCGCCAAGCCGGTCCAGCCCGCCGGCGCTGCCCACCCACAGGGTGCCGGCCGCGTCCTCCAGCACCGCGCGCACGTACTCGCTGCGCAGGCCGTCGCGCCGGCCCCAGCCGGTGAACAGCGCCTCGCGCAGGCGGAACAGGCCGCCGTTGGCGCCGATCCAGATGCTGCCCTCGGCGTCCTCCAGCAGGCTGGCGATGCGGCCCTGGGCCAGGCGTTCCGGCGGCAGCCACTCCTGCCCGTGCGGGCCGATCCGGATCACGCCGCGGTTCTCGGTGCCCAGCCACAGGCTGCCCTCGCGGTCCCGCAGCATCGAGGTGAAGTAGCCGGCGCCGGGGACGACGTGCGCCTCGGCGAAGCGGCCGCCGTCGCGCCGGAACACCCGCTCGCCGGCCGCCACCCACAGCGTGCCGTCGGGGGCCAGGTACGGCCACGCCAGGCCGGGCGGCAGGCCATCGGCCGGGCCGAGGCGGCGCCAGCGCCCGTCCGCCGCGCGCAGGACCAGCCCCTCGAGGGTGCCGATCCACAGGTTGCCGGCCGCGTCGATGGCCAGGCGCGGATAGCTGGCCGGCAGCGGGATGCCGGGCGGCGGGGCGATGTACTCCAGGCGCCCGTCCGGGTGCACGCAGCCCAGGCCGTGGTTCTCGAACAGCAGCCACAGCCGGCCGGCCGCGTCCATGGCCATGTCGTGGACCAGGGCGCGCGGCCACTGCGGCGCGCGCTCCAGGTACTCCCAGGTGCCGTCCGCGCCCAGGCGGCCGAGGTTGCCGCGCGAGTCGCTCAGCCACAGCGTGCCGTTGGGGTCCACGTACAGCGCGCCCACGCCGTTGTCGCGCAGGCCCGGAGTGGTGCCGCGGTCGAACGGGGTGAACTCCACGCCGTTGTAGCGGACCACGCCCTCCCAGGTGGCGAACCACAGGTAGCCCTCGCCGGTCTGCGCCATGTCGCGCAGCGAGTTGTGGCGCAGGCCGTTGCGCGTGGTCCAGGCGTCGATGGCGTAGTCGCGCAGCGGCGGTGGCCCGGGCGCCGCGGCCGCGGGCCGGCCCAGCAGCAGGCACAACAGGGCCAAGGCCCATGCGGCGTGCGGCCAGCGGCGACGTCCGCCGCGCCGGGATCCGCCCATCCCCCCTCCCCCCCTGTCCCCGCGCCTCAGCCGCGCTGGCGCAGCGCCTCGAACAGACAGATGCCGGCGGCCACGGAGACGTTCAGGCTCTCCACGTCGCCGGCCATGGGGATGCGCACCAGCGCGTCGCACTGCTCGCGGGTCAACCGGCGCAGGCCCTCGGCCTCGCCGCCCAGGACCAGGGCCACGTTGCCGGCCAGGTCCAGGTCGTACAGCGAAGGATCCACCTCGCCGGTCAGGCCGTACACCCACACGCCCTGCTTCTTCAGGTCGCGCAGGGTGCGCGCCAGGTTGGTCACGGTGACCACCGGCACGCGGTCGGCGGCGCCGGCCGAGGTCTTGCGCACGGTGGCGTTGACCGGCGCCGACTTGTCCTTGGGAATGACCACGGCGGTGGCGCCGGCGGCCGCGGCGCTGCGCAGGCAGGCGCCGAGGTTGTGCGGATCCTGCACACCGTCCAGCACCAGCAGCAGCGCGCGCCCGCCGGCGGCCTCGACCAGGCCGGGCAACTCGTGCTCGCTCCAGGTGCGCGCCGGCGCGTAGCGCGCGGCCACGCCCTGGTGGCGGACGTTGCCGCCGATGCCGTCCAGCGCCTGCGCCGAGACGCGGCGCACCTCGATGCCGCGGCGGCGGGCCTGCTCCTCGATCTCGATCAGGCGCGGGTTGCGGGTACCGGTCTCGACCAGCACCTCACGCACGTGCCCGGCGTCGTTCTCGATCGCCGAGGCGACGGCGTTGACGCCCACGACCCACTGGTTCTGCTTGCTCATGCGACGAAGGCGTCCGGTGGAACAGGCCGCACATTGTACGCGGCGGCCGGGCCGCCCGCGGCGGCGCGGCCGCCGCGGGCGTTGGGGTGGCGGTCAGCCGCGGCGGCGGCGGCCGCGCGGCGCAGGCGCCTCCTCGTCCTCGGCCAGGCGGAAGTCGATGCGGCGGTCCTCGACGCTGGCCTTGAGCACCAGGATGCGCACCCGGTCGCCGAGGCGGAACTCGCGGCCGCGGCGCTCGCCGGTCAGGGTCTTCCGGACCGGGTCGAAGTGGTAGTAGTCGTGCGGCAGCTGGGTCACGTGCACCAGGCCGGTGACCTTGGAATCCACCAGCTCGACGAACAGGCCGAAGCTGGTCACGCCGCTGATCACGCCCTCGAAGCGGCTGCCGACGTGCTGCTCCATCCACGCCGCGCGGTAGCGCTCGTCCACCTCGCGCTCGGCCTCGTCGGCGCGGCGCTCGCGCTCGGAACACTGCAGCGCCAGCGCCGCCATCTCCGTGGCCGAGTACAGGTAGTCGGATGCACGGCCGCCGCGCAGCGCGTGCTTGATCGCACGGTGCACCAGCAGGTCCGGGTAACGGCGGATCGGCGAGGTGAAGTGGGCGTAGGCCTCCAGCGCCAGGCCGAAGTGGCCGAGGTTGTCCGGCGAGTACACCGCCAGGCTCTGGCTGCGCAGCAGCACCGACTCCAGCAGTGCCGCGTCCGGCCGGTCGCGCACCTTGCGCAGCATGCGCGCGAAGTCGCGCGGCTCGACCTTGGCCCAGGGCGGCATGCGCAGGCCGAACTCCTGGAGGAACTCCAGCAGGTCGGCGTACTTGGCCTCCGGCGGCCGCTCGTGGATGCGGAACGGCGCCGGGATGCGCCTGCGCAGCAGGAAGCGCGCGGCCTCGACGTTGGCCGCGATCATGCACTCCTCGATCAGCTTGTGGGCGTCGTTGCGCGGCAGCATGCCGGCCTGCACCACCTCGCCCTCGCGGCCGATGATGAAGCGCACCTCCGAACTCTCGAATTCGATCGCGCCGCGCCGCTGCCGCGCCCGGGCCAGCACCTTGTACAGCTGGTACAGCCGCTCGACCTGCGGCATCAGCGGGCCGATCTGCGCGCGCGCCTCGGCGTCGTCCTCGCCCACCGCCTTCCACACCTGGGTGTAGGTCAGCCGCGCATGCGAGCGCATCACCGCCTCGTAGAAGCGCGAGCGGGTGACCTCGCCCTCGTGGTCCACCTGCATGTCGCAGACGAAGCAGAAGCGGTCCACGTCGGGATTGAGCGAGCAGATGCCGTTGGAGAGGGTCTCCGGCAGCATCGGCACCACGAAGCCGGGGAAGTACACCGAGGTGGCACGGCGCTGCGCCTCCTCGTCCAGCGCGCTGCCCGGCGTCACGTAGTGGGAGACGTCGGCGATGGCCACCACCAGGCGGAAGCCGTTGCGGTTGGGCTCGCACCAGACCGCGTCGTCGAAGTCCTTGGCGTCCTCGCCGTCGATGGTCACCAGCGGCATGTCGCGCAGGTCCACGCGCCCGCCGATGGTCTCCGGCTCGACCACCAGCGGCACCGCGGCGGCCTCGTCCAGCACCGCCTGAGGGAACTCGTGCGGCAGGTCGTGGCCGTGGATGGCCGCCTCCACCACCAGCGAGGGGGTGAGGCGGTCGCCGAGCACGGCGACGATGCGGCCGATCGGCGGGCGCCGCGAATCCGGCGGCTGCACCAGCTCGCACACCACCAGCTGGCCGTCGCGGGCGCCGCCGAGGGCGTCCGGCGGCACCTGCACGTTGCGCTGGATGCGCTTGTCGTCCGGCACCACGAAGTGGATGCCGGCCTCGGTGGCGAAGTGGCCGATCAGCCGGGTCAGGCGCCGCTCCAGCACGCGGGCGATGCGGCCCTCGCGGCGGCCGCGGCGGTCCATCCCGGTGACGCTGACCAGCACCCGGTCGCCGTGCATGACCTTGCGCATCTCCGCCGGCGGCAGGAAGAGGTCGTCGGTGCCGTCGTCGGTGCGCAGGAAGCCGAAGCCGTCCGGGTTGGCGATGACCGTGCCCGGGACCAGGTCGGTCTGCTCCACCGGCGCGTAGCCGCCGCGGCGGTTCTGCACCAGCTGGCCGTCGCGGACCATCGCGCCCAGGCGCTTGAGCAGCGCCTCGAACCGCTCCGGCTCGGTCAGGCCCAGCTGCCCGGCCAGGTCCTCGGCGGTCTGCGGGCCGGTGGCCGCATGCAGCAGCGCGAGGATGGCCTCGCGGCTGGCGATGGGGTTGGCGTAGCGCTCGGCCTCGCGGTCGGCGTAGGGATCGCGGAAGCCGGCCGACGTGGCCTTGAGCGCACGCGCCGGCGTCCTGCGCCGCTCGCCGGCCGCCTTGTCCCTGGCGGCGGCCGGCCGCGCCGGTGCCGGCTCCGGCATCCAGGGCGGCAGCGCCGCCTTGCGCTTGCCTCCCGTCCTGCCGGTGCCACCCGCCGCGCCCGCGGCCTTGCGGCCCGTCGCGCCGCCCCTGCGGCCTTCGCCGCCCGCGGCCTTCCCGCCGCGCGTGTCTTTCTTTTTCATGCGGCGATGGTACACTTCCCTCCGTCGTCGCCGCGTCGGAACGATTCTTCGACGGGGGCGTTGACAAAGCCGAAGGCGCCCTTCAAAATGCGCGCCTCACCTGCCCAGGTGGCGGAATTGGTAGACGCACTAGTTTCAGGTACTAGCGGGTAAAACCGTGGAGGTTCGAGTCCTCTCCTGGGCACCAAGACTCGAAAAAGCCCCGCTCCGGCGGGGTTTTTTGTTGCCCGCGTTCCGCACCCGGCGCGCCGGTTTGGCCACCTCCCGCCTTCCGCCGCAGCCGCCGCATCGGTGACGACGCGGCGGACCTGCCCGGATGCTCCTGCACACCGATGGCGGTTGGATCACCGGCAAGCCGGGCGGTGGCCACGCCACAGGGAGGGCAGCCATGGCTCCGGCCAGCGCCCGCCTCGCCTCCCGGCGCCACATCCGCGCGCACCTCCCGACCCGGACAGGGCTGGCCCGGATGCACCGGCCCGGTCGCCGCTGGCGCGCGCCCTGCAGACGGGCACGCAGAGGGCGGCATCGCGGCTGCCTCACCTGCCCGGGCGCGATGCCGAAGCCGGGTAGAATCGGGCTTTCCGCTCACCCCCGCACCTGCCGCATGACCGAAGCAATCCGCCCCGTCTTCCACGGCTTCGAACAGATCCCGCTGCGCGAGTACGCCGAGCGCGCCTACCTGGACTATTCGATGTACGTGGTGCTGGACCGCGCCCTGCCGTTCCTGGGCGACGGCCTGAAACCGGTGCAGCGGCGCATCGTCTACGCGATGAGCGAGCTGGGGCTCAACGCCTCGGCCAAGCCGAAGAAGTCCGCGCGCACCGTCGGCGACGTGATCGGCAAGTTCCACCCGCACGGCGACTCGGCCTGCTACGAGGCGCTGGTGCTGATGGCCCAGCCGTTCTCCTACCGCTACCCGCTGATCGAGGGCCAAGGCAACTTCGGCTCGCCGGACGATCCCAAGAGCTTCGCGGCCATGCGCTACACCGAGGCCAAGCTCACCCCGATCGCCGAGGTGCTGCTGGGCGAGCTGGGCCAGGGCACGGTGGACTGGGTGCCCAACTTCGACGGCACCCTGCAGGAGCCTAGCTGGCTGCCGGCACGCCTGCCGCACCTGCTGCTCAACGGCACCACCGGCATCGCCGTGGGCATGGCCACCGACATCCCGCCGCACAACCTCAACGAGATCGTCAGCGCCTGCGTGCGCCTGCTCGACGACCCGGAGGCCAGCGTCGCCGACCTGTGCGAGCACGTGCGCGGCCCGGACTACCCGACCGAGGCGGAGATCATCACCCCGCCGGACGAGCTGCGCGCGATGTACGAGAGCGGCACCGGCAGCGTGCGCGCCCGCGCCACCTGGAAGAAGGAGGCGGGCAACTTCGTCATCACCGCCCTGCCCTACCAGGTCTCGCCCTCCAAGGTGATCGAGCAGATCGCCGCGCAGATGCGCGCCAAGAAACTGCCCTGGCTGGAGGACATCCGTGACGAGTCCGACCACGCCAACCCGGTGCGCGTGGTGCTGGTGCCGCGCTCCAGCCGCGTGGACGGCGAACAGCTGATGAGCCACCTGTTCGCCACCACGGACCTGGAGAAGAGCTATCGCATCAACCTCAACGTCATCGGCCTGGACGGCAAGCCGGCGGTCAAGGACCTGCGCACGCTGCTGGAGGAGTGGCTGGCCTTCCGCACCGACACCGTGGTGCGCCGCCTGCGCCACCGCCAGGAGAAGGTGGAGCGCCGCCTGCACCTGCTGGAAGGCCTGCTGGTGGCCTTCCTCAACCTGGACGAGGTGATCCGCATCATCCGCACCGAGGACGAGCCCAGGCCGGTGCTGATGGCGCGCTTCGGCCTGTCCGAGGCGCAGGCCGAGTACATCCTGGAGACTAGGCTGCGCCAGCTGGCCCGCCTGGAGGAGATGAAGATCCGCGGCGAGCAGGAGGAACTGGCGCAGGAGCTGGAGCGCATCGTCGCCACCCTCGGCAGCAAGGCCAGGCTGAAGAAGCTGGTCAAGGACGAGCTGCTGGCCGACGCGAAGAAGTACGGTGACGCCCGCCGCTCGCCACTGGTGGTGCGCGAGGCCGCGCAGGCCCTGGACGAGACCGAGCTGGTACCCAGCGAGCCGGTCACCGTGGTGCTGTCGGAGAAGGGCTGGGTGCGCGCGGCCAAGGGCCACGACGTGGACGCCGCCGGCCTGTCCTACCGCGAGGGCGACGGCCTGCTGGCCGCGGTGCGCAGCCGCAGCACCTGGCAGGTGGCCTTCATCGACTCGCAGGGCCGCAGCTACTCGACGGTGGCGCACTCGCTGCCCTCGGCACGCGGCAACGGCGAGCCGCTGACCGGCCGCTTCTCGCCGGCGCCGGGTGCCTCGTTCCAGGCCCTGGCCTCCGGCGAGGCGGACAGCCGCTTCGTGCTGGCCTCCTCGCACGGCTACGGCTTCGTCACCCGCTTCGAGAACCTGGTCGGCCGCAACAAGTCCGGCAAGGCCCTGCTCAACCTCACCCCGGGCGCCCGCGTGCTGCAGCCGGCGCCCCTGGGCAATCCCGGGACCGACCGCATCGTCGCCGTGACCAGTGCCGGCCACCTGCTGGCCATCCCCGCCGGCGAGCTGCCGGAGCTGGACAAGGGCAAGGGCAACAAGCTGATCGACATCCCGCGCGCCAAGCTGGGCACCGAGCGGGTGGTGGCCATCGCCGCGGTGGCGCCGGGCCAGACCCTGCTGGTCAGGAGCGGCCAGCGCACCATGTCGCTGTCCTTCCGCGACCTGGAGGAGTACCTGGGCGCCCGCGCCACCCGCGGCGGCCTGCTGCCGCGCGGCTGGCAGAAGGTGGACGGGCTGGCGGTCGAGTAAGGCGCCGGCGGCGATGGAACCTGCGTACTGGCTGCAGCGCTGGCGCGAAGGTCGCACCGGGTTCCATCGCCAGGAGGTGATGCCGCTGCTGCAGCGGCACTGGCCGGCACTGGAGCTGCCGGCGGACGCGCCGGTGTTCGTGCCGCTGGCCGGCAAGACCCTGGACATGCACTGGCTGGCCGCGCAGGGCCACCCGGTGCTGGGCTGCGAGCTCTCGCCGCTGGCGGTGCAGGCCTTCTTCGCCGAGGCCGGGCTGGTGCCGGAGCGCGTGCAGGACGCCGACGGCGTGCACCACCGCAGCGGTCGCATCGACCTGGTGCTGGGCGACGTGTTCGGCCTGGGCGATGCCACCCTGGCGGCGATGCGCGGGGTGTACGACCGCGCCGCGCTGATCGCGCTGCCGCCGGCGCTGCGCCGGCGCTACGCGCGCGGGGTCTACGGCCGCCTGCCGCCCGGCTGCCGCGGCCTGCTGATCACCCTGGAGTACCCGCAGGCGGAGAAGCAGGGCCCGCCGTTCTCCGTGCCGGAGGACGAGGTGCACGCCCTGTTCGACGGGGAATGGGACGTGGCGCTGCTGGAGCGGCGCGACATCCTGGCGCGCGAACCGGGCTTCCGCGCCGAGGGCGTGACCGCGTTGTCCACCGCGGTCTACCGCCTGCGGCGCCGCTGACCGCCCCACGCCCGCCGCGGGCGGCGCGCGTCAGTCCCGGGCCGGGCCGTCGCCCAGCCTGGACAGCTGGTAGTTCTCCAGGCCGATCAAGCGGATCAGGCGCAACTGCTGCTCCAGCCAGTGCGCGTGGTCCTCCTCGGTGTCCCGGAGCTGGGCCAGCAGCATGTCGCGGCTGACGTAGTCCTGCTTCTCCTCGCACAGGCGGATGGCCGCGGCCAGGTTGGCGCGCACCTCGTACTCCACGCGCAGGTCGGCCTCCAGCATCTCCACCACGGTCTTCCCCGGGGTGATGGGATGCGGACGCATGTCCGGATCGGCGCCGAGGAACAGCAGGCGGCGCAGGATCGCGTCGGCGTGCGCGGTCTCCTCCTCCATCTCGTGGTGGATGCGCTCGTACAGCGCCTTCAGGCCCAGGTCCTCGTAGCGGCGCGAGTGCAGGAAATACTGGTCGCGCGCGGCCAGCTCGCCGCGCAGCAGCTCCTTGAGGCATTCGATGACTTCGGGATGGCCTTCCATCACGGGCTCCGGTGGAGAGGGAACTGCGCACCAGTGTGCCGCAACGGCCGCGGCGGTGTTCCAATCGGAATCAATCTCAAACGCAGTTGCGCCGGCGCATGGATAATCGGGCGGCCGCACCCGGGGAGGGACACCATGCTGCGCTGGATCCGCCGTGCGTTGGGAATGCTGCTGGCCCTGGCCCTCGCGGCCACGGTCCTGGCCTGGTGGCTGCTGCGTGGCAGCCTGCCGCGGCTGGACGGAGAGCTGGCCCTGCCTGGCCTGCAGGCGCCGGTGGCGGTGCGGCGCGATGCGCTGGGCGTGGTCACCATCGAGGCCGCCAGCGCGGCCGACGCCGTGCGCGCACTCGGCTTCGTCCATGCCCAGGAGTGCTACTTCGAGATGGACCTGATGCGGCGCGCCGCCGCCGGCGAGCTGTCCGCCCTGCTCGGACCGGTGGCGCTGCGGGCCGATCGTGCCCGCCGCGTGCACCGCATGCGTGCGCGCGTCGAGGCCGCCCTGCCCGCCTTCGCCGGCGACCGGGCCGACCACCTGCAGGCCTATGCCGAGGGCGCCAATGCCGGCCTGGCCGCGCTGCGCGTGCGCCCCTGGCCCTACCTGCTGCTGCGCCGGGCGCCCGCACCCTGGCAGGTGGCCGACTCGGCCCTGGTCGGCATGGCCATGTATTTCGACCTGCAGGACGCGGCCAACACGCTCGAGCTGGAACTGTGGCGGTTGCGCCGGCACCTGCCGCCGGCGCTGTACCGGCTGCTGGCGCACGACGGCAGCCGCTGGGACGCGCCACTGCTGGGCCGGGTGCGCGGCGACGCGCCCCTGCCCGGGCCGGGCGAGGTGGACCTGCGCGCGCTGCCGGCCCCGGAACACGACGGCGGCATGGAGGCCGACGACCACGGCGCGCCGGGCAGCAACAACCTGGCCGTGGCCGGCGCGCTGACCGCCGACGGCCGCGCCATCGTCGCCAACGACATGCACCTGGCCCTGCGTGCGCCCAACCTGTGGTTCCGGGTGCGGCTGCGCTATCCGGACCCGCGCGCGCCGGGCGGGCGGGTGGATGTGGCCGGTTTCTCGCTGCCCGGCCTGCCGGCGGTGATCGTCGGCAGCAACGGCCACGTGGCCTGGGGCTTCACCAACAGCTACGCCGACACCGCCGACTGGTTCGCGGTGCACCCCTGTCCCGCCACGGGCGATGCGCCGGCAGGCTGCGAGCCGGTGCAACGCCACCGCGAGCTGATCGGGGTGGCCGGCGGCACGCCCGAGGTGCTGGAGGTGGAGGAGACCCGCTTCGGCCCCATCCTGCATCCGTCCCGCGACGGAGAGCCGGCGCTGGCGCTGCGCTGGGTGGCGCACCTGCCCGGCGCGCTGGACGTGGGCCTGGCCGACATGGCCCTGGCCGGCGACCTGGACGCCGCCCTGGCGGTGGCCGCGCGTGCCGCCATCCCCGCGCAGAACCTGGTGCTGGGCGACCGCCACGGCCGCATCGCCTGGCGCATCACCGGGCCGCTGCCGGAGCGCGCGGACGGCTGCCCGCCCTCGCTGGCGGAGGCCAGGCCGGCGCTGCCACCGCCGGACTGCACGCCGTGGCCGATCAGCACCGCGCTGGCACCGGTGCTGGCCGATCCGCCGGGCCACCGCCTGTGGACCGCCAACGCACGCACGCTGGACGGCGCGGCGCTGGCCACGGTGGGCGATGGCGGCTACGCGCTGGGCATCCGCGCCTGGCAGATCCGCGAGCGCCTGCTGGCGCAGGACCACTTCGACGAGGCCGCCCTGCTGGCCATGCAGCTGGACGACCAGGCCCGCCTGCTCGGCGACTGGTGGCGACTGCTGCAGGACGAGGCCCGCCGCCAGCCCGGTTCGGCGCTGGCGCGGCTGGCCGCCGTGTCCGACTGGGACGGCCACGCCTCCATCGGCTCGGTGGCCTACCGGCGGGTGCGCGACTGGCGCGGCGCGGTGCACGCCCGCATCGCCAGGGGCCTGGCCGCGCCGGCCGCCGCGGCGCTGGGCGGGGAATTCCGCCTGCCCGCCCTGCCGCAGCTGGAAGGCGTGGTCCGGCCGCTGCTGGCGCAGCGTCCGCCGCACCTGCTGCCGCGCGGCTTCGCCAGCTGGGAGGCCCTGCTGGAGGACGCGGCGCGGCAGGTGCTGGAACGCGAGGGCGACGGCACGCCGGCCAGCTGGGGCCGGATCAACACCGCGCGCATCTGCCACCCGCTGGCCGGCGCCCTGCCCGGCCTGCCGGGCCGGTGGCTGTGCATGCCGGCCGAGCCGCTGCCCGGCGACACCACGGTGCCGCGCGTGCAGCAGCCGGCCTTCGGCGCATCGCAGCGCATGGTGGTCGCGCCCGGGCACGAGGACGAGGGCATCGTGCACATGCCCGGCGGGCAGAGCGGCCATCCGCTCTCGCCGTTCTGGGGTGCCGGCCACGACGACTGGGTGCACGGCCGGCCCACGCCGTTCCTGCCCGGCCCCGCCCGCCACGAGCTGCGCCTCCACCCGGCCCTGTAGGAGCCGCGTGCGCGGCGATCCGGCCTGGCGTACCCGAAGCCGTGTCCGACCGCCACGCCGGACGGGCCACCCACGCGCGGCCCGGGAGCACGCGACGCGACCGGACACACCTCCGCCGCGTCGCCGCTGGCGCGGCTCGCGCAGGTTCCCTCAGCCGGCCAGCGCCTGCGCGTGCACGCCGGCCACGGCGCGGCCGGAGGGGTCGGCCATCTTCGCGAAGCTCTCGTCCCAGGCGATGGCCGCCGGCGAGGAGCAGGCGATGGACTTGCCGCCCGGCACCGTGGCCGCCGCCGCGGGCGTGGGATAGAAGCGTTCGAAGATGCTGCGGTACAGGTAGGCCTCCTTGGTCTGCGGCGGGTTGACCGGGAAACGCTTGTCGGCCGCGGCCAGCTCGCGGTCGCTGACCTGCGACTCGGCGTACGCCTTCAGCCCGTCGATCCAGCCGTAGCCGACGCCGTCGCTGAACTGCTCCTTCTGCCGCCACAGGATCTCCGGCGGCAGGTAGCCCTCGAACGCGGCGCGCAGGATGCCCTTCTCCATGCGCTGCGGGCCGTCGCTGCCACGCCGCACCATCTTGTGCGCGGCGTCCATGCGCATGGCCACGTCGAGGAACTCGCGGTCCAGGAAGGGCACGCGCGGCTCCACGCCCCAGGCCATCATCGACTTGTTGGCGCGCAGGCAGTCGTAGTTGTGCAGTGCGTCCAGCTTGCGCACCAGCTCCTCGTGGAACTCGCGCGCGCTGGGCGCCTTGTGGAAGTACAGGTAGCCGCCGAACACCTCGTCGCTGCCTTCGCCGGAGAGCACCATCTTCACGCCCATGGCCTTGATCCGCCGCGCCAGCAGGAACATCGGCGTGGAGGCGCGGATGGTGGTCACGTCGTAGGTCTCGATGTGGCGGATCACCTCCGGCAGCGCGTCCAGGCCCTCCTCGAAGGTGTATTCGAAGCCGTGGTGCACGGTGCCCAGCGCCTCGGCCGCCACCGCCGCCGCAGCCAGGTCGGGCGAGCCCTTCAGGCCGATGGCGAAGCTGTGCAGGCGCGGCCACCACGCCTCGGAACGGTCGTTGTCCTCGATCCGGCGCCGCGCGTAGCGCGCCGCCACCGCCGCCACCAGCGACGAGTCCAGGCCGCCGGACAGCAGCACGCCGTAGGGCACGTCGCTCATCAGCTGGCGGTGCACCGCCGCCTCGAAGGCCTCGCGCAGTTCCTGCAACGGCACCTCCACGCCCTCCACCGCGGCGTAGTCGCGCCACGGCCGTTCGTAGTAGCGGGTGAGCCGGCCGGTGGCGGTGTCGTACCAGTGGCCGGGCGGGAACTGCGCCACGTCGGCGCACTCGTCCACCAGGGCCTTCATCTCCGAGGCCACGCGCAGGCGGCCGGCGCGGTCGTGGCCCCAGTACAGCGGCACCACGCCGATCGGGTCGCGGGCGATGATCGCCCGGCCCTGCGCCCTGTCCCACAGGGCGAAGGCGAAGATGCCGTTGAGCCGGTTGAGGAAGGAGACCGGCGCGTCCTCGCGGTACAGCGCGTTGATAACCTCGCAGTCCGAACCGGTCCGGAAGGCGTAGGGCTGGCGCAGCTGCGCGCGCAGCTGGCGGTGGTTGTAGATCTCGCCGTTGACCGCCAGCGCCAGCCGGCCGTCGTCGGACAGCAGCGGCTGCGAACCGCCGGCCGGGTCGACGATGGCCAGGCGCTCGTGGACGAGGATCGCGCCCTCGTCCAGGTACACGCCGCTCCAGTCCGGGCCGCGATGGCGCTGGCGCTGGGACAGGTCCAGCGACTCCCGTCGCAGGGCCTGCAGGTCGTCGCCGGGCTGCAGGCCGAAGATGCCGAAGATCGAACACATGGTCGGTTCCCCTGGTGGTGGTGGTCGGATCGCGGCGGCGGTGCGGGCACAAAAAAACCCGCATCGGCCGATGCGGGTTTTCGTGGTGACCTGGCGCCTTCCGTCTCTATGCCTGGTCGTCGCGCACCCGCATCGGCCGCGCACGGTTGCCCGCCGCGTTGTCGTTGCGGTTGGTCGCGTTGGCGTTGGCATGGAACGGAGGCATGCGCCGACCGTAGCGCGGCCCCGGCCGCTCCGCAACCGTTGCTTCGGCAACTGACGTCGCGCTCACGCCCGGCCGCCAATACTCATCCGGCTAGCCGGGCCCGTGGCCCGAGGGGAGACTCGCTTGAACGACACCACCCAACGCCTTGCCCGTACCGCACAGGTGGTCAAGCGGCTGGCGCGGCACCGCCGCGTGCTGACCGGCCTGGACTGGACCCAGGCCCCGCCGGCCGACACCGCCCTGGCCCCGGCGTCCGGCACCGCGGCCGCCGAGGCGTTCGCCGCCGACCTGGAGGCGCTGGGCCCGGCCTTCATCAAGCTGGGCCAGTCGCTGTCCACCCGCCCCGACCTGGTGCCGCCGGCCTACATCGAGGCCCTGGACCGCATGCAGGACGAGGTCGCACCGGTGGAGACGGCGGTGATCGAGAAGGTCATCGAGGAGGAACTGGGCGTGCGCCCCTCGCGCCTGTTCCTGCACTTCGACCCGGTGCCGCTGGCCGCCGCCTCGCTGGCGCAGGTGCACCGCGCGGTGCTGCGCGACGGGCGCGAGGTCGCGGTCAAGGTGCAGCGCCCGGGCGTGGACGCGTCCATCCGCCTGGACCTGGAGGTGCTGGCCGGGCTGGCCGTCACCGCCGACACCCTGACCCAGACCGGCCGCCGCCTGCACTTCGCCGACTGGATCGCCGAGTTCCGCAAGGTGCTGCTGCTGGAGCTGGACTACTGCCGCGAAGCGGAGAACCTGGACCGCTTCCGCGGGAACCTGGCCCGGTACGGCCACCTGCGCGTGCCACGGCCGCTGTGGGGCATGGTCAGCCCGCGCGTGCTGACCATGGAGCTGGTCCACGGCACCAAGGTCACCGCCATCTCCGGCCTGCGCCGCACCGAGATGGACCTGGCCACGCCGGCCGCCGAGCTGATGCGCGCCTACCTGGACCAGGTGTTCGTCAACGGCGACATCCACGCCGACCCGCATCCCGGCAACGTGCTGCTGTGCGACGACGGGTGCCTGGCCCTGCTCGACCTGGGCATGGTCACGCAGATCCCCCCGCGCATGCGTGAGCGCCTGCTCAAGCTGCTGTTCGCCGCGGTGGACGGCCGCGGCGAGGACGTGGCGCGCGAGCTGGTGGCCATCGGCGTGCGCCTGGAGGACTTCGACGCGGCCGCGTTCTGCCGCGACACCGGCCAGCTGGTGGCGCGCTACGCCACCAGCGGCCGCGCAACCTCCGAGGGCCGGCTGCTGCTGGAGCTGGTCGGCTGCGCCGCCGAGCACAGCCTGCGCGTGCCGCCGGAGATCAGCCTGCTGGGCAAGACCCTGCTCAACCTTGAGCGGGTGGCCGACGCGCTGGACCCGCACATGGACGTGCGCCGCCTGGTGGAGTCGCATCTGCAATCCATCATGCGCGCGCAGCTGCGCCGCGCCTTCTCCGCCCCGGTGGTCGCCAGCGAGCTGCTGGAGGTGCAGGGCCTGCTGCGCGACGCGCCGCGCAAGCTTTCGGACACGCTCTCGCTGCTGGCCGAGAACCGTCTGCAGGTGCGCCTGGCCGGGCTGGAAAACTCGCCGCTGATGGAGAACCTGCAGAAGATCGCCAACCGCATCGCCGCGGCGGTGGTCACCGCGGCGCTGCTGCTGTCCTCGGCGATGCTGATGCGGGTGGAGACCCAGGCGCGGCTGTTCGGCTACCCGGCACTGGCGGTGCTGCTGTTCCTGGTCGCCGCCGGGCTGGGCCTGACCATCGCCATCAGCGCCCTGCTGCGCGACCGCCGCGCCCGGCCGGACGAACAATCCGGGCCCAACTAGGCCGCTCCGCCGCTGGCCACGCACACGCGGTTGCGTCCCTCGCGCTTGGCCCGGTACAGGGCGCCGTCGGCCGCACCGAGCAGCCCGGCCACGTCGCCCGCCGGCGGCCAGGCCACCGCCACGCCCATGCTGAGGGTGCAGGCCGGCCCGCCGCCCGCCGCGCTGCGCTCCACCTCCCCGCGCACCGCCTCGGCCCGCGCCACCGCCTCGTCCAGGCCGACGCCGGGCAGGACCAGCACGAACTCCTCGCCGCCGTAGCGCGCGGCCATCTCGTCCACCCCGTGCACGGCGGCAGTCAGGATCGCCGCCACCCGGCGCAGCAGCGCGTCGCCGGCCTGGTGGCCGAGGCCGTCGTTGTAGCGCTTGAAGTGGTCCACGTCGACCATCACCAGCGCCAGCGGTTCGCGGTGCACGGCGCAGCGCTGCCAGCCGCGCGCCAGCGCGCGCTCCAGTGCGCGGCGGTTGGGCACGCCGGTCAGCCCGTCGATCACCGCCAGCTCGGCCAGCTTGCGGTTGGCCTGTTCCAGTTCGGCGGTGCGCTCGGCGATCCTGCGCTCCAGCTCGCGGTTGCGCTCGTTGACCCGGTGCACGCGCAGCCGCACCAGCGCGGCGGCCGCGGCCAGCACCGCCAGCAGGAACAGCAGCCGCACCGGCCAGCGCTCGTACCAGAACGGCTGGAAGCGGAACGCCAGCCGCTCCGGCCCGGCCTCCACGCCGCCGCGCACGCGGCCCTGGTATTCCAGCGTGTGGTCGCCCGGCGGCAGGTGCTGCAGCAGCAGGTCGCGGTCGCCGCTCCACTCCGACCAGCGCGCCTGGTAGCCCGGGATCCGGTAGCGGAACTCGAATTCGCTCTCCATCGCCGACAGGCCCAGGCGCAGGCCCACGGCCGCGCCAGGCGGCACCGGCAGTGGGGCGGCGGGCTGCCGGGGCAGCAGCTCCAGGCTGCCGTCGGCGTGGCGCAGCTGGATGCGGTCGATGCGGCTGCGCGGCCGCCACGCCGGCCCGGCGTCGAAGGCCGGGTCGAACTGCAGCACCTGCGCGCGCGCCAGCACGCGCAACCGGCCGTCCTCCTGCAGCTCCACCTTGCGGTAGCCGGGGACACGGCCGCCGCCGGTGCGCAGCAGCCGGAAGGCATGCTCGCCCGGCGGGCGCCACCATATCCGCTGCGAGGTCCAGACGAAGGTGCCGGCGGCGTTGCGCGCCGCCGCCAGCTCCCAGGGCCGCTCCAGGCCCGGCAGCTCCGGCAGCCGCGCGGGGACGAAGCGTCCGGCGCGCAGCCGCTGCACGCGCGTGCCGGAGATGGCGAACACGGTGTCGTCCAGCAGCAGCAGGCGGGTGCCCAGTTCCGGGTCGGTCTCCAGGCCCGCCTCACTGCCCAGGTGTTCCTGCTCCAGCAACCGCCCGCTGTCCGCTTCGAAGCGCCAGCGGTGCACGCCGCCCAGCGGGTCGCCCAGCCAGGCCTCGTCGCGCGCCAGCTGGACCAGGCCGTTGTGTCCGCCCACCGGCGTCCTCCACTGCGCCTGCACCCGCCAGGCGCCGTCGCGACGCACCAGCCACATCGCGCTGCCGCCGCCGACCGCCAGCACCCGGTCCGGATCGAACGGCGATGGCTCCAGCAGGCGGATGGCGATCCCGGGATCGGGGCCGAGCAGCCAGCGCGGCGAGCGCATGCCGGGCGCCAGCAGGGCCAGGCCGCGGCGGTTGCCGATCAGCAGCCCCTCGGGCGTGGCCAGCAGCGCCAGCACCTCGTAGCGGTACCGGGGCCAGGGCAGCGGCTCGAAGACCGGCACGCCGCCATCGGCCGCCGGCCGGGCACGCAGCACGCCGGTGGAGGCCACCCACAGCGCGCCGTCGAAGTAGGCGAAGTCGAACAGGCGCCGCTCCAGGCCGTGGCGCTGGTCGTACACGGTCCAGGGCGCGGGCAGGCGCAGGCGGACCAGCTCGGCCTCGGTCACCACCCACAGCCAGCCCTCCGGATCGGTGGTGAAGTCGAACGCCACGTCCCTGCCCACCGGGTAGATCCGACCATGGGCCAGGTCGGCGGACACGTGGAGCAGACTGCCGTCGTCGGCGCTGAGCGCCAGCGAGCCGTCGCGCAGGCGCGTGCCGGAATACGGGCGGTGGCGCTGCAGCAGCGCATCGGCCGGCACGCCCAGGCGGTGCACCCCGCCTGCGTCCACCCGGTGGAAGCCCTGCCCGGAGGCGACCAGCAGGCCGTCCCGGTGCGGCCACACCCCCGCCACGCCGACGTCGGCCAGGGCCTCGCCGCCGCGCACCGGCTCGAAGCGCCCATCCACCAGCCGGCACAGCCCGGCCCCGGCCAGCATCCCGTACAGGCGTCCACCGGCACTGAACAGGCGGCTGCCCAGGCCGTCCGGCAGCGGCGTCCGCCACAGGCTGCCATCGGGCCCGATGCGGAACAGGGTGGCGTCGTTGCGGACGTACACGTCCCCCGCAGCCTCCACCAGGTCGTAGAAGGCGTGGCCACGCACGCCCGGCGGTATCGCGCCCAGGCGGCCGATCAGGTCCTCGAAGCGGAAGCGCCCGTCGGGCAGCTGGTGCAGGCGCCCGAACACGCCCACGCCGGCCACGAACACCCGGTCGCCCGGAGCCACCAGCAGCGAATAGACCCCGGTCCTGCGCGGCAGCGCGACCAGCTCCCAGTCGCCGCTGCGGTAGACCATCACCCCGTCGCTGCTGCCCACGTACAGGGTGCCCTCCGAGTCCACGCCCGCCGCCGAATAGCTGGGTGCTCCCGGCAGCTGGCCCTGGCCGAAGCGCTGCAGCAGCGGCAGGCCGTCCAGCCGCGCGGACGCGGCCAGGGCGGGCAGCGCGGGGGCCAGCCACAGCAGCACGGCGGCCAGCGCCGCCACCACGGACGCGGCCGGCCGCCACCGCGTCCCGCCCCTGCCCCCGGCCCCCGCCATCGTCACCCCAACAGGCTTGCGACCAGGCGCAGGTACAGTTCCGGCAGCGCCTCCAGGTCGGCCACGCGCACGTGCTCGTCGACCTGGTGGATGCTGGCGTTGACCGGCCCGACCTCGATGCACTGCGCGCCGAGGGGGGCGATGAAGCGCGCGTCCGAGGTGCCGCCGCCGGTGCTCTCCTCCGGCGGTGCGCCGGCAAAGCCGGCCAGCACCTCGCGCGCGACGCGGCGCAGGCGCCCTTCCGGCGTGTGGAACGGCTCGCCGCTGCGGTGCCAGCGCAGTTCGCAGTCCAGCCCGTGGCGGTCCAGCAGCGCGGCGATCTCCGCCTCCAGGCGCGGCGCGTCCCAGTGCGGGTTGTAGCGCAGGTTGAACTGCACCTGCAGGTGCCCGGGGATGACGTTGCCGGCGCCGGTGCCGGCATGGATGTTGCTGATCTGCAGACTGGTCGGCGGGAAGCTTTCGTAGCCATCGTCCCAGCGCCGGGCGACCAGCTCGGCCAGCGCCGGCGCGGCCTGGTGCACGGGATTGCGCGCCTTCTCCGGATAGGCCACGTGTCCCTGCACGCCGCGCACCGTGAGCGTGGCCGACAGCGAGCCGCGCCGGCCCACCCGCAGCAGGTCGCCCAGCCGGCGGGTCGAGGAAGGCTCGCCGGTGATGCACCAGTCGATGCGCTGGCCGCGCTGGCGGAACAGCTCGGCCACGCGGCGCACCCCGTCGATGGCCTCGCCCTCCTCGTCGGAGGTCAGCAGCAGGGCCAGCGTGCCCGGATGGTCGGGATGCTCGGCGACGAAGCGCTCGGCGGCGATGACGAAGGCGGCCACGCTGCCCTTCATGTCGGCGGCGCCGCGGCCGTACAGCACGCCGTCGCGCACCTCCGGCGTGAACGGGTCGCTGGTCCAGGCCTCGCGCGGGCCGGGCGGCACCACGTCGGTGTGGCCAAGCAGCACCAGCACCGGGCCCTCGCCGCCGCCGTGCGTGGCCCACAGGTTGTCCACCGCGCCGAAGCGCAGCCGCTCGCAGGCGAAGCCCGCGCGGCGCAGGCGCGCGGCGACCAGGTCCTGGCAGCCGGCGTCGTCCGGCGTGACGGAGGGGCGCGCGATCAGCTCGCACGCCAGGGCAAGCACATCGCTCATGGTGGCGTCCCGGCAGATGCGCCGATTGTAGCGGCAGCCCACCGGCGCCCCTTGAGGCGCGGCCCGGCGACGGCGCCCGCGGCCGCCGCCGGCGCGCCGCATCCGCCCCCCTCACGGGGTCAGAGGAACAGCTTCTTGAAGCCGTTGTCGGAGAAGCCCTGGCTGAAGCTCCCGTCCTCGCCGACCACCACCGGACGGCGGATCAGCTGCGGGTACTCGCGCAGCAGCAGCTTCCACTCGGCCTCGCTGCCGGGCGCCTTGCGGTTGGGCGGCAGCTGCCGCCAGGTGGTGGAGGACTTGTTGACCAGGGCGTCCCAGCCGCCGGCCTTGCCCGCCCACTCCACCAGGGTCTCCGGCGCGGGCTTGTTCTCGCGGTAGTCGACGAAGGTGTAGGCGATGCCGAAGCGGTCCAACCACTTCGTCGCCTTCTTGCAGGTGTCGCAGTTCTTTAGTCCGTAGATCGTCGTGGTCATGCCTGGGCTTCCGGGACCGTGGCCGCGCTCAGCGCGCGACCACGGGCAGTTCGATGTAGCTGGCGGCACCGGCCGAGTGGTGCACCGCGTTCTCCGCCACCACCGGCGTGGACTCGGTCTCGTTCGGGCCGCCGGTGTTGAGGTTGCGGGCGAACTTCGGGAAGTTCGAGCTGGTCACCTCCACACGGATGCGGTGGCCCTTGCCGAACTGGATCGAGGTGGCGATCGGCGTGGGCCGGAGCGTGTACACCCGGCCCGGCTCCATCGGGGCGGGCGTTTCGTAGCCGTCGCGGTAGCGCGCGCGCAGGATGGTGTCGCCGACGATCCAGGCGGTGCCGTCCGGGGCCACGTCCACCAGCTTGACCGCGAAGTCGGTGTCCGGCGCGCTGGAGGACACGTTCAGCACCGCCTCGACGAAGCCGGTCACCTCCAGCGGCTCCTCCAGCGGGTCGCTGGTGTAGACCAGGACGTCGTGGCGGGCCTCCACCGGGCGCTGGTCGAAGGCGCCGGGGACGACCAGGCCACCGTTGCAGCAGTCGCCGCCGCCGATGGTCTGCACCGGGTTGGCCGGGTCATAGGTGTAGCGGTCGGCGGGCTCGTCGCCGGGAGGATCGGACGCCAGGCGGCCGTCGCCGTACAGCGAGTTGGCCCGGCCGCCCGAACGCAGGTACAGGCGCACCGGCCGCGCCGCCTTCGGCGGCCACTGCTCGTCGGCCTGCCACTTGTCCAGGCCGATGGTGAAGTAGCGCACCTTCGGGGTGCTGGACGGGAACGCCTTCCTGTCGCCCTTCAGCCAGCGGTCGAAGAACGCCCAGACCTGCTCGCTGACCGGGAAGCTGGCGTCGCCGACCTTGCGCGCGCCGACCGTGTAGTCGGGGCCGAGCTGCCAGAACTGGCAGTGCGGGTTCGGGCCTATCACCACGTACTGGTGGGCGGAAGCCTCGGCGTCGGTGCCGGCGTTGCGCGCATGGTTGAACAGTTCCAGGTTCGGGCCGATGGACACGTCGTACCAGCTGTTGAACCACAGCGCCGGCACGCCCCAGCCCATGTCGTCGTGGTACAGCCCGCCTTCGCGCCAGGCCGGATCGGCCGGCGTGCGCGCGATGAACTGCTCGAAGGTGCCCGGCGGCTCGCCCAGCGAGGACAGCAGCTCCGCGTACGGCAGGTGCCGGATGTGCGTCTGCCACTCGACCTTGGGCTTGGTCGCGTGCAGGTCGTTGTACTGCGCCACCCGCGCGCGCATCGGGCCGGCGAGGTCCTGCGGCAGCTGCGCACGCAGCGGGTTGTCCACCCCGTACATCCACACCGCGAAAAGGGTCCGCGGCACACCGCCGGTGTAGAAGTTGCCCTGCTCCTGGAACCGGCCGACCTTGCCGATGCCGGCACCTGCGGCCATCGGCACCATCGCCGCGTGCGCCGGGTGGTTCATCGCCGCCAGCGCCAGCTGCCACTCGGCCGAGGACGAGCAGCCGAGCGTGCCGACCTTGCCGTTGGACCAGGGCTGGGCGGCGATCCAGTCCAGCGTGTCCCAGCCGTCGGTCTGCGGGTGGCCGAGGATCTGGTACTCGCCCTGGCTGAAGTAGCGCCCGCGCTCGCTCTGCACCACGAAGGCATAGCCGCGGCGCACGGCCTCGATCGCCAGCTGCGCGGCACGGCCGCGCAGGTTGTGCTCGTTGTACGGCGTCTTCCACAGCACCGTCGGCAACCTGCCGGTGGCGCCCTTCGGCCGCCAGATGTTGGTGGACAGGCCGACGCCGTCGCGCATCGGAACCAGCACCGCGGTCTCGGCCTCGGCGATCCCGGCCAGCTCGGCGCGCAGGCCGTCCTCGCTGTAGCGGGCCAGGTTCTCCGCCGGGGCCGCCGGCACCACCGCCGCCAGCAGCAGCGCCAGCCGCGCCAACCGCTTCCCCTTGCTGCCAACCATCCTCACCTCCCCTCGTGGAACGGAACGGTCACTCCGCCAGGCCGCGCAACAGCTCGTTGATGCTGGTCTTGGCCCGGGTCTTCGCATCCACCTGCTTGACGATCACCGCGCAGTACAGCGAGTGGCTGCCGTCGGCGGCCGGCAGCGCGCCCGACACCACCACGCTGTAGGGCGGCACGTAGCCGTAGGTGATCTCGCCGGTGGCGCGGTTGTAGATGCGGGTGGACTGGCCGAGGAACACGCCCATGCCGATCACGCTGTGGTGGCCCACCACCACGCCCTCCACGATCTCCGAGCGCGCGCCGATGAAGCAGTGGTCCTCGATGATGGTCGGACTGGCCTGCAGCGGCTCCAGCACGCCGCCGATGCCGGCGCCGCCGGAGATGTGGCAGTGCCTGCCGACCTGGGCGCACGAGCCGACCGTGGCCCAGGTGTCCACCATGGTGCCCTCGCCGACGTAGGCGCCGATGTTGATGAAGCTGGGCATCAGCACCACGTCCTTGCCCAGGTAGACGCCGCGGCGGGCGATGGTGCCGGGCACCACGCGCACGCCCAGGCGGCGGAACTCGGCCTCGCCGTAGCCGCCGAAGCGGGCCGGCACCTTGTCCCAGAACGGGGCCGGCGCGCCCTCCATCACGGCCATGTCGTTGACCCGGAAGTACAGCAGCACGGCCTTCTTCAGCCATTCGTTGACCTGCCAGCCGCCCTTGCCGTCCGGCTCGGCGACGCGGAACTCGCCACGCTCCAGGCCCTCGATCACCCGCTCCACCAGCGGCCGGGTCGAGCCCTCGATCTCGTCCAGGGTCAGCGAGGCGCGACGCTCGAACGCGCTTTCGATGGAGAACTTCAGCTCGGCCAGCCCGGGGGCGGCCGCGGCGGCGGCGCGCGTGCGCGCGCTTCGGCGGGTGGTCGTCTTCTTGGGGGTCTGTGCCATCAGCGTGGGGCTCCTGACGGTGGGGTCTGGCTGTCGGGGTCCAGCCGCTCGCGCAGCGCCGCGCGCAGGGCCTCCTGCGCGGCCTCGTCCAGCGGCCGGTCGTTCTCGTCGGTGATCTGGAACACGTCCTCGGCGCGCTCGCCGAAGGTGGCGATGCGCGCGTCGTGCACGCGCAGGCGGCAGGCGCGCAGCGCCTGGGCCACGTCGGACAGCAGGCCGGGACGGTCCGGGCAGACCAGGCTCAGCAGGCTGCGGCGGCCGTCGCCGGTGGTGCTGAACTCGATCCGCGGCGGGAAGCGGAAATGGCGCAACTGGCGCGGCGCGACCCGGCGCGGCGCGCGCACCTGGTCCAGCGCACCGGACAGGGCCTGGCGCAGCGCCGCCTCCAGCTGCGCCGGATCGCGGCTGGCGAAGGTGTCGGCCGGCAGCACCTCGAAGGTGTCGAACACGGTGCCGTGCGGGCCCATCAGCACGCGCGCCTGGTGCACGCCGTAGCCGTGCCGGTCCAGGGTGGCGACGATGGCCGCGAACAGGCCGTCGCGGTCGGGCGAGTGCACGAACACCTCCAGCGCGCCGCCGCTGGCGCTGCCGCCGATCGGCCGCACCGCGACCTGGGTCTGGCCGTGGAACACCTCCACCAGCGAGGCGGCCTGCCAGGCCAGCTGCTCGGGGCGGAAGCGCAGGAAGCTCTCCTCCGGCATCTCCGCGAACTGGCGGTCGATGGTGGCGTCGTCGTAGCCCCGCCCGCGCATCAGCGCGCGGGTGGCCTCACGCGCCTCGGCCACGCGCGCGTCCACGTCCACCGGCACCTCCAGGCCCTCGCGCAGCACGCGCCGGGTGGACAGGTACAGGTCGGCCAGCAGGCGGTCCTTCCAGGCGTTCCACAGGTTGGGGCTGGTGCCGGCGATGTCGGCGCAGGTCAGCAGGTACAGGTAGTCCAGGCGCTCGCGGTCGCCGACCAGACGGGCGAAGGCGCGCACCACCTCCGGGTCGGAGATGTCCTGCTTCTGCGCGGTGACCGACATGCGCAGGTGCTGCTCCACCAGCCAGGCCACCAGCCCGGTGTCGGCCTCGCTCAGGCCGTGCGCGGCGCAGAACCGGCGCGCGTCCACCGCGCCCAGCTCGGAATGGTCGCCGCCGCGGCCCTTGGCGATGTCGTGGAACAGGCCGGCCAGCAGCAGCAGCTCAGGCTTGCGCAGGCGCGGCCAGACCTCATGGGCGATGGCGAAGCGCTCGTCCGGCCCCTCGGCGAAGCCGGCGATGTTCCGCAGCACCATCAGCGTGTGCTGGTCCACGGTGTAGGCGTGGAACAGGTCGAACTGCATGCGCCCGGACACCTGGGCGAAGGCCGGCAGGTACTGGCCCAGCACGCCCAGGCGCGCCATCCGGGTCAACGTCTCCACCGGCTGCGGGCCGCGCAGCAGGGCCATGAAGCGCCCGCGCGCGGCCGGGCCGGTGCGTTCGTAGGACGGCAGGTGCGGCAGGGTCTCGGCCAGCGCGCGGGCGGTGCGCGAGTGCAGGCCGCGGATGCGCGGATGCGCCGCCCAGGTGGAGAACAGCGCCAGCACCTGGCGCAGGTCGCCCTCCGGCCAGTACGGCCCGGACGCGGCCAGGTAGCCGCGCAGCAGGACGAAGTCGCCCTCCAGCGGCTCGGGCACGGCCTCGCCCTCGAAGGTCTCCTCGAAGCGCTGCAGGAGCCGGTCGCTGATCCGCCGCACGACCGCCGCGGCGCGGTAGAAGCCCTGCATCATCTTCTCCACGGCCAGGCTGTGCGCGTCGTCGGCCAGGCCCAGGCGCTGCGCCAGCGCCTTCTGGTAGTCGAAGCGCAGCCGTTCCTCGGCGCGGCCGGCCACCAGGTGCAGACCGAAGCGCAGCCGCGCCAGGGTGCGGCGCTCGCGCGCCAGGGTCGCCGCCTCGTCCTGGCCGACGTGGCCGAGGGCGACCACCGCCTGCAGGTCACGCACGCCGAAGGCGCGCTGCGCCATCCAGCCCAGGGTGTGCAGGTCGCGCAGGCCGCCGGGGCCGTCCTTGATGTGCGGCTCGAGGTTGTCGGAGGTGTCGCCGTGGCGCAGGTGGCGCGCGCGCAGCTCCTCGCGCTTGGCACGGAAGAACTCCGGCGCCGGCCAGACCCGGGTGGTGGCGATGGCGTCCGACAGCGCCGCCTGCGCGCCGCTGTCGGCCACCAGCGGGCGCGATTCCAGCAGCGCGGTCAGGATGGTCTGGTCGCCGGCCGCGGCGGTGGTGCACTCCTGCGCCGACCGCACCGCGTGGCCGACCGGCAGGCCGGCGTCCCACAGCAGGGCGAAGAAGCGCGCCAAGTCGGCCTCGTGGGCGCGCTGGGCATCGGCCTCGGCCAGCACCAGCACGTCGATGTCCGAGCGCGGGAACAGCTCGCCGCGGCCGTAGCCGCCGACCGCGAACAGCGCCAGCGGCGCCCCTTCCGGGATGCAGCGCGCCCAGGCCTGGCGCAGGATCCGGTCCACCGCGCGGGCGCGCAGCGCCAGCAGGCGGTCGATGTCCGCGTCCGGACCGTAGCGCCGGGCCAGGCCCGCGTCGGTGCGCGCCAGCTCCTCGCGGGCGCGTGCCGCCCAGGCGGCATCGCCGCCGGGCGCCCCCTCCGCAGCCTGAGGTCCGGCGCCCACACCCATGCTCAGACCTCGTCGGGCGGCAGCTGGCCCGGGAGCAGCGTCAACACCTCCACGCCGTCCTCGGTGACCGCCACGGTGTGCTCCCACTGCGCCGAGAGCTTGCGGTCCTTGGTGACCACGGTCCAGCCGTCGGGCAGCACGCGGGTATGGCGGGTGCCCTCGTTGATCATCGGCTCGATGGTGAAGGTCATGCCCGGCTTGAGCACCAGGCCCTCGCCCGGCCGGCCGTAGTGCAGGACCTGCGGCTCGTCGTGGTAGACCTTGCCGATGCCGTGGCCGCAGTACTCGCGCACCACCGAGAAGCGCTCGGACTCGGCGTAGCTCTGGATGGCGTGGCCGATGTCGCCCAGGGTCGCGCCCGGCTTCACCGCGCGGATGCCGCGCCACATGGCCCGGTAGGTGGTCTCCACCAGGCGCCGCGCCATCACCGAGGGGGTGCCGACGTAGTACATGCGGCTGGTGTCGCCGTACCAGCCGTCCTTGATGACGGTGACGTCGATGTTGAGGATGTCACCGTCCTTCAGCACCTTGGCCTCGCTGGGGATGCCGTGGCAGATGACGTTGTTGACCGAGGTGCACACGGTCTTGGGGAAGCCGCGGTAGCCCAGGTTGGCCGGGATCGCGCCCTGCACGTTCACGATGTGGTCGTGGCAGATGCGGTCCAGTTCCGCGGTGCTGACCCCCGGCTTCACATACGGGGCGATCATTTCCAGCACCTCGGCGGCCAGGCGGCCGGCGACGCGCATCTTCTCGATTTCTTCGGGGGTTTTCAGGTGCAGGTTCATCAGGGGATTATCCCCCATGTTGGCCCCGCCTGAACGCGGGCCGCCTCGCCCGGCGGCCGCCGGCGCCGCCCCATTCAGCTTCGCCCGGCCCGGCCGCCCCGCCCCGTCCGTCGCCCGGTTTGCCGCTAAGCGGCCGTGGCAGCTATACTTTCCCGGCTCTGTCCGCCCCCGTCCACGGGGCCGCCCACGCCGGGCGCAGGGTTCCGGGCGCCGTCCCGGCCGGCGAATACACACCTGCCGCCACCCTTCGTGCCGGGGTGCCCGCCGGTGGAGCCAAGGCTCCGCCCCGGGTTCGGACACGGAAGCGGCAGGGAGGCCCAACCCCGGAATCGACGCGCGGCCGCCCGGCCGCGCACCCAGCGTGGCTCAAACCCGAGTCCATGCCGCGCGGGGCGATTCCACGTCCAAGGAGTCAAAGCAATGCCCCAGATCACCATGCGCCAGATGCTGGAAGCCGGCGTGCACTTCGGCCACCAGACCCGTTACTGGAACCCGAAGATGGCGCCGTACATCTTCGGCGCGCGCGGCAAGATCCACATCATCAACCTCGAGAAGACGGTTCCGCTGTTCAACGACGCGATGAACTTCATCTCGGGCATCGCGCAGAAGCGCGGCACCATCCTCTTCATCGGCACCAAGCGCAGCGCGCGCGACGCCATCAAGGAAGAGGCCGAGCGCTGCGGCATGCCGTACATGACCCAGCGCTGGCTGGGCGGCACCCTGACCAACTTCCGCACCGTGAAGCAGTCGGTGGCCCGCCTGAAGGAGCTGGAGGCCGCCGAGACCGACGGCACCTTCGACCGCCTGGTCAAGCACGAGGTGCTGGCCCTGCGCCGCGAGCGCGAGAAGCTGGAAGCCTCGCTGGGCGGCATCAAGGACATGAACCGCCTGCCCGACGCGCTGTTCGTGATCGACATCGGCCACGAGGACATCGCGATCAAGGAAGCCAAGAAGCTGGGCATCCCGGTGGTCGCGGTGGTGGACACCAATTACGACCCGAGCCTGGTGGACTACCCGATCCCGGGCAACGACGACGCCATCCGCGCCGTGCAGCTGTACGCCCGCGCCGCCGCCGACGCGGTGCTGGAGGGCAAGGCCGCCGCTCCGATCGCGGCCAACATCACCGAGTCCGACTTCGTCGAGGCCGACGGCGAGTCCAGGCCGGCGCGCAAGGCCCCGGCCCGCAAGGGTTCCGGCCGCAAGGGCGCCAAGGCCGAGGAAGGCGAGGCCACGGCCGAGTGATCCACCCCGGCGGCCGCGCCGCGGCCGCCCCGCCCGGACGGCGCGGTGCGCCGTCCGTGGCCCCACCGGGCGCCCGGCCAGCCGCCTGACAGGCGCGCCGGCGTCCGCCGCCCCGCCCCCGGCGGGGCCAACCCATCCCACAACCGAGGTATTCCCGTGGAAATCACTGCTTCCCTGGTCAAGGAACTGCGCGAGCGCACCGGCGCCGGCATGATGGAGTGCAAGAAGGCGCTGACCGAGAACAACGGCGACATCGACGCCGCCGCCGAGTGGCTGCGCAAGTCCGGCCTGGCCAAGGCCGACAAGAAGGCCGGCCGCGTGGCCGCCGACGGCCGCATCGCGGTGGCCCAGGACGGCGGCAAGGCCGTGCTGGTGGAGATCAACTCCGAAACCGACTTCGTGGCCAAGGACAGCAACTTCCTGGCCTTCGCCGATGCCGTCGGCCAGGCCGCCCTGGCCTCCGGCGCCGCCGACGTCGAGGCCCTGAAGGCCGCCAGGCTGGCCTCCGGCGAGACCGTCGAGGAAGGCCGCGCCGCGGTCGTGGCCAAGGTCGGCGAGAACGTGCAGGTGCGCCGCATGGTCCGCATCGACAGCAGCAACAACGTCGCCGCCTACGTCCACGGCGGCCGCATCGGCGTGCTGGTCGAGGTCAAGGGCGGCGACGCCGAGCTGGCCCGCGGCATCGCCATGCACGTGGCGGCGATGAACCCGCCGTACGTCAGGGCCTCCGACGTGCCGGCCGAGTTCCTGGCCAAAGAGAAGGAGATCGAGCTGGCCAAGATGTCCGAGAAGGACAAGGCCAAGCCGGCCGAGATCCTGGAGAAGATCATCTCCGGCAAGATGGCCAAGATCGTCAACGAGGTCACCCTGTACGGCCAGCCGTACGTGCTGGACACCAACCAGACCGTCGAGCAGGTGCTGAAGGCCGTCGGCGCCGAGGTGGTGCGCTTCGAGCGCCTGGCCGTGGGCGAAGGCATCGAGAAGAAGGAGGACGACTTCGCCGCCGAGGTGATGAAGCAGGCCGGCCTGGCCTGATCCCTCCGGCCCCGGGCCCATCCCGGGCGCCCTTCAAGCGGAAAGCCGCGGCGCGAGCCGCGGCTTTCCGCGTTTCCGCCCCCCGGCGCGGGCAGCCCCGCGGTTCGATAGAAAAAACAGTGATTACGGTCGCATCTGTTTACCGGCATACTCGCCGGCAATGACCACCTGTACCGCACCCCGAGCGATGCGACCGGAACTGGAAGCCAGGCTTCTGCTCTGCCGCAACCTGGCCTCGCCCCCTGCCGTGGCCCTGCGGATCATCGAGCTGGCCCAGGATCCGAATGCCGACCTGGCCGCCACCGCCCGGGTGATCGCACTGGACCCCGCCCTGAGCGCGCGCATGCTGCGCGTGGCCAACTCGCCCCTGTACGCGGGGCGCCGCAAGGTCGAGAACCTGCCCCAGGCCCTGACCCTGCTGGGCCTGAACGCGACCCTCAGCCTGGCGCTGGGCTTTTCCCTGATGCAGGGCCTGCGCGGCGGCAACGGCACCGCGGCCGAGCAGGAGCGCATCTGGCGGCGCAGCGTGCTGGCCGCCCTGGCCGCGCGCCGGCTGGGCGAGCGCTGTGGCCTGGGGCGGCTGGAGGAGCTGATGCTGGCCGGCCTGCTGCAGGACATCGGCGCACTGGCGCTGCTACAGGCCTCGCCGGAGGCGTACACCGCCCTGGCCGCCGGCGCCGCCGACGCGGCCGCACGCCTGCGCCTGGAGCGCGAATCCTTCGGCGCCGACCACGCCGAGGTCGGCGCCTGGCTGGCCCGGCACTGGCACCTGCCCGCCTACCTGGCCGAGGCCATCGCCGGCAGCGAGTCCGAGCCCGGAGCCGACCCGTTCCAGGCCTGCATCGTCGCCTCCTCGGCCATCGCCGAGCTGTGGCTGGCCGCGGACGACCCCGACGGGATCCGGCTGGCCGCCGCCCGCGCCCGGGTGGAGGCCGCCACCGGCGACGCCGCGGCCCTGGACGGGATCCTGGCCCGGATCGAGGAAGCCCTGCCGGAGATCGGCACCCTGTTCGATGTGCGCCTGCAGCAGCCGCAGCACCTGGAGGCCCTGCTGGAGCAGGCCCGCGAGCTGCTGCTGCTGCGCAACCTGCGCCAGATCCAGGAGGCCACGCGCGCGCGCCAGGAGGCCGAGCTGTCCGAGGAGCGCATCCGCCACCTGGCCGAGCAGTCCCGCCGCGACCCGCTGACCGGCGTGTACAACCGCCTGCAGCTGGAGGAGGTGCTGGAGCGCGAGTTCGCCACCGCGGTGGCGCTGCGCCAGCCGCTGTCCGTCGCCTTCATCGACCTGGACGACTTCAAGCAGATCAACGACCGCTACGGCCACCTGGTCGGCGACCAGGTCCTGCGCAACTTCGCCCAGGCCCTGCGGCGCCTGCTGCGCAGCACCGACCTGGTGGCCCGCTACGGCGGCGAGGAGTTCCTGGTCGTGCTCAGCCAGTCGGACGAGCAGGCGGCCACGCGGGTGCTGCAGCGCATCCTGAAGGAGACCGCCCACGAGCCCATGGCCCGGGTGGACGGCCAGCCGTTGTACGTGACCTTCTCCGCCGGCGTGGCCACCCACGACGAGGCCGGCCGCCGCTTTCCGGACGCCCACAGCCTGCTGCAGGCCGCCGACGAGGCCCTGTACGGTGCCAAGCGCGAGGGCCGCAACCGGGTCACCCAGCACGGCCAGTGACCCCCGCCCGCCGCGGCACACATGCACCGGTTGGCGGGGTTTCCGCTAGAATCTGCGCGTTTGCCCCCACACCGAGAACGCGCCATGTCCCATCTCGCCCATCGCCGCATCCTGCTGAAACTTTCCGGGGAAGCGCTGATGGGGGAGGAGGACTATGGCATCGACCCGAAGGTGATCGGCCGCATCGCCCAAGAGGTGATGGAGGCGCGCGAGGCCGGCGCCGAGATCGGCCTGGTGATCGGCGGCGGCAACATCTTCCGCGGCGCCGGCCTGGCCGCCGCCGGCATGGACCGGGTCACCGGCGACCAGATGGGCATGCTGGCCACGGTGATCAACGCCCTGGCCATGCAGGACGCGCTGGAGAAGCTCGGCGGCAAGGTCCGCGTGATGAGCGCGATCAAGATCAACGACGTGTGCGAGGACTACATCCGCCGCCGCGCCGTGCGCCACCTGGAGAAGGGCCGCATCGCGATCTTCGCCGCCGGCACCGGCAACCCGTTCTTCACCACCGACTCGGCGGCCGCCCTGCGCGCCATCGAGATCAACGCCGACCTGCTGCTGAAGGCCACCAAGGTGGACGGCGTGTACGACAAGGACCCGAAGAAGCACCCGGACGCGGTGCGCTTCGAGGAGCTGGACCACGACGAGGTCATCGCCCGCGACCTGCAGGTGATGGACACCGCCGCCTTCGCCCTGTGCCGCGACCACGGCATCCCGCTGCGCGTGTACGACGTGTCGGTGCCGGGCAACCTGATGCGCATCCTGCGCGGCGAGAGCGTCGGCACCCTGGTGCGCGGCCGCCACTGAACCGTTCCGGGCGGCCGGCCGGCTCACGCCCGGCGCCGCCGGACCCTCCCCGCCGCCACCGCCCGCGGCCGGCATCCACCGTCTTCCGCCGCAGCGCGGCCGGCGCGGCCCACCGCGCCATGCCCGCGGCCACCGTCCGGCGCGGACGAACGGCCCGTCCGCGCCGGTTGCCCGTATAATCGGCCGATTAAACGTTTCACGACGGAATACGGCGATGCTCAACGAAATCAAGCAAGACGCGCAGACCCGCATGGCCAAGAGCATCGAGGCCCTGCGGCAGAACCTGGTCAAGGTCCGCACCGGACGTGCCAGCACCGCGCTGGTCGAGCATCTGAAGGTCAACTACTACGGCTCGGACATGCCGCTGTCCCAGGTGGCCAGCATCACGGTCACCGACGCGCGCTCGCTGACCATCACCCCCTGGGAGAAGAACATGGTCGGCCCGATCGAGAAGGCCATCCTGGCCTCGGACCTGGGCCTGACCCCGAACACCGCCGGCACCACGATCCGCCTGAACCTGCCGCCGCTGACCGAGGAGCGCCGCCGCGAGCTGACCAAGGTGGTGCACGCCGAGGGCGAGGACGCCAAGGTCGCCATCCGCAACATCCGCCGCGACGCCAACCAGCAGCTCAAGGACCTGCTCAAGGAGAAGCAGGCCACCGAGGACGAGGTGCGTCGCGCCGAGGAGGACATCCAGAAGCTGACCGACAAGGCGATCAAGGACGTCGACGAGGTGGTCAAGGCCAAGGAGCAGGAACTGATGGCGGTCTGAGCCGGTCTGCCCACGCATGACGGCCATGACTGCCGACCGCTCCAGCGCCCCGGTCCCGCGCCACCTTGCCATCATCATGGATGGCAACGGCCGCTGGGCCCAGCGCCGCCGGCGTCCGCGCGCGGTAGGCCACCGCGCCGGCGCCCGCGCGGTCAACCTGACCATCGATTTCTGCCTGGATCGCGGCATCGCCGCGCTGACCCTGTTCGCCTTCTCCAGCGAGAACTGGGGACGGCCCGAGGAGGAGGTCCGCGCGCTGATGAAACTGTTCCTCAACGCCCTCGACCGCGAGGTCGGCGAACTGCACCGGCGCGGCGTGCGCGTGCGCTTCATCGGCGACCGCGCCCGCTTCCCGGAGGCGATCCGCGCACGCATGGCCGCCGCCGAGGCGCTGACCCGCGACAACACCCGGCTGCAGCTGGCCATCGCCGCCAGCTACGGCGGCCGCCAGGACATCGCCATGGCCGCCCGCGCGCTGGCGCGCGAGGCGGCCGCCGGGCGCCTGGATCCGGAGAGCATCGACGAGGCGGCCGTGGCCCGGCACGTGGCCCTGGCCGACCTGCCGCCACCGGACCTGTTCATCCGCACCGGGGGCGACTTCCGCATCAGCAACTTCCTGCTCTGGCAGCTCGCCTACACCGAGTTGTGGTTCACCGACACCCTGTGGCCGGACGTGGACGCCGGCGTGCTGCAGGAGGCCCTGGACGACTACGCCCGGCGCGAGCGCCGATTCGGCCTGACCAGCGCCCAGGTCGCGGCCGGCGGGGTGCCGGCATGACCCGGACCCGCGTGATCGCCGCGCTGGTGATGGCCCCGGTGGCGATCGCGGCCATCCTGCTGCTGCCGACCCCGTGGATGGCCGCCGTGGCCGCCGTGGTGCTGCTGGCGGCACTGTGGGAGTGGCTCAAGCTGGCCGGCGTGGACGACAGCCTGCCGCGCACCGTCCTGCTGCTGCTGAACCTGCTGCTGATGGTGCTGCTGGTGTGGGGTTCGCGCGCGGAGACCGGCTTCTCGCCGGTGCTGTTCCAGCTGGTCAGCCTGGCCGGCGTGGCCGGCTGGGTGGGCGCCCTGTTCTGGCTGTGGCGGCCGGCCATCAGCGCCGAGCACCGCCCCTGGACGCGCGCCTTCAAGCTGGGTGCCGGCACCCTGGCGGTGGTCCCGGCCTGGTGCGCGCTGTGCCTGGTGCACTCGGACAACTTCGCCACCCTGGGCGGCGGCGACCCGGCCCTGGCCCACCGCTGGCTGCTGGCCGCGCTGGCCCTGGTGTGGGCGGCCGACTCCGGCGCCTACTTCGCCGGCCGCCGCTTCGGTCGGCGCAAGCTGGCGCCGACCATCAGCCCCAACAAGACCGTCGAGGGCGCCATCGGCGGCATCATCGCCGGCATGATCGTGGCCCTGGCCTTCGGCCCCCTCGCCGGCGCCGGCTGGGCGCAGATGCCGGCCCTGGCCCTGGTCGCCCTGGTGGCCGTCCTGGCCTCCATCGTCGGCGACCTGACCGAGAGCCTGCTCAAGCGCCAGGCCGGCGTGAAGGACTCCGGCGCCCTCATCCCGGGCCACGGCGGCGTGCTGGACCGGGTGGACGGCGTGCTCGCCGCCCTGCCGGTGTTCGCCATCGGCAAGGACATCTTCGGCTTCTGAGGCCGCCCACCATGCAACCGGCAGCCGAACAGATGCGTCAGGTCGCGGTGCTGGGCGCCACCGGGTCCATCGGCACCTCGGCGCTGGACGTGATCGCCCGCCACCCCGGGCGGATGCGCGCCAGCGTGCTGGCCGCCGGGCGCAACGTGCAGGCGCTGGTGCGGCTGTGCCGGGCGCACCGCCCGGACCACGCCGTGATCGCCGACCCGGCCCTGCTGGGCGAGCTGCGCGAGGGCCTGCGCCAGGCCGGCCTGGCCACCGCGGCCCACGCCGGCGACGAGGCGCTGCAGGCGCTGGCCGGCGGCCCGGCCTGCGACACGGTGGTGGCCGCCATCGTCGGCGCCGCCGGCCTGGCCTCCACCCTGGCCGCGGCCGCGGCCGGCAAGCGCCTGCTGCTGGCCAACAAGGAATCCCTGGTGCTGGCCGGCGAGCTGGTGATCCAGGCCGCGCGCGCCTCCGGCGCGCAGATCGTGCCGATCGACAGCGAACACAGCGCGGTGTTCCAGTGCATGCGCTCGCGCACCCCGGAAGGCGTGCGCCGGCTGGTGCTGACCGCCTCCGGCGGGCCGTTCCGCGGCTGGGACCGCGCCCGCCTGGCCGGCGTCACCCCGGCCCAGGCGGTGGCCCATCCCAAGTGGTCGATGGGGCCGAAGATCTCGGTGGACTCGGCCACGCTGATGAACAAGGGCCTGGAGGTGATCGAGGCCCACCACCTGTTCGACCTGCCCGGCGAGCGCATCGACGTGCTGGTCCACCCGCAGAGCCTGGTGCACGCGCTGGTGGAGTACGTGGACGGCTCCACCCTGGCCCAGCTGGGGCTGCCGGACATGCGCACCGCCCTGGCGGTGGGCCTGGGCTGGCCGGAGCGGCTGGAATCCGGCGTGGCCGGGCTGGACCTGCTGGCGCACGGCCGCCTGGAGTTCGAGGCGCCGGACATGGAGGCCTTCCCCTGCCTGCGCCTGGCGCGCGAGGCCCTGGCCGCCGGCGGCACCGCCACGGCGGTGCTCAACGCCGCCAACGAGGAGGCGGTTTCAGCCTTTCTTCAGGGCCGGATCGGTTTCCTAGCCATCCCGGCGCTGGTCGAGGAGGCCCTCGCCGCCCTGCCGCCGCAGCCGGCCGCCTCGCTGGAGGTGCTGCTGGCCGCCGACGCGGAGGCGCGCCGCCTGACCCGCGCCAGGATCGACTCCCCCTCCACACGGATCGCCACCGCATGAGCGCCACCGCCACCTGCCCGGGTCAGGCCCATGGGTGACTTCCTCGGCTCGCTGTGGTGGCTGGTGGTCAGCCTGGGCGTGCTGGTCACGTTCCACGAATACGGCCACTACTGGGTGGCACGCCGCTGCGGCGTGGACGTGCTGCGCTTCTCGATCGGCTTCGGCCGGCCGCTGTGGTCGCGCCGCAACCGGGCCGGCACCGAGTTCGCCGTGGCCGCCATCCCGCTGGGCGGCTACGTGAAGATGCTGGACGAACGCGAGGGCGACGTGCCGGTCACCCGCCAGGCCCATGCGTTCAACCGCCAGAACGTATGGCGGCGCATCGCCATCGTCGCCGCCGGGCCGCTGGCCAACCTGCTGCTGTGCGTGGCCCTGCTGTGGGCGATGTTCCTGATCGGCCGCCAGGACTACGCGCCGGTGGTCGGCCGGGTCGAGGGCATCGCCGCCGAGGCCGGCTTCCGGCCGGGCGAGCGCCTGGTCGAGGTGGCCGGGCGCGAGGTGGCGACCTGGACCGAGGCGACCCTGGCCATGGCCGCGCCGGCGCTGGACCGGCGCGACATCCAGGTGCGCAGCGAGGACCGCGACGGCCACCGCGTCACCCGCACCCTGCCCCTGTCGCGCCTGCCCGAGCCGCTGGACGAGCGCCGCATCCCGGAGATGGCCGGCTTCACCTGGCAGTTCCTGCTGGCCCCGGCACGCATCGACGGCGTGCGCGAGGACGGCGCCGCGGCCGGCGTGCTGCAGCCGGGCGACCTGATCCTGGCCATCGACGGCGCGCGGGTGGAATCGGCCGACCAGGTGGCGCCGCTGGTGCAGGCGCTGGGCGAGCGCGGCGGCCCGGGCATGGTCGAGGTCGAGCGCGGCGGCGAGCGCCTGGCCCTGGAGCTGAGCCCGCGCCGCAGCACCGATCCGCAGCGCGCCGGCGCGTGGGAGCTGGGCATCCTGCTGGCCGCGGCGCAGGCGCCGGCCTACGACGCCGTGCAGCGCTTCGGACCGCTGGCCGCCATTCCCGCCGCGTTGCGCGAGACCGGGCGGCTGGCCGCCGATTCGCTGGGCATGATGCGGCGGATGGTCACCGGCGAGGCCTCGGTGCGCAACCTGTCCGGGCCGGTCACCATCGCCCGCGCCGCCAACGCCTCGGCCAAGCGCGGCGCCGACTGGTTCCTGTACTTCCTGGCCCTGCTCTCGCTGAGCCTGGCCATCATCAACCTGCTGCCGATCCCGATCTTGGACGGCGGTCACCTGCTGTATTACCTTATCGAGTTGGTCAAGGGCAGTCCGTTGAGCGAAAGGGCGATGGCCGCCGGGCAGTATGTCGGCCTGGCCCTCCTGGCCGGATTGATGGGCCTGGCCTTCTACAACGACATACTGGGCCTGTTCTCGCGATGACCTGCATGCCCCCGGACGCCGGACGCCGGCCCCTCCTGCCCCAAAGCCCCGCCATCGGATGTGACATGACGCGAAACCCCTCTCGCCGCCTGCTCGCCCTCGCCCTCGCCTCGTCCCTGAGCCTGCCGGCGCTGGCGCAGTCGGTGGAGCCGTTCACCGTCCAGGACATCCGCATCGACGGCCTGCAGCGCATCGCCGCCGGCACGGTGTTCACCTACCTGCCCGTGGAACGCGGCCAGACCCTGGACCAGGCCACCGCCGGCGACACCATCCGCGCCCTGTACCGCACCGGCTTCTTCGAGGACGTGCGCCTGGACCGCCAGGGCGACATCCTGGTGGTGACGGTGGTCGAGCGCCCGGCGATCAACAAGCTGACGGTCACCGGCAACAAGGACATCAAGACCGAGGACCTGCTCAAGGGCCTGCGCGACATCGGCCTGGCCGAGGGCGAGACCTTCGACCGCCTGAGCCTGGACCGCGTCACCCAGGAGCTGACCCGCCAGTACAACAACCGCGGCAAGTACAACGTGCAGATCACGCCCACGGTGAGCCGGCTGGACCGCAACCGCGTGGACGTGACCATCGACATCAAGGAAGGCAAGGCGGCCAAGATCCGCCACGTCAACCTGATCGGCGTGGACAACTTCGACGTCGAGGAGATCCTGGACACCTGGGAGTCGCGCGAGAGCAACTGGATGTCCTGGTACCGCCGCGACGACCAGTACTCCAAGGAGAAGCTCTCCGGCGACATGGAGAAGCTCAACTCCTGGTACCTGGACCGCGGCTACGTGGACTTCAGCATCGACTCCACCCAGGTGTCGATCAGCCCCGACAAGCGCGACATGTACCTCACCGCCTCGGTCACCGAGGGCGAGGTCTACACCATCTCCGAGGTCCGGGTCACCGGCGACACGATCCTGCCGCAGGAAACGGTCGAGCGCATGGTCTTCATCAAGCCGGGCGACACCTTCTCCCGCGCGCGCCTGGAGGCCATCGCCGAGCTGATCACCAACAGCCTGACCAACATCGGCTATGCCTTCGCCCGGGTGAACCCGATCCCGACGCCCAACCGTGCCGACCGCACCGTGGCCATCAACATGCAGGTGGTCCCCGGCCCGCGCGTGAGCGTGCGCAGGATCGTGTTCAAGGGCAACACCCGCACCTCCGACGAGGTGCTGCGCCGCGAGATGCGCCAGTTCGAGAATGCCTGGTACTCGCAGGCGGCGATCGACCGCTCCAAGATCCGCCTGCAGCGCCTGGGCTACTTCGAGACGGTCGAGGTGGAGACTCCCGAGGTCCCCGGCGCCGGCGACCAGGTGGACGTGGTGTTCAACGTCAAGGAGACCACCTCCGGCAGCTTCGTGTTCGGCCTGGGCTACTCGCAGCTGGCCGGCATGACCGCCTCGGTACAGCTGTCGCAGAGCAACTTCCTCGGCCGCGGCAACCGCGTGGCGGTGGAGGCGCAGCGCAGCGACTACCTGCAGCGCTACGCCTTCTCCTACGTGAACCCGTTCTTCACCGACGAGGGCGTGTCGCTCGGCTACAACCTGTGGTGGCGCGAGCTCGACTATTCCGACTTCAACACCGCCCAGTACAACAGCACCAACGCCGCCGCGCAGGTGGTGCTGGGCCTGCCGATCACCGAGCACAGCTCGGTGTCGCTGCTGTTCGGTATCGACAGCAACCAGATCCAGACCTACCGCGGCTACACCCCGCAGTCGATCATCGACTACGTGGACGCGGTGGGCCAGCGCACCTTCCACGCCTGGCGCACCGAGCTGGGCTGGGCGCGCGACACCCGCAACGACTTCTTCATGCCGACCCGCGGCATGTACCAGCGCGTCGGCCTGGAGACCACTCTGCCCGGCTCGACGGTCGAGTACTACAAGTTCAACTACGAGATCTCCAAGTACTGGCCGCTCAGCCCGTCGTTCGTGCTGCGCACCGGCCTGGACATCGGCTACGGCGACAGCTACGGCGACGACGTCACCCGCCACATCTGCTACACCCCGCCGACCAGCGACAACCCGAACCCGGGCGTCAGCGCCCCCTGTACGCCGGATTCGCCGGACTTCCGCAAGACGGTCACCGCCTCCGGCCTGCCCTTCTTCGAGAACTTCTACGCCGGCGGCACGCACTCGGTGCGCGGCTTCCGCGACAACACCCTGGGTCCGCGTTCGGAGGTCATCGCCGGCTACCGCGGCCAGCCGCTGGGCGGCTCGCTGAAGACCGTCGGCCAGATCGAGCTGGTGTTCCCGCGCCTGTTCGACAGCCGCGCCGCACGCGTGTCGGCCTTCGTGGACTTCGGCAACGTGTACAACGGCATCGACGACTTCGACGCCGGCCAGCTGCGCGCCTCGGCGGGCGTGGCCCTGCTGTGGCGCGCGCCGGTGGGCCCGATCTCGATCAGCTACGCCTTCCCGATCCGGAAGGAGCCGGGCGACGAGATCGAGCGCCTGCAGTTCACCTTCGGCGGCGGCTTCTGATCCGCGTGCCGGATCCGGCCGCGGCAAGGGCGCCCATGGGGCGCCCTTGCCGTTTCCGTGGTCTGCGCGGCGGGCCCGTGCCGGCCCGCCTGCACGCTCAGGCGCCGGCCCCGGCCACGCCCGCCGCGTCGGTGACCTCGCCCAGCTGCGCCAGCACCGCGGTGGCGTAGCTGCCCGGAGGCAGGGCGAAGGCCAGGCGCAGGGTGGCCGCGTCCAGCCACTCCCAGGCCAGGCCTGCCGGCCGCACCCGCAGCGCGCGCCGCTCCTGGGCCAGGCCGGCGCGCTCCAGGCCTTCGCGCAGGGCCAGCGCCTCGGCGTCGGCCAGCGCGGCCAGCTCCAGCGCGCGGCAGGCGCCCTGGCTGCGCAGCTCCCCGTGCCCCCACAGCGGGCCGCTGGGATGGATGTCGAACGCCGCCAGGCGCGCGGCCAGCGCCTCGCCCCAGGGTTCGGGGCCGAACACGCTGCGGCTGCCGGCCAGCATCCAGACCTCGCCCTCCAGGCCGCGGTCCCAGCTGCCGTCGGCCACGCGCGCGGCCAGCACCTGGTTGAACAGCGCCGAGCGCGCCGCCGACAGCAGCATGGCGCGCTGGTTGCGGCCCATGCGCCGGCCGCGGCCCTCCTGCGCGAACATCGCCAGCGCCTTGCCGACGTTGCCGCCGCCGTGGCCGAAGCGCTGTTCGCCGAAGGCGTTGGGCACGCCGCGCGTGGCGATCCGCGCCAGCCGCTCCTCGATCGCCGCGCGGTCGCCGGCGACCTCGCGCAGCACCAGCTCGAAGCGGTTTCCGGCCAGTGCCCCGCGCTGCAGCTTGCGGCCGTGCCAGGCCACCTCCAGCACGCGCAGGCCTTCGACCTGCAGCGCGTCCAGATCCGGCGCCTGCTTCTTCGGCAGGTGCAGGCTGAAGCGCTGGCGGGTCACCGCGTGGCGGTCCTTGAGGCCGGCATGGCCCACACCGGCCTCGGGGATGCCGGCCCAGCGCGCCAGCCGGGCGGCCACGAAGGCGGTGTTCAGGCCGCGCTTCTCCACCTCCAGCAGCAGGTGCTCGCCGCTGCCGGACGGTTCGAAGGCGGGCAGTTCCTCGACGCGGAAGTCCTCCGGCGCCACGCGGATGCGCGCGGCCAGCACCGGCGCGCCGAAGGCCGAAGGCACGCTCACGCGCGCACCAGCAGCACCACCGCCTGCGCGGCGATGCCCTCGCCGCGGCCGGTGAAGCCCAGCTTCTCGGAAGTGGTGGCCTTGACGCTGACCGCGTCCACGGCGATGCCCAGATCGGCGGCGATGGCCTCGCGCATGGCCCGGGCGTGCGGGCCGATCTTCGGCCGCTCGCAGACCACGGTCACGTCGGCGTTGCCCACCTTCCAGCCGCGCCCTGCCAGCAGGCCGTTGCAGTGGCGGACGAAGGTGCGGCTGTCGGTGTCCTTCCAGCGCGGGTCGCCGGGTGGGAAGTGAAGGCCGATGTCGCCCAGCGCCAGGGCGCCGAGCATGGCGTCGCACAGCGCGTGCAGGACCACGTCGCCGTCGCTGTGGGCCAGCACGCCGCACTCGTGCGGGATGCGCACGCCGCCGACCATGACATGGTCGCCCTCGCCGAAGGCGTGCACGTCGAAGCCCTGGCCGATGCGGAAGGGGGGAATGTCGGTTGCCATCGTTTTCCGGTCCTGCCGGAACAGCCCGGCACGTGGGCCGCTATTGTGCCTCGCCGTGCACCGCCCTGCCCCGCGCCCGCTGCCGGCCGGCGGGAAAAGACGGGACGCCGCCCCTCCCCGGGGCCGGGAAGCGGGCTCAGCGGCGCGAGAGCTCGAACTCGAAGCGCGCCAGGTCGGCCGGGGTGGTGATCTTGAAGTTGTCCTCGCGCCCTTCCACCAGCAGCGGGCGCAGGCCCTGCCGCTCCATGGCCATGGCCTCGTCGGTGACCTCCACGCCCTGTGCGGCCGCGGCCTGCAGCGCGCGGGTCAGCTGCAGGCGGCGGAACAGCTGCGGGGTCAGCGCGCGCCACAGCCGCTCGCGCGGCTCGGTGCCGTCGATGCCGCCGTCGTCGCCGGCGCGCTTGAGGGTGTCGCGCACGGGCGCGGCCAGGATCGCCCCCACCGGGTCGGCGCGGCCGCGCTCCAGCAGGCGGTCCAGGTCCTCCGCGGCCAGGTTGGGCCGGGCGGCGTCGTGCACCAGCACGAACTCGTCCGGGCGCACCGACTCCGGCAGCGCCTCCAGCGCCGCCAGCACCGAGGCCGCACGGCTGTCGCCCCCGGTGCAGGTGCGCACCGGCTTGCCGGCGTGCTCGGTCCAGCCCGGCCACCAGCGGTCGTCGGCGGACACGGCCAGGACCACGCCGGCCACCGCCGGATGGGCCAGCAGGGCATCCAGGGTGTAGGCCAGCAGCGGACGGCCGCCCACCTCCAGGTACTGCTTGGGCGTCTCCGAGCCGAAACGGGTGCCGCGGCCGGCGGCGGGCACCACCGCCCAGATCGCGCTCATCGCTCCTCCTCCAGAGGCTGCGGCGGCCGGCGCGGCGCCGCGTCCTCGACCACGCGGTAGAACACCTCGCCGGGCTTGATCATGCCCAGCTCGCTGCGCGCGCGCTCCTCGACCGCGTCCACGCCCTCCTTCAGGTCGCGCACCTCGGCGGCCAGCGCCGCGTTGCGCTCCTGCAGGCCACCGTTCTCGCGGCGCTGGTGCTCCACCTGGGACTCCAGCGCCGCCACCTCGCCCACGCTGCCGGGGCCGAACCAGAGCCGGTACTGCAGCCATGCCAGCAGCAGTACCAGCCCCAGCAGCACCCAGCGCATGGCGCGCATCCCGGCGGCTTCAGCGCTTGAGCGAGACGAACGCGTCGCGGCCGGCGTAGCGGGCCGAGGCGCCCAGCGCCTCCTCGATGCGCAGCAGCTGGTTGTACTTGGCCACGCGGTCGCTGCGGCACAGCGAGCCGGTCTTGATCTGGGTGGCGGTGGTGGCCACCGCGATGTCGGCGATGGTGGTGTCCTCGGTCTCGCCCGAGCGGTGCGAGACGATGGCCGAGTACCCGGCCCTGTCGGCCATGGCGATGGCCTCCAGGGTCTCGCTCAGGGTGCCGATCTGGTTGACCTTGATCAGGATGGCGTTGCCCACGCCCTGCTCGATGCCCTCGCGGAAGATGCGCGGGTTGGTCACGAACAGGTCGTCGCCGACCAGCTGCACCTTGCCGCCGATGCGCTCGGTCAGCAGCTTCCAGCCGGCCCAGTCGTCCTCGGCCAGGCCGTCCTCGATGGTGATGATCGGGTAGCGGGCGACCCAGTCGGCCAGGAAATCCACGAACTGCTCGGAGGACAGGCGCTTGTTCTCGCCGACCAGGTGGTACTTGCCGTTCTCGTGGAACTCGCTGGAGGCCACGTCCAGGCCCAGCAGGATGTCCTCGCCGGCGGTGTAGCCGGCCTTGCCGATGGCCTCCAGGATGGTGTCCAGGGCCTCGACGTTGCTGCGGAAGTCCGGGGCGAAGCCGCCCTCGTCGCCCACCGCCGTGCTCAGGCCGTGGCCCTTGAGCACCGACTTGAGGGCGTGGAACACCTCGGTGCCGGCGCGCAGGGCCTCGGAGAACGAGGCGAAACCCACCGGCAGGATCATGAACTCCTGGAAGTCGACGTTGTTGTCGGCGTGGGCGCCGCCGTTGATGATGTTCATCATCGGCACCGGGAGCACCGGCTCGGCGCCGCCGGCCAGGCCGGACAGGTACTGCCACAGCGGCTGCTTCCTGGAGGCGGCCACCGCGTGGGCCGCGGCCAGGGACACGCCCAGCAGCGCGTTGGCGCCCAGCCGGCCCTTGTTCTCGGTGCCGTCCAGGTCGATCAGGCGGCGGTCCAGGCCCTGCTGGTCGGCGGCGTCGAAGCCGGCCAGGGCCTCGGCGATCGGGCCGTTGACGTTGGCCACCGCGTTCTTCACGCCCTTGCCCAGGTAGCGGGTCTTGTCGCCGTCGCGCAGCTCCACCGCCTCCTTGGTGCCGGTGGAGGCGCCCGAGGGCACCGCGGCGCGGCCGAAGGAGCCGTCGGCGAGGACGACTTCCGCTTCCAGGGTGGGATTGCCGCGGCTGTCGAGGATCTCGCGGGCGTGGATCTTGGCGATGCTGGTCATGGAGAGGAGAACCTGTCCGATGGGGTGGAATCGGGCGTGAGTTTAGCCGAGCCCGCCGCCCCATGCCGCCCCATGCCGCCCCATGCCGCGCCCGGCCGCCGCGACGCCGGCACCCGGCGGCGCGCGCCGGTTGCCGGTGCAACCACGGCCCTGCTACAGGGACTGCTCGGCGAAGCCGTGGCGCTTGGTCACCGCGTCCAGCTCCAGCAGGGTCTCCAGCAGGCCTTCCATGCGGTCCAGCGGCCAGGCGTTGGGGCCGTCGGACAGGGCCCTGGCCGGGTCCGGGTGGGTCTCGGCGAACAGGCCGGAGATGCCCACGGCCACCGCCGCGCGCGCCAGCACCGGCACGAACTCGCGCTGGCCGCCGGAGCTGGTGCCCTGGCCGCCGGGCAACTGCACCGAGTGGGTGGCGTCGAACACCACCGGGCAGCCGGTGTCGCGCATCACCGCCAGCGAGCGCATGTCGCTGACCAGGTTGTTGTAGCCGAAGGACGCCCCGCGCTCGCAGACCAGGATGTCCTGGTTGCCGGTGGACTTGGCCTTCTCCACCACCGGCTTCATCTCCCACGGGGAGAGGAACTGGCCCTTCTTGATGTTCACCGGCCTGCCGGCCGAGCACACCCGGCGGATGAAGTCGGTCTGGCGCACCAGGAAGGCCGGGGTCTGCAGCACGTCCACCACCGCGGCCACTTCCTCGATGGGGGTGTACTCGTGCACGTCGGTCAGCACCGGCACGCCGATCTGGCGCTTGACCTCGGCCAGCACCTTCAGGCCCTCCTCCAGGCCCGGGCCGCGGAAACTGCTGGCGCTGGTGCGGTTGGCCTTGTCGAAGCTGGACTTGAAGATGAAGTTCATGCCCAGCCGCGAAGTGATCTCCTTGAGCCGGCCGGCGGTGTCCAGCTGCAGCTGCAGCGATTCGATCACGCAGGGGCCGGCGATCAGGAACAGCGGCCGGTCCAGGCCGACCTCGAATCCGCACAGCTTCATGCGCGTGCCTCCTTCAGCAGCTTGCCGCCGGCCTTCTTCTCGCGCGCGGCGCGGATGAAGCCGATGAACAGCGGGTGGCCCTCGCGCGGGGTGGACAGGAACTCCGGATGCGCCTGGCAGGCCAGGAACCAGGGATGCACCTGGCGCGGCAGCTCGACCATCTCCACCAGGGTGTCGTCCAGCGACTTGGCCGAGATCACCAGGCCGGCGTCCTCCAGCTGGGTGCGGTAGCGGTTGTTGAACTCGTAGCGGTGGCGGTGGCGCTCGGCCACGATGTCCTTGCCGTACAGCTCGCGGGCCAGGGTGCCCGGCTTGATCCGCTGCTCCTGCAGGCCCAGGCGCATGGTGCCGCCCAGGTCGGACTTCTCGTCGCGCTTCTCGATCTCGCCGGTGCTGGTGCGCCACTCGGTGATCAGGCCGATCACCGGGTGCGGGCACTGCTTGTCGTTCTCGGTGCTGTTGGCGCCCTCCAGGCCGGCCACGTGGCGGGCGTAGTCCACCACCGCGGCCTGCATGCCGTAGCAGATGCCGAAGTACGGCACGCCGTGCTCGCGGGCATACTTCGAGGTCAGGACCTTGCCCTCGAAGCCGCGGTCGCCGAAGCCGCCCGGCACCAGGATGCCGTCCACGCCCTCCAGCAGGCCGGTGCCGTAGCGCTCGACGTCCTGCGACTCGACCCACTTGAGGTTGACCCGGGTGCGCTGGCGCAGGCCGCCGTGCTTGAGCGCTTCGCCGACCGACTTGTACGCGTCCTTGTGGTCCACGTACTTGCCGACCACGGCGATGGTGACCTCGTCCACCGGGTGCAGGGTGGCGTCCACCGCCGCCTCCCACTCGGACAGGTCGGCCGCGCCGGCCACCGGCAGGCGCAGGCGCTCGACCACCAGCGCGTCCAGGCCCTGGGCGTGCAGCTCCAGCGGCAGCTTGTACAGCACGTCCACGTCCTTGACCGAGATGACCGCGCGCTCGGAGACGTTGGTGAACAGGGCGATCTTGCGCCGCTCGCCGTCCGGAAGCGGCTGCTCCGAGCGGCACAGCAGCACGTCCGGCTGGATGCCGATGGAGCGCAGCTCCTTGACCGAGTGCTGGGTCGGCTTGGTCTTCAGCTCGCCTGCGGCGGCGATGTACGGCACCAGGGTCAGGTGCATGAACAGCGCCTTCTCCGGGCCGCGCTCGGCGCGGATCTGGCGGATCGCCTCCAGGAACGGCAGCGACTCGATGTCGCCCACCGTGCCGCCGATCTCGACCAGGGCCACGTCGAAGCCCTGGGTGGCCTCGTCGATGCAGCGCTTGATCTCGTCGGTGATGTGCGGAATCACCTGCACGGTGGCGCCGAGGTAGTCGCCGCGGCGCTCCTTGCGGATCACGGTCTCGTAGATCCGGCCGGTGGTGATGGAGTTCTTGCGGCTGAGGCGGGTGCGGACGAAGCGCTCGTAGTGGCCCAGGTCCAGGTCGGTCTCGGCGCCGTCGTCGGTGACGTACACCTCGCCGTGCTGGAAGGGACTCATCGTGCCCGGATCCACGTTGATGTAGGGATCCAGCTTCATCATCGTGACCCGCAGGCCACGGGCCTCGAGGATGGCCGCAAGCGAGGCGGCGGCGATGCCCTTGCCCAGGGAGGACACGACGCCGCCGGTAACGAAGATCAGGGGAGTCATGGCGGTGCTCCGGAAAGCCATAGTCTACCGGCTGGCCCGCCCATCCCCAAGCCGGCGCGCGCGGACACCGCGTTTCCGGCGCACGCGCCGGGCGCCGCGCCCGCTCAGGCGGGCGGGCGGCGGCGGTCCTCTTCCTCTTCCTCGCGCTGCGGCCGGCCCTTGGCGCGGGCGTCCCGGCCGGCGCGCGCCGCCTCGCGGCGCCGGGCGCGCTCGGCCGCCTCCTCGCGCTCGCGCTGCTCCTGGGCCTTGTGGTCGGCCAGGGGCGCGGCCTGCGGACCGGACTGGCTCTGGCGGTTCTGCGCCAGCACCGGGATGGCGGCCGCGGCCACGGCGGCGGCGATGCCCCAGAACAGGATGCGTTTCATGCGGACCTCCTCGGCTCGGCGGGACCGGCCCGCCCTGCGGTCGCGCGGCGGCGGAAGGCCCGCCGCGCCACGTGCCTACTTTACCGCGCCCCCGCTACCGCCCCCTGAACGGTCCCGGGCGTGCAAAAAACGGGGCCAGGCCGCACACTTCCGCGCCCGGACCCGCGAATCCCCAACCCCCAAGGTTCAATGAGCAGCCGCTACAACGCCGCCGACATCGAAGTCCTCTCCGGCCTGGACCCGGTCAAGCGCCGCCCGGGCATGTACACCGACACCTCGCGCCCGAACCACCTGGCGCAGGAGGTGATCGACAACGCGGTGGACGAGGCGCTGGCCGGGCACGCCCGCCAGATCGACGTGGTCCTGTACAAGGACGGCAGCTGCGAGGTGGCCGACGACGGCCGCGGCATGCCGGTGGACATCCATCCGGAGGAGAAGATCCCCGGCGTGGAGCTGATCCTCACCCGCCTGCACGCCGGCGGCAAGTTCAGCAACAGGAACTACACCTTCAGCGGCGGCCTGCACGGCGTGGGCGTGAGCGTGGTCAACGCCCTGTCGAAGCTGGTGGAGGTGCACATCAAGCGCGACGGCGCCGAGCACCGCATCACCTTCCGCGACGGCGACCGCGCCACCCCGCTGGAGGTGGTGGGCACGGTCGGGAAGAAGAACACCGGCACGCGCGTGCGCTTCTGGCCGGACCCGAAGTACTTCGACTCGCCGAAGTTCAATGTGCGCGCCCTGCGCCACCTGCTGCGCGCCAAGGCCGTGCTGTGCCCGGGCCTGGTGGTGACCCTGTTCGACGAGGCCACCGGCGAGCGCGACCGCTGGCACTTCGAGGACGGCCTGCGCGACTACCTGCGCGGCGAGCTGGCCGGGCGCGAGCTGCTGCCGCCGGAGCTGTTCGTCGGCGCCCTGGTGCGCGAGGAGGAGACGGTGGACTGGGCGGTGGCCTGGGTGCCGGAAGGCGAGCTGGTGCAGGAGAGCTACGTCAACCTGATCCCCACCCCGCAGCACGGCACCCACGTCAACGGCCTGCGCACGGGCCTGACCGACGCGCTGCGCGAGTTCTGCGACTTCCGCAACCTGCTGCCGCGCGGCGTGAAGCTGGCGCCCGAGGACGTGTGGGACCGGGTCTCCTTCGTGCTTTCGCTGAAGATGACCGACCCGCAGTTCAGCGGCCAGACCAAGGAGCGCCTGAGCTCGCGCCAGGCCGCCGCCTTCGTCGAGGGCGCGGCGCACGACGCCTTCAGCCTGTGGCTGAACCAGCACGTGGACATGGGCGAGCGCATCGCCCAGATCGCCATCGAGCGCGCCGCCGCGCGCCTGAAGACCGAGAAGCAGGTCGTCCGCAAGAAGGTGACCCAGGGCCCGGCCCTGCCCGGCAAGCTGGCCGACTGCACCAGCCAGGACCTGTCGCGCACCGAGCTGTTCCTGGTGGAGGGCGACTCGGCCGGCGGCAGCGCCAAGCAGGCCCGCGACAAGGACTTCCAGGCCATCCTCCCGCTGCGCGGCAAGATCCTGAACACCTGGGAGGTGGCCTCCTCCAGCGTGCTGGCTTCGCAGGAGGTGCACGACCTGGCCGTGGCCATCGGCTGTGATCCGGGCAAGGACGACCTGACCGGCCTGCGCTACGGCAAGATCATCATCCTGGCCGACGCCGACTCCGACGGCCTGCACATCGCCACCCTGCTGTCGGCGCTGTTCCTGCGCCACTTCCCGGCGCTGGTGCGGGCCGGCCACGTGTTCGTGGCCATGCCGCCGCTGTTCCGCGTGGACGTGGGCAAGCAGGTGTTCTACGCCCTGGACGAGGAGGAGAAGCGCCTGCTGCTGGAGAAGATCGAGCGGGAGAAGATCAAGGGGCAGGTCAGCGTGACCCGCTTCAAGGGCCTGGGCGAGATGAACCCGCAGCAGCTGCGCGAATCCACCATCCACCCGGACACCCGCCGCCTGGTGCAGCTGACCGTGGACGACCCGGAGCAGACCCACGCCCTGATGGACATGCTGCTGGCCAAGAAGCGCGCGGCCGACCGCAAGGCGTGGCTGGAGACCAAGGGCGACCTGGCCTCGCTGGAAGTCTGACGGCACCCCGGGCCCCCAGCCTCCCGTTGGGGGCCAGGCCTGCGGGCCGCTTGCCGGCGGGCGCAGGCCGCTTCCGCGGCCTGCGCCGGTGCTGCCGCGGCGCGCAGGCGCGACTCCAGCCGTTCCAGGCGGCGGGCCGCCAGCAGTGCCTCCGCCAGCGGCACCCGCAGGCGCGCCACCATGAACGCATCCGGGCCGTATTCGGCCTCCGCCATCTCCACCGCGCGCCGCCACGCCACTGCCGCCTCGGCCACGCGTCCCCGCGCCCGGGCGTGCTCGGCCTGCAGCTCCAGGTGGCGCAGCGTGTAGTACGGCGCCAGCTCCGGCAGGTGCGGAGCCACCTCCTCCAGCATCGCCCGGGCCTCGTCGTGGCGCTGCGCAGCAGCCACTCGGCCCAGGACATCTGCGCCCACACGCGCGCCGGCGCTCCCTGCTCCAGGCGCGCCGAGTGCACCCGCAACGCATGCGCCACCAGCGGCCCGGCCTCGTCGAGCCGGCCGGCGCGCATGAGCAGGCGCGCCAGGTTGCCGGCGGTGGTGAGCGTGCCGCTGTGGTCCTCGCCCAGGGTGCGGCGCCGGAACTCGAGGGCGCGGCGGTAGGCCTCGCCGGCGCGCGCGGTGTCGCCGCGCCACTCCTCCAGCGTGCCCAGGTTGCCGAGCAGGCGCATGTAGGTGGCGTTGTCCTCGCCCTGGGCGGCGGCGACGATGGCCATGGCGCGCCGGTAGTGGCGCGCGGCGGTTTCCAGCTCGCCCAGGTCCTGGGTCAGGCTGGCCAGTTCGCCGTAGGTCAGGGCCGTGTTGGTGCTGGCCTCGCCGAACAGGCGCAGGCCCAGTTCCAGGTTGGCCTGCTGCAGCGCGCGCGCCTCGCGCAGCCGGCCGCGCGAGGTCAGGGTCACGGCCAGGGTGTGGCGGGTGATCCAGACCTCGTAGGAGTGCTCGCCGTCGAACTCCAGCTTGCCGGCCAGGGCCTCGCGCAGCACGGCCTCGGAGCGCTGCAGGTCGCCCCGTTGCCGGTACAGCAGGCCGAGGTTGTGCAGGATGCGCGAGCGGTGCCGGCCGTAGGCCGGCAGGTCGCGGCGCATCTCCAGCGAGCGCCGGAACGCGGCCTCGGCCTCGTCCAGCCGCTCCAGCTCCACCAGCGCCAGGCCCAGCGAGTTCCAGGCGCGGGCCGCGACCACACCCTGCTCGCCGGCCGCCTCCAGCAGGGCCAGCGAGCGGCGCGCGGCCTCCTCGGCCTCGCGGCCGCGGCCTTCGTTGGCCAGCAGCGTGGCCAGGTCGTTGAGGGCGGCGGCCGCACGCACCGGCTGCCGCACCTGCGGCGACTGCAGCGCCCCGGCGGCCTCGCGCAGCAGCTGCTCGGCGCGGGCCGGCTGGCCGATGTTGGCGTAGGCCTGCCCCATCAACTGCTGCACGCGCGCGTGCACCTCCGGGGTGTCGGCCAGCGCGGCGATGCGCGCCGCGCCGGCGTCCAGCAGCTCGCGCACGGAGACCTCGTCCCCGCCCCGGCCGGTCCTGCGCGGATCGGACGCCTCGAAGACGCCCAGCATGAACTGGCCGACCTGCTCGGCCACCCGCGCCTCGCGCTCGGCGCGGTCGCGCGCCTCGCCCAGGCGCCAGACGAATCCGGCCACCAGGCCGACCACCAGCGTGGTCACCGCGGCCGCCTGCCAGTGCCGGCGCAGGGCCCGGCCCAGGCGGTACAACGCTCCGCCCTGCCGCGCCAGCACCGGCCGGCATTCGAGGTGGCGCTGCAGGTCGTCGGCGAAGGCCTCCACCGAGCCGTAGCGGCCGTCCGGCGCCAGGGCGCAGGCACGGGCCGCGATCGCGTCCAGGTCGCCGCGCAGCCGCGCCCGCCACGGGCAGTCGCGCCCGGCCAGGCGGCTGGGCGGCGGCACCGGGACGTGCCGGTCCCCGGCCTGGCGGCCCACCGTCCGGCAGGCCAGCAGCTCGGTCAGGATCACGCCCAGGCTGAACACGTCCGAGGCCACGCCGACCGGCCCGCCGTCCAGCGACTCGGGCGCGGCGTAGGCCGGCGTGCAGAAGGCCGAGCGGTCGCCCTCGACGGCATCGGCCAGGCGGGCGATGCCGAAATCCAGCAGCACCGGCTCGCCGTCCGCGCGCACCAGCACGTTGCCGGGCTTGAGGTCGCAGTGCACCACCAGGTGTGCGTGCGCGGCCTGCACCGCGCGGCAGATGCGCAGGAACAGCTGCAGCCGCTCGCGCAGGCCGGGCTTGCGGGTGCGGCACCAGGCGTCCAGCGGCTGCCCCTCGACCAGCTCCATCACCAGGTACGGGAAGCCGGCCGCGGTGGTGCCGCCGTCGTACAGGTGGGCGATGTTGGGATGGCGCAGCCCGGCCAGGATGCGCCGCTCGGCGGCCAGGCGCTCGGCGCTGCGCGCGTCCGGCAGCCCGTGCAGAAGCTTCACCGCCACCTTGCGCTCGTACAGGCCGTCGGCGCGCTCGGCCCGGTACACCACGCCCATGCCGCCGGCACCCAGGCGCTCGCCCAGCCGCCACGGGCCGAGCATGTCGCCCGGCTTCAGCTCGGGCGCGGCCATGCGCGCCAGCAGGCCGTCCAGCGGCGCACGCGCGCGCTCCAGCGCCACCGTCTGCGAGCGCAGCAGCTCCAGCGTCTCGCGGATCAGCGCCGGGTCGCGGGTACGCCGGGCCAGCTCCTCGTCCCAGGTCTCGGGAGGCAGGTCGCACACCGCATCGAACAGGTCGCGCAGCTGCCGCCAGCGTTCCTCGCCCATCCCGCCCCCTGTCCGCACGGTACCGCTCAGGCCAGCTGGCGGTTGAGCCAGGCCCGGGCGAAGCGCAGGTCGCGGTCCACGGTCGGCACGGACACGTCCAGCACCGTGGCGATCTCCTCGTGCGACATGCCGCCGAAATAGGCCATCTCCACCGCGCGGCCGGCGCGCCGGTCATGCTCGCTCAGGCGCTCCAGCGCCTGGTGCAGGGCCAGCACGTCGTAGTCGCCGATGTCCTCGCGGTGCACACCGCCGGCGTCCACGTGGGACAGGGTGACGTTGACGCGCCGCCGCCGCGCTTGGCCGCCAGGCTGGCCCGGGCGTAGTCCACCAGCACAGCGCGCATCTTCAGCGCCACCAGGGCGAAGAAGTGGGCGCGGTCGGTGTAGCTGACATCGCGGCCGAGCATGCGCAGCAGCGCCTCGTGCACCAGCGAGGTGGGCCTGAGGGTGACGTCCTGGCGGTCGCCCCCGAGGCGGGACACGGCCATGTCGCGCAGCACCGCATAGACCGCGTCGAACAGCGATTCCCGCGCCTGCAGGTCGCCGGCCCGCCAGGCGTTCAGCAGGCGGGTGATGTGGTCGGACGAGCCCTTTTCCCCCATAGGCACGGCGCGGATGGAACGCGCGGATTATAGGCACGGCCCATCGGGCGGCCCATCGGGGCAACCCCGCTGGCGTGCCGCATCCGCGCACGGGCACGCGCCAGGCCAGGCGGCCGGCGTGGATGGAACGGGAGAACGCCGCCCGGCCGCCGATCGCCCGGGGCAACCAGGGTGCAGTGCGTGAGGGGGAAGGAACCAACCGGGCCGGAGGGGCCAATCGGGTTGGTGGGCGGTACAGGGTTCGAACCTGTGACCCCTACCATGTCAAGGTAGTGCTCTACCGCTGAGCTAACCGCCCGTAGCGCGCACCGTGGCCAGTACCACGGCGGGGCGCGCATTCTAACGTGCCCGGCGCCGCTCCACAAGCTTCCGCGCGGCCGGCGGGCCGCGGGCGGCGGCCCGTCCGCCCCGCCGGCCCGGGCTCAGCCGACCAGGCTGGCCTCCTTGATCCGCCGGATCTGGTCGCGCAGGCGCGCGGCCTCCTCGAACTCCAGGTCGCGGGCATGCTGGTACATGCGCTTTTCCAGCTCCTGGATGCGGCGCGCGGCCTGGGCCGGGTCGAGCACGGCGTAATCGGCCTCGGCCTCCGCCACCTGGCGTGCCTTGCCGCGGCCCTTGGCCTTGCCCTTGACCTCGCCGGGCTCGGCGCGGGCGCCCTCCATCACGTCGTTGACCGGGCGCACCACCGCGCGCGGGACGATGCCGTGCTCGGCGTTGTACTGCTCCTGCTTGCGCCGGCGCCGCTCGGTCTCCTCGATGGCCGCCTGCATCGAGCGGGTGATGGTGTCGGCGTAGAGGATGGCGGTGCCGCGCAGGTTGCGCGCGGCGCGGCCGATGGTCTGGATCAGCGAGCCGGTCGAACGCAGGAAGCCCTCCTTGTCCGCGTCCAGGATCGCCACCAGCGACACCTCGGGCATGTCCAGGCCCTCGCGCAGCAGGTTGATGCCCACCAGCACGTCGAACTTGCCCAGGCGCAGGTCGCGGATGATCTCCACGCGCTCGACCGTGTCCACGTCCGAGTGCAGGTAGCGCACGCGGATGCCGTGCTCGGCCAGGTATTCGGTCAGGTTCTCGGCCATGCGCTTGGTCAGGGTGGTGACCAGCACTCGGTCGCCCATGGCCACGCGCTTGTTGATCTCGCCCATCAGGTCGTCCACCTGGGTGGCGACCGGGCGCACTTCCACCTTCGGATCCACCAGGCCGGTGGGGCGCACCACCAGCTCGACCACGTGGTCGCCAGCCTCGCGCAGCTCGTACGGGCCGGGCGTGGCCGAGACGTAGATCGAGCGCGGCGAGCGCGCCTCCCACTCCTCGAACTTCAGCGGGCGGTTGTCCAGCGCCGAAGGCAGGCGGAAGCCGAACTCGACCAGGGTCTCCTTGCGCGAGCGGTCGCCGCGGTACATGGCGCCGATCTGCGGGATGGTCACGTGCGACTCGTCCACCACCAGCAGCGCATCCGGCGGCAGGTAGTCGAACAGGGTCGGCGGCGGCTCGCCCGGGGCCTTGCCGGTCAGGTGTCTGGAGTAGTTCTCGATGCCGGAGCAGTAGCCGACCTCGGCCATCATCTCCAGGTCGAACTGGGTGCGCTGGGCCAGTCGCTGGGCCTCGACCAGCTTGTTGGCCGCATACAGCTGCTCCAGGCGCTCCTTCAGCTCGGCCTTGATGGTCTCGATGGCGTTCAGCACCCGCTCGCGCGTGGTGGCGTAGTGGGTCTTCGGGTAGATGGTGTAGCGCGGGATGCGGCGCAGGATCTCGCCGGTGAGCGGGTCGAACAGGGCGATGTTCTCGATCTCGCCGTCGAACAGCTCGATGCGCACGGCCTCGTTGTCGCTTTCGGCCGGGTGTACGTCCACCACCTCGCCGCGCACGCGGAAGGTGCCGCGCTGCAGCTCGTACTCGTTGCGGGTGTACTGCAGCTGGGTCAGGTGCCGCAGCAGCTCGCGCTGGTCGATGCGCTCGCCGCGGGAGAGGATCAGGCGCAGGGACAGGTAGTCCTCCGGCGCGCCCAGCCCGTAGATCGCCGAGACCGTGGCCACCACCAGCACGTCGCGCCGCGACAGCAGCGCCTTGGTCGCGGCCAGGCGCATCTGCTCGATGTGGTCGTTGATCGAGCTGTCCTTCTCGATGTAGGTGTCGGTCGAGGGGACGTAGGCCTCGGGCTGGTAGTAGTCGTAATAGCTGACGAAGTACTCGACCGCGTTGTGCGGGAAGAACTGCTTGAACTCCCCGTACAGCTGCGCAGCCAGGGTCTTGTTGTGGGCCATCACCAGGGTCGGCTTCTGGATCTGCTGGACCACGTTGGCGATGGTGAAGGTCTTGCCCGAGCCGGTCACGCCCAGCAGCACCTGCCTGGCCAGGCCGGCCTCGAATCCCTCGACCAGGCGCGCGATGGCCTGCGGCTGGTCGCCGGCAGGCGCGTACGGGGCCACCAGTTCGAAACGCTCGCTCATGCGCCGCTACCCGTGGAATGACCTTCCAGTATAGGTGGCGGGCCGTTGCCGCCGCGTGCATCCGGCGCGGATGACGTCCGCCCGGTCAGATTTCCTACAGCCGCCGCGGCGCCGCGCCGATTCCGGCGCCTGGCGGCGAACCGCATGCTGGAGGCTCCCGAGCGAAAGGATTCGCCCATGCGCAAGGATGCGCCGGGATACAGCCTGGTGGAGACCGCCGCGGTGGCGGCCGTGGTCGCCATCGCGTGCGGGCTCGCCCTGCCCTCCTTCAAGGAAGCGTTGCGCCGCCACCGGGTGGCCACCGCCATGCACCTGGTCAGCGCCCAGCTGGCCCAGGCCCGCAGCACCGCGGTCGCCCGCGGGGTGCCGGTGACCCTGTGCCCCTCGCGCGGCGACGGCCGCTGCAGCGGCGGCACGGACTGGAGCGCCGGCTGGGTCCTGTACCTGGATCCCGACCGGTCCGACCAGCCCCGTTCGCAGGCGGCGGTGCTGCGCGACGTGCGCCGGCCCCTGCCCCGGGACGTGCGGGTGGTGGCCAGCGCCGGTCGCGTGCGGGTGCGTTACCAGCCGGACGGCCGCAGCGGCGGCACCAACCTCACCCTGCGCGTGTGCGCCGGCGGCGAGCTCCGGGGCGAGGTCATCGTCAGCAACGTCGGCCGGGTCCGCACCCGCCGCCCCGCCGCGCCGGAGCCATGCCCGGTGGACTGAACCCCACGCAAGGCCGGTGCCGCCGCCGGAAGCCGGAGGGCCGTGGATGGCGGGTGGCCCTGAAACGGCTTAGGCCCGCCGAAGCGGGCCTAAGTGCTTGAAAATTCTGGCGCCCGAAGTTGGACTCGAACCAACGACCCCCTGATTAACAGTCAAGTGCTCTAACCAGCTGAGCTATTCGGGCGGGGGAGCAAATTGTATGCAGGCCGGCACCGGTAAGGCAAGCCTCACGTCATCACCAGCAATCGGACGCGGTCACCCCGGTGCCGCCGGCCGAACGCGTGCCCTTCTGATCCAGGCTCAGGGTGCCGCACCTGTCACTCGCTTGTCGCCCTCGAGGGGTCGCGGTCACCGTGTAGGCACTACCGTCCGCGTCCACCTCGATGAGGTAGTGGTCTTCCAGGTCTCGCATGCAGGACAGCGTGGGCAGGCTCGCGCCGTCGTAGGTGAGCTTGGTGGTGTAGTAGCGCTCCATGAACTGCGCTGCCTCGGTCAGGCAGGCCGCACCGGCGACGCGGCGGCTCTTGATCACGTGGTTGGTGTAGCTGGGATAGGCGATCGCCGCCAGGATGGCGATGATGGCCACCACGATCATCAGTTCGATCAGGGTGAACCCGCGTGCCTGCTTGACCTTGGCCATTGGCTCAGTCTCCGTAGATCTCTCGCCACGAGGTGCGCCGCGGCTTGCCACCGCCTGTCGCGCCGGGCGCCGGCGCTTCTTCACAGCTACCGTCCGAACCGCAGACCAGGACGAGATCGTCGATCTGGCTGGACTCGGTAGGCATGCCCACCCCCAGGTCGACCGAACCGATCGGAAGGCTGCTGCCGTCGGCGCCGGTGATCACGTCATTGTCGCCCGAGCCGGAGCGGTCGAGGTCGAAGAACGAAGTCGAACCGTTGCCACCGGTAGCCTGCGGACTGGTACCGGTAAACAGGTCGATCACGTTCAGGTAACCGCTGCCACCCGCCTCACAGCCATCACCAACATCCGGGATGATACTGGACACGAACGCCGCGCGACCATTGATGCGGGCGCCGCTGACCACCCGCTCACCCTCGCTGGGCCGGTCGAAATCCAGATACCAGCCCTTCTTGCCGTTCGGCAGTGCCGAGTAGGCCTCGAAGGCACGCACCTTCTGGCCCTGCGCGTTGGTACCAGTGGCCGCTATGGTGCGCTTTGCCAAATCGGTGGCCCGGCCGCCGATCGGTGCGTCACCATCGATGATGCCATACCAGCTCTGCATGGCAGTGGACGACAGGTCGCTGATGGTAATCAGCTTGCCAGTACCGAAGGTCAGCCAGATCCGCCCGGTACCCGGCTCCCTGGCCAGCGCCAGGCCACCGGTGATCGGCTGGCGGTTGCCCTGGTCGTCGGTGGCCACAAACAGCGGGCCATTCACGTCCGGATCGATGCCCCAGCTGGACGGATTGCTGGAGGTGAAGTCGAACTTCCAGACATTGCCGTTCATGTCGCCGGCATAGACGTAGTCCACCTTGGCGTCGCCATTGAGGTCGGCGGCGCGCGGCGACGACAGGCCACCGCCCGAGGCGTCGGCCACAATCTTGCGCAGCAGCGTACCGTCGGCCACGTCATAGACGTAAAGCGCGGAACTGCCATTCGGGCTGTCGATGCCGTTGGGCACGATCGCCAGCACCTTGTCGTTGTTACCGCGGACGATCAGCGGCAAGCCAATCACGTAACCCATGTCGTCATCGGGACTGGCCGTGTGGTCCCACAGCACGTGATTGTTCGTGAACCGCTGGTTCGCGGAGCTGCTGCGGACGTCGCTTACGTCCAGGGCGAATGCCCCTCTGCCACCGCGCCCAAGGGTACCCACCAGGTAGTTCTTGCCCGACTTTACCCGATAACTGGACACGGTCACCGGACCGTCTACGAAGAATGCATGGCCATATGCCGGGTCACTGAGCGTGGCCAGCTTCGCGAAGTCGATGCCTGCCGGCACGTATGAGAACAGCACGTCGCCGGTGAGCGCATCGATGCCATGAAGCATGCCGTCATTGGCTCCGACATAGATCGTATTAGTGTCGCGAATGTAGAACGGCGAGGAGTTGATGATATCGCCCAGCGGCGTAGTGCGGTTACGCAGAGTGCCGCCCCTGGACAGTTCCCCGGACTGGTCACCCTTGATATAGGCCGCATTGTTGGCCCCGGTCACCGACGCCGCGCCGGAAGAACGGGCCAGCAAGGCTTCCTGGGCCGGAGTAGGGAAGCTCGCCCCGCGTTTGCTGGACGCATTCCAGGTCAGCACGGTCCGGCGGTGGAAGTCGTCGGAGGAAGTGTCGTTGGCATAGGTTCTGGCAATACGCTCGCTTACCCGCCAGTCCGGCGTGCTGGAAATGCCACCGGCCGCGGTCACGCTGTAGGCGGTTAGTTCGCCGGTCCAGGTGCCGGTGCGATAGGTGGCCTGGAAGGCACGGGTATCAGACTGGAACGTGGTGCTGTTGGTGGCCACGTTCGAACCCGAAGCCAGACGCGCCTGAATCTGACCCAGCACCGAAACCAGCGCGTCGCGGAACCGGTCAGCGCTGGTGGCTGCCACGAATTCGCCGCGGCTGTTGACGGCAGCATGCAGCAGGTCGTCGATACGGGCCGGGATCTCAGCAGTGCCGCTCTGGTTGGTCATGTTCGGATCCGGCCATGCCACATCAACGCCATTGATGCGCGGCGATCCGTCGCGCAGCACGTCGGCTACGGAAGTCTGGTCCACCGTGCCCTTCAGGCCGATGGAGATGCCGAAGGTCACCATGTGTTGCCAGAAGGCCGGGTTCTGGGAGCTGGTAGGGACGATGTTCTCCAGGTCGCTACGCAGATCGTTCTTCCAGTACTTCATCGCCACGTCTGCCAGCGTATTCGAGCGGCCGGTGCTCGAGCCATCGCGGAAGGGGCTGGCCGGCGTGTAACGGTTCGAGGTGGTGCCATCTGCCGGGTTGTAGATGGACGGACCGTCGCGACCATCCTGGTCACCGACGTTGATACTTCCGAAGTCGCTGTTCCAGTAACCATCCGTGGTCAGGATGGCGAAGTTCTGCCGGCAGGCCAACTGGGCGCCGCCAGACTGCGGGCCATAGGGGCCGTCGGCATCGCTCCTCATGAAATAGTTGCCGACACCTTCGAGCACGCTGCGCAGGGGCGTGCCGCCGTTACTCTGGGCGTTGAAGAGCTTATTGAACCATGTTTCCCTGGATGCCCCCTCGAAGACGCCGTTGTTGCCGTCGCCAACGGGGATGTCGAAGTTTCTGTTGTTGTTGTTCTGGTGCAGCGAACGATAGCCGACCCGGACGTTGTTGCCGAGCTGGCTGAAGGCCTCGGCTGCGCCAGCCTTGGCCATCTTCATGCGGGTCCGGAAGTAGGAGTACCAGGTAGCGAAGTTCTGCAGCTCCTGGTCAAGCGAGCGAGAGCTGTTCGGCAACACTGCAGAGCAGTTGCCCCAGGCATAGCTATTGGAACTGGTGGTCGAGCAACCATAATCGGTCACCAGCTTCACCACAACAGTGACGTTGCTGAACGACGTATCGCTCCACAACCACGGCCACTGCCCCCAGCTGTCCGGCCTCAGCTGGACACGGTATGTGCCACTGCTCGGTTCCGAAGCACTGCAGGACCGGGATGTGGTGGTCCCCGAGGTGTCATTGCAGATTGGACTCCAGTTGTTGCTGCTTCCGCGCCTGTGCACGTACAGGTCCAGGTTGCCGGACCCGCCCGAAGTGGTCGCGACCAGTTGCGTCACGCCTTCGGGTACTTCGAACGTGAACTCGGCATAGTTGCTGCTACCAGTACCGCTCCTCGACAGACCGGTTTGACGCACGACCTCCTGCTCACTCCGGGGGTAGTCACCCCACCCACCTCCCCGAACATACTCGCTGCGCATGATGGTCGGGTTACCGTTGACCCGCAGGATCTGGTAGCGGTAGTAGTTGCGCGCGTCCTCCAGGTAGCTCGCCGTGGCATTGGCAGGGTTCTTCGGCACGTAGAAGGTGCGAGTATTGGCGTTATGGTCCCAGAGGTTGGTGGTACTGCCGGAGGCGAAGTCCACGCTCGAGTACACGGCTGTCATCGAAGTGCCACCCGTCATGCGCGTGCCATCCGCCTTCACCCAGGGCTTGTAATCGACCGCCGGGTTGTAATAGAGGGTGTTGGACGTATAGGTCTGCGCGGAGATGTCCAAGCTCTCGAATTTGACTGCGCCCAGATCCGGGTTGTCCATCTCGGTGCTGCTCATGGAGCCCGAGTCGTCGAGGATGAACATGATGTTCGGCTCGACGTTGCCCGCGCCGGTCTGCAGCGGAAAATCAGGGAAGCTCTTCGCCGGGGGTGTCTGGATCTGCGCCAGGCCGGCCGGCAACGCGAGCAGGCTCGCGCCGAAGGCCAGCAGCGCCGCCATGACCTGCTGGCGGAAAGAACGGTTGTATTTCCGGTTCATGTCGGTACCCACCCTGCCTTTAAGGCACCTGGTAGCTGGACTGGAGCACCACTTCGGCGCCATCCCCGAGGCGCGCGTAAGCGGTGATACGGTAATTGCGGGCGTTGGAACTGCCGGAGCAAGCCGGCGCGGACATGTCGATGTCGCTGGTGCAGCTCGAGGAGGGGGCATTACCCTCGCCCATGTCCTCGATCACATAGCGGGCAACCAGTCCATACGGATTGGACTGCTGCTCCAGCTCGGAAACCCGGTAGCCGCCGCCAGAAAGCCAGAACCCGTCTGCCTGCCACGGCGGCGACTGGTTCACCGGAGTCATAGCGCAGATGCCGTTCGAGCAGCCGGAGGCCGGTAATGCCGGACGGGTCGCGGCCATGCTTTCGGCTTCGCGCAGCACTGCTTCGGCGTACTGGAAGGCTTTGGCGCGCGCGTTCGCATTGGCGCTCATGCGCTCCTGCATCAGGGTGCCGCGCATGGCTGCCAGACCAAGCAAGGTGATCACCAGCAACAGCAGGAGCACCACGATCAGCGTGGCACCGGACTGACGGACGGAAGAACTCGGCCTGGTCATCACAGCGTGGCCTCACGATTGCGCAGCTGGACCACGTGGGTTACCCGTCGGCGCAGCGCCTGGCCGTCGACACCTTGGGTCTCCCTGGCACTGAGGGCACCCTCGGTGCCGGTCACCAGCATTTCGATACGCACCGCCAGCACCTGGCTCCAGTCCGTCACCGAACCGGCCGCGACATAGCCGCTGGCCCCTGTCTCCAGATAGGTGATCTGCATGTCCTCCACGCCCTCGATCACCTCGTAGGCCTCGTGCAGGGTATCCGGCGTGTTTCCGTTGGAGCGATTCGCCAGGCTGGCCCGATACAGGGAACGGCCACCACGGGAGTTGTTGCCGACGAACCACCGCACGGTCTGGACCTTGGCCACGAAGGCCGGACCACGGCCATAGCCGATGCACTGGGCGGACGGCGTGGCTCCTGGCACGAAACAGTAGCCGAAGGCAACGCTGGCCCCAGTGCCCGTACAGGGGCTTTGGTACTGGAACTCCTTGGCACAATTCAGGCTGCCGTCGCCGTTGTGCTGGATCTTGTTGCCAGCATCCAAGCCGGTGGCCTGGAACACAAAGGCATAGTCCATGTTGCAGACCATCAGGATGTCGTTGGTTTGCAGGCCAGTGGTGCTGCCGACCTCGATTTCGGCACCTGGCTGGGCATGGCCTGTGACCCGGATGCCGGAGCCAAAGGCACCATGGACCTCGACCGCATCGGTGCCACTCACGCGCTGGCCGGCATTGCTGCCGAACTGGCCCATGCCCGACGCACCCGACGCCATTGCATCGGTGCCGTCATACCCGTGGATGCCCTCCATCCAGCCAGTCCACCAGGTATTGCTGCCATTCGACAGCTGGTTCACCACCACGGCGGAGGCCGAACAGGGGTTACCCCCAGCCTCGCGGATGTCGCGGGACATCAACTCGAAAGCAGCGCGAGTTCCTTCCTGGATGCGATTGAGCGTTTCGGTGGAGGCATATACCCGCTTGTTCGCGAGAAATACGCCGCCGGCGGCCACCACGACGAGCAGGCCGATCAGCATGGCGATCATCAGCTCGACCAGAGAGAGACCGGACTGCGCCGTCCTCGGTTTCATGGGTTGCTTCCGATACATGTCAGAGCCTGGTCTGGGTCTCGATCACTTGTTGTGCCGCACCCCCGGTGGCGCGCTCGTCGTCCCAGCGGACTCCGACCACGCATCGATTGGCGTTGCATTCGACACGGGCGCAGGCACTTTCGCCTACGCTCTGCTTGAGCTGCTGGATCCACAGCGCCCGGTCGGCGCCGACCCGGGAACTGGTATCCGAAGGTGCTGCGCAGCGGTAACCCTCGTTGTACTCCCCGGCCAGCGCGGCATCGCGGTTGGCGCGCATCATGTCCAGGATGGCGTAGTTCTGGATGATCGCCGCCGTGCGTTCGGAGGCGCTCTGGGTATTCTTGAGCGTGAGCGCTTGCATGGCAGCGATGCCCAGCAACCCGATGGCCAGCACCAGCACGGCCACCAGCACTTCAATCAGGCTGGAGCCACGCTGGCAGGTTGCCGGAGTGCAGCGCTGTCGCTTCATGGAGGACACACCTCAATCATTGATCTTGACTTGGGCGCAGGCAGCCCCGCCGTCACGCTTGACCACGCTGACCCGGCTGACGGCCACCTGGATGTCCCGGGTGTTCTGGCCCTGGGCCACCTTCATGGAGCAGAGCGACAGCGTGCCGCTCGTGGCGATGCTGGCACCGGAACCAACCCTGACCAGACCATTGGGCCGGAAGGCGATCCGGTTGCCCACCTTGTTGCTGCCGACCGCAGTGATGTCGCTGCCGGTGACGCCGAACTCGCGCACGACCTCGCTGCTCGACGGCACGCGTACCACCACGCGGCTCCAGCTGCTACCGCCACAGGTGCTGCCGTTCTCCGTGGGACACAACTCCACTTCACGATTGCGGCGGATGGCCTCAGCCCGGGCCAGCTGCACAGCGGCCACCAGCTCGTTGGTCGCGGCGGTCAGGCGGTTCTGCTGGATGACGCCTTGGAAGCTTGGCACGGCCAGGCCCAAGAGCACCGCCAGCACGGCGACGGTGACCATCAGTTCGACCAGGCTGAAGCCGGCGCTACCCATACGGCGGCCGCTCCGGCGATTTCCCCTATGCCGCTTGTCCATTCCGCTCCCCTTTCTGGGCACGGCACAGGCTATTGGCCCGGCCACGCCACGCCAAGCCGGGGCCGATGAAAGGACACCCCGGCGCCGTGAGCGGTCGCCAGCAGGCTACAGCCCACCCGCCCGCACGCTACCCTTCGCTGCCCAGAGCCGGCATGATACTGGCATTCCGCCAAGCCGGCTGGACATGGCCCGCACCCCGACCATTTCAGCACTCGACACCCTGTGGCAGGCCCCCGTCATCCTGTGGACCATCCTGGCCGGGGAGGGACTGGCAGCCATCCTCGCCATGGCCCCCGGCGTGGATGGCAACCGCCTGATCTATTTCGGCACCACCTCGCTGGTGGTGCAGTGGGTGTCGCTGTCCACCCTGGGCGTGCTTTACCTGTTCCGGCGCCCGCTGGCGCGGCTGCGTCCGACCCGGATCGCGCAGATGGCTCTGGTGACCCTGATCGCGGTCACCGCGCTTGTGTGCGCTGCCGGCTGGCTGGTACTGCGGGAGCCCTGGCCACTGGCCCGCGACGGTTGGCTGGCCATGTTCCTGCGGCTGACCGGCATCGCCTTGGTGGTTGGCCTGATGGGCCTGGCCGGCTTCCTGCATCACTGGCGTGTGCGGCAGCTGCTCCTGCGCATGAAGCAGGCCGAAATCGAGGTGGTGCGGGCGCGCGTGCGTCCGCATTTCCTGTTCAACACCCTCAATACCGGCGCCGCCCTGGTCCACCAGCGCCCGGCCGAGGCTGAGCAGCTGCTGCTTAACCTGGCCGACCTGTTCCGCGCGGCGCTGGGCGGACCACAGGAGGTGCCACTGACCGAGGAGCTGGCCTTGGCCAGACGCTACCTGGAGATAGAGGGGTTGCGCTTCGGCGAACGCCTGCAGGTGGCCTGGCAATTGCCGGACGAGCTGCCACAGGTGACGCTGCCGGTCCTGTCGCTGCAACCGCTGGTGGAGAACGCGATCCGCCACGGCATCGAGCGCAGCCCCCGGGGCGGCGAGATCGGCATCGTCGTACGCGCAGATAGGGACTGGCTGGAGATCAGCGTGCGCAACCCGCTACACGGCACCGGTCCCAGCAAGCCCGGCCACCAGGTCGGCCAGAGCGGGGTACGGGCCCGGTTGCACGCCATGACCCACGGCCGCGGCCATCTGGAAACCAGGATCGAGGACGGCCACTACCTGGCGGCCATACGCTTGCCGCTGTAGCCGCGCCGGGTAGCTCCGGCGCTCAGGCCACCACGCGGTAGCAGGGCTTGTACTCGCCGGAGATCTTCATGCGCCGCTGCTCGACGAAGGCGCGCAGCAGCCCGTCCAGGGCCTGCATCATGTCCGCGTCGCCGTGGATCAGGAACGGGCCGTGCTGCTCCACCCGGCGCATGCCCTCCTCCTTGACGTTGCCGGCGACGATGCCGGAGAAGGCGCGGCGCAGGTCCGCGGCCAGCGCCGGCGCGGGCCGGCCATGGTGCAGGTCAAGGGCGGCCATGGCCTCGTGGGTGGGCACGAACGGCCGCTGGAACTCCAGGGGGATGTGGATGCCCCAGTTGAAGTAGAACGAATCCTTGGCGGCGATGCGGGCCTCGCGCACCTTGCGGATGCCGGCGTCCATCTTCCTGGCCACCGCCGCCGGGTCGCCGATCACGATCTCGTAGCGGCTGGTGGCGGCCTCGCCCAGGGTCAGGCGCAGGAAGCGGTCGATCTGCTCGAAGTAAGGCGCCGCCATGGTCGGCCCGGTGAGGATCAGCGGGAACGGCAGGCCGGCGTTCTCCTCGCGCAGCAGGATGCCCAGCAGGTACAGGATCTCCTCGGCCGTGCCCACGCCGCCCGGGAACACCACGATGCCGTGCGCCAGGCGCACGAACGCCTCGAGCCGCTTCTCGATGTCCGGCATGATCACCAGCTCGTTGACGATCGGGTTGGGCGACTCGGCGGCGATGATGCCCGGCTCGGTGATGCCGATGTAGCGCGGCCGGCTGCGGCGCTGCTTGGCGTGGGCGATGGTCGCGCCCTTCATCGGGCCCTTCATCGCGCCCGGGCCGCAGCCGGTGCAGATGTCCATCCCGCGCAGGCCCAGCTCGTAGCCGACCTGCTTGCTGTACAGGTACTCCTCGCGCGAGATCGAGTGGCCGCCCCAGCACACCACCAGGTTGGGGTCGCCGGGCTTGAGCACGCGGGCGTTGCGCAACAGGCCGAAGACCGCATCGGTGATCCCCTCGGAGGTCTCCAGGTTGCTGGCGTACTCCGGCCCCAGCTCGATCGCGGTCCAGGCCAGGTCGCGCACCACCGCGAACAGCAGCTCGGCCACGCCGCGGATGATCTCGCCGTCCACGAACGCCATGCCGGGCGCGTTGAACAGGTCGATGCGCAGGCCGCGGTCCTGCTGGGCGACCTGGATGTCGAAGTCCGGATACAGCTCGCGCGCGGCGCGCGGGTCGTCGCTGGCGCTGCCGCTGGTCAGTACCGCCAGGGCGCAGCGGCGCAGCAGCTCGTGCATGCCGCCGCTGGAGGCGTCGCGCAGGCGCGCCACCTCGGTCCGCGACAGGACGTCCAGGCCGCCGCGCGGGTAGATGCGGGCGTCCTGGACCGGCAGGGTGCTGGCAACGGGCTCGTTCATGGGGTCTGGTGGGTCCTTGGTCATTGCGGCGAAACCGGACGACTCTAGCCCAGCCCGTCCCCGCGCGCATCCCGTCCGGCACAAAAAAGGAACGGCCGGGTCGCCCCGGCCGTTCCACGTACCACTTCCGGCGGTTCCGGATCAGAACTCGTAGCGGAAGGTCAGCTGGGCCGACCAGCGCGACACGCCGGTGTTGACGCCATCGCCGTTGACTTCCTGGATCTGGTGGTCCTGGGCGCCGGTGAAGCGATAGACGTACTTGCCCTCCGAGCCGGCCGGGCAGGCGCCGCTGCCGACCGCGTCGGCGGTGCAGATGCCGGCGAAGTTGGCCACGCCCAGGTTCGCGTTGAAGCCCGCGTCCTTGATCTGGCCCCACTTCTTGTTGAGCAGGTTGCCCACGTTCATGATGTCCAGGGTGATGGACGACTTGTGGCCTTCCATGAAGCCGGGCAGCTCCTGGCTGATGCGCACGTCGAACGAGTTCGTCCAGCCCGAGCGGAAGCCGTTGGCCGGGGCGTAGGTGCCGCGGTAGGCGGCCAGCTCCGGATGGGCAGCCAGCCACTCGAAGAACGCGGCCTCCTGGTCGGCGGCCGAGTAGTAGCGGCCGTCGACGGTCACGTCGCGGAACACCACGTCGCCCGGGCCGGTCGGCACGTACAGCAGGTCGTTGAACGAACGGCTGTCGCCGTTGGCGTCGTTCCAGAAGACGTAGCTGAACGGACGGCCGCTGCGGCCCTCATACACCAGCGAGGCGGTGGTCTTGTAGTCGCCGAAGAACGCCTTGCGATAGGTCAGCATGCCGGTGATGCGGTCCTTGATCGCGTAGCGCGAATCCTGCAGCGCACCCGAGTTCTGGTTCAGGCCCAGCTGGTTGTTCCAGTTCGAGGTGTTCTGCGAGCTGGTCAGCGTGCCCACTTCCTTCGCGGTGGTGTAGGTGTACGCCAGCAGCCACGACCAGTTGTCGGTCATCGGCTTTTCCAGGCTGACGGTCAGCTGGCGGCTGTAGCCCTTGTCGGTCGGGGCCAGCATCATCACGTCGCCGGCGTACGGCAGGCGGTTGTAGCGCTGCACGCCGCCGCTGACGGTCGAAAGCGAGGTGAGCGACCAGTTGGCCGGGTTCAGGCCCGCGTCGTTCCAGTACATCAGGCGGCCGTCGGGGCCGACCACGGTGTTGGGCTCGCCCAGGTCCAGGCGCTGCAGGTACAGGCCGTGCTTGACCTCGGTCAGCAGCAGCTCGGCCGAAGCCACCAGGCCGTACCAGGGCAGCTCCTGGTCGAACGCCAGGTTGGCCTTCCACACCGACGGCTGCTTCACGCCCGGAGCGATGATGTCCACGTTCTGGCGGCCGCCGACGCTGCCGGTGGTCGGCTGGTTGTCCGGATCCGGCGAGAAGATCGGGCCGATGCCGGCGGAGTTGGTGGCCGAGTACTCGATGTAGTTCAGGCCGGTGTTCTGGTAGGCGCCGGAGATCCACACGTTCGGCGCCTCACCCATGAACAGGCCCACGCCGCCACGCAGCTGCGAGCGCAGGTCGCCGTCGAAGGTGTAGTTGAAGCCGAAGCGCGGCTGCCAGACGATGCCATCGATCAGGCGGGTGTTGTCGTAGCCGTAGCCGCCGAACTCGCAGCCGGCCGGACCGGTGCCAGCCGGGTTCGGGGCCGACGAGATGCACTCGTTGTACAGCGGCTTGCCGCCGAAGGACGGCTTGTCGCCGCGCAGGCCGAACACCAGGCTCAGGTTGTAGTTGACGGCCCAGGTGTCCTGCACGAACAGCGCGGTGTTCTTGATGGTGTAGGACGCCGGGATGTCGTCGTAGTCGCGGCCCGGGGCCGGGGCACGGTAGGCATACTCGCGCGGGTTGCCGGCGATGAACTGGGCCAGGCTGCCGAAGCGGTAGTAGCCGTTCTGGTTGCGGCCGTAGTAGTTGAAGATGTCGTTGGTGGCGTAGTCCACACCGAACTTGATGGTGTGGTCACCCACATACCAGTTGGCCGCCGCGAACAGGCTGTCCTGCTCGGTCTTGACGATGTTGACGTGGCGGTTCTGCTCCGTACCGATCAGCACGTTGTAGTTGCCGAAGTCGATGCGGATGTGCGGCAGGTCCGAGGTCGGCTGGGCAATCGCGTCGTAGTTGCGGCGCGAGACCTTGATCTCGGTGGAGAAGTTGTCGCTCCAGTCGCTGAACAGCTGGGCGACGTAGCTCTCGAACTCCTTGTACTGGTTGAACCAGTGCGAGTTCAGCGAGATGGCCGAGCTCCAGCTGCTCGGCGGCAGCTTGGCCACGTTCTGCTCCAGCTTGCTGTAGCGGAAGCTGGCGCGGTGGCTCTCGTTGATGTTCCAGTCGAACTTGACCGCGTATTCCTCGATGTCGGTGTCGAGGGACTCCACGCCGTCCAGCGAGCCGGCGTCGAAGCCCCAGTCGCGGGCGGCGGCCTGGATGGCGGCGATGTCGGCTTCGGTGATGAAGCCCTTGCCGTACGGGGTGTTGGCCAGGTCCGGACCCGGGGCGCTGCGGGTGAACTTCTCGTAGTTCACGAAGAAGAACAGCTTGTCCTTGACCACCGGGCCACCCAGGGTGAAGCCGTAGGTCTCTTCCTCGTTGAAGCCGTTGAACTTGTTGCCCTGGCGGTCGTCGCCGACCATGTCCTTGTCGCGGTAAACGCCGTACACCGAACCCTTGAACTCGTTGGTGCCGGACTTGGTCACCGCGTTGACCACCGCGCCGGTGCCGCCGGAGGTGGTGACGTCGTAGTTGGACAGGTCGATCGTCACTTCCTCGATCGCGTCCATCGAGACCGGCTGGCGCTCGGTCGGGAAGTTGTTCGACTCCAGGCCGAACGGGTCGTTGGTGCTGACGCCGTCGATGCGGATGGCGTTGTAGCGGGTGTTCTGGCCGCCGGCCGAGATCGAACCGTCGGCCTTGCTGATCTGGGACACGCGCGGGTCCAGGCGGATCAGGTCCTGGATGTTGCGGCCGACAGACGGGGCGGCGGCGATCGCTTCCTGGTTGACCAGGGTGCCGGTGCCCATCTTGTTGGCGCTGAACACCTCCGAGCCGCCCGCGTAACCCACCGCGGTGACGCCTTCCAGCGTGGTGATGTCGCCGGTCAGCTGGGCGTTGACGGTGTTGACCTGGTTCAGGCCCAGGAACACGCCCTCCTCGGTCCTGGTGCCCTCACCGGGCTTGGTGATGGTGATGGTGTACGGACCGCCCACGCGCAGGCCGCGCGCGTTGTAGCGGCCGCTGGCATCGGTGGTGGCGCGGCTGACGGTGCCGGACTCCACGTGGGTGATGACGACTTCGGCCCCAACCACGGGCTGGCCGTTGGCCCCCAGCACCACACCGCCGACGCCGGCGGAGGTGCTCTGGGCGAACGCGGGAGCGGCAGCGAGGACGGCGACCAAGCCGAGCGTGAGCTTGGACAACCGGAGTCGACGGGTATCGGTCATGGGATTGGCCTCTGGCGATGAGGAGTGAGGAAACACGACGGCGGCCCCGACGGGCGGGGCATGGGTGGCAGGACGGCCCGCCGCGGCGCGACGGGAGTTAACACTAGATTAACATGCTGGAGGGATTTTGTGACGCCGTCATGACAAACGGTTATGGCTGGTCCGTCATGGCCGGGATGGCTTCGGCCTCACTCCGTGGCCAGGCCCAGGTAGGCCCCCAGGCCGTCCAGCAGCATCTGCACGGAGATGGCCACCAGCAGCATGCCCATCAGGCGCTCGATGGCGGTCAGCGCGCGCCGGCCCAGCAGCCGGTACAGGACCGGCGCGGCCAGCAGGATCACCGCGGTGCCCGCCCAGGCCAGCAGCAGCGCCAGGCTCCACTCCCACAGCCGGCCCGGCTCGTTGCTGCCCATCAGCATCACCGCGGCCATGCCCGAGGGGCCGGCCACCAGCGGGATGGCCAACGGCACGATGAACGGCTCGCCGTCCGGGATCTCGCCCATCAGCCCCTCCGGGCGCGGGAAGATCATGCGGATGCCGATCAGGAACAGGACGATGCCACCGGCGATGGCCACCGACTCCTGGCGCAGGTGCATCAGCTCCAGGGCGTACTGGCCGAACCACAGGAACAGCATCAGCACCACCAGCGCGATCAGCAGCTCGCGCACCAGCACCACGCGCTGGCGCTGCGGCGGCAGCGGCTTGAGCACGCTGAGGAACACCGGGACGTTGCCCAGCGGGTCCAGGATCAGGAACAGCAGCAGCGCTGCCGACATCACGGTCATGGGGCGGGACTCCAGATCCGTCCGCGGTATTCGGCGCCGGCGGCCGACAGCAGGGTGACGCAGGCCCCGGCATAGGCCTCCGGGTCGCGCAGCCGGCCGTCCAGGTCGTCGGCATAGGCCCTGGCGCGCAGCGGGGTGCGCATCGGCCCGGGCTGCAGGCCGGCCACGCGCACGGAGGTGCCGCCCAGCTCGGCGGCCAGCATCCCGACCAGCGCGCGCAGCCCGTGCTGGGCCACGCCGTAGCCGCCCCAGTAGGCCTGCCCCACCCGCTCCGGGTCGTCCACCGCCAGCACCACCGAGGCATCGGGCGCGCGGCGCAGCAGCGGCAGGCAGGCCTGCACCATCCACACCGGCGCGGTCAGGTTGACGTGCACCGCGCGGGCGAAGTCGGCCGGGTCCTGGTGTTCGAGCGGGGTCAGGCCGCGGAACTCGGCCGCGCAGTGCAGCAGCCCGTCCAGCCGGCCGAGGCCGTCCTGGATGCGCTGCGCCATCTCGGCGTAGTCGTCCGGCGAGGCTCCCTCCAGGTCCAGCGGGTACAGCAGCGGCTCCGGGCCGGCCTGGGCCACCGCGTCGTAGACCCGGTTCAGCCGCGGCAGGCGGCGGCCGACCAGCACCAGGGTCGCGCCGGCGGCGGCGCAGGCGCGCGCGGCGGCCGAACCCAGGCCGCCGTGGGCACCGCTGACCAGGACCACGCGCCCGGCCAGCGGCTGCGGGGCCAGCGAAGGAAGACCGACCAGGCTCACTGCTGCGACTGCTGCTGCGACTGGGCCTCGGCCACCATGCGCTGCAGCTCACCGGACTCCAGCAGCTCCAGGGTGATCTCGCAGCCGCCGATCAGCTCCCCGTGCAGGAACAGCTGCGGGAAGGTCGGCCAGTTGGAATAGCGCGGCAGGTTGGCGCGCACCTCGGGGTCCTCGAGCACGTTGACGGTGTGCAGGTTCTGGGCGCCGGCCGCGCGCAGCGCCTGCACGGCGCGCGCCGACCAGCCGCACATCGGCCATTCCGGAGTGCCCTTCATGAACAGCACGATCGGATGGCTCTCGACCTCGGCCTGGATGCGCTCGATGACCGCCATTGCCCTCTCCCTGGACGGCGGGCCAGGCCGCGCCGTCGGCTACACTGAAGTTGCAATTGTAATCCCTGCACGCCGCCGGCGCCGCCGGCCCACCCCGAGGACCGATGGCCATCGCCCTGCCCGAGCTGCCCTACGCCCGCACCGCCCTGGAGCCGCACCTGTCGGCGGCCACCCTGGAGGCCCACCTGGCCCACCACCGGGCCTGTGTGGAGGCGGTGAACCGGCTGCTGGAGGGCACGGGGCTGGAGGAACTGCCGCTGGAGGACGTGGTCCGGCGGGCCCGCGGACGGCTGTTCGAGCAGGCCGCGCAGGCCTGGAACCACGGCTTCTACTGGTCCTGCCTGTCCCCGCGCGGCGGCGGCGAACCGGTCGGCGAGCTGGCCGCCCTGCTGATCCGGCAGTGGGGCGGCTTCGGTCACTTCCGCGAGGAGTTCAACCGCCTGGCCCTGGGCCTGGCCGGGTCCGGCTGGGCCTGGCTGGTGCAGCGCCCGGACGGGTCGCTGGGCCTGACCGCAGGCCCCGGCGCGGCCACCCCGCTGACCGGCGCCGACGTGCCGCTGCTGGCCTGCGACCTGTGGGAACACGCCTGGTGGCTGGACCGCCACGACGACCGCGCCCGCTACCTGGAAGCCTTCTGGCAGGTGGTGGACTGGAAGGCGGCCAACGCCCGCCTGCGCTGAGCCGGCCGCGGCATACGGCCCCGCACACCGGCCAGCGGGCATGCCCCCCCGCAATTCCCCCGCATTCCCGCTCCGGCGTGGCGGTCGAACGCCGGCCGGGTCGCCGCGTGCGCGGCGCCTACAGGGCGCGCAGGGCGGCCACCGCCGGGGCGACCTGCTCCGTGCGGTCCAGCGCCTGGCCGACCCGCTCCAGGGCCGCGGCCAGGGCCTGCGCATCGTCGGCGCGCAGGGTGGCATGGCCGACCTTGCGCCCGGCGCGGGCCTGCTTGCCGTAGTCGTGCCAGTGCCCGCCGGCCTCGGCCAGCACCGGGCCGGCCCCGGGCATCTGCCCGATCCAGTTGAGCATGCAGGCATGGCCGCGCATGGCGGTGGAGCCCAGCGGCAGGCCCAGCACCGCGCGCAAGTGGTTCTCGAATTGCGAGGTCTCGGCGCCCTCGATGGTCCAGTGCCCGGAGTTGTGCACGCGCGGGGCCATCTCGTTGGCCAGCAGCCGGCCGTCGCGGTGGAACAGCTCCAGCGCGAAGACGCCCACGTAGTCCAGGTGCCCGGCCAGGCGCCGGGCATGGGCCACCGCGGCCTCGGCCAGGGCCGCGTCCACCGGCGCCGGGGCCAGGCTGGCCGAGAGCACCCCGTCCACGTGCCAGTTGCAGGTCACCGGCCAGGCGCGGAACCCGCCGTCGCGGCCGCGCACGGCCACCACGCTGATCTCGCCGTCGAACGGCACGAAAGCCTCCAGGATCAGGCCGACCGTGCCGGCCTGCGCGCCCAGCGCCGCCCAAGCGGCGTCGGCGTCGCCACGCTGGCGGATGCGGAACTGGCCCTTGCCGTCGTAGCCCAGGCGGCGGGTCTTGAGGATGCACGGCACCCCGACCTCGTCCAGCGCACGCTCCAGCCCTTCGCGGCTGTCCACCGCGGCGAAGGCCGGCACCGGGATGCCCAGCTCGCGGAACAGGCGCTTCTCGGCCAGGCGGTCCTGGGCCACGGCCAGCGCGCGCGGGTCCGGGTACACCGGCACCCGCTCGGCCAGCCGCTGCGCGGCCTCGGCCGGCACGTTCTCGAAGTCGAAGGTGGCCACGTCCACTTCGGCGGCGAAGGCCTCCAGCGCGGCCGGGTCGGCGAACCCGCCCACCTGCAGCGGTGCGACCTGGCCGGCGCAGGCGTCCGCGGCCGGATCCAGCACCAGGAAACGCAGCCCCAGCGGGGCGCCGGCCAGCGCCAGCATGCGGGCGAGCTGCCCGCCTCCGAGGATGCCGACCGTGGTCATGCCGGCAGCCGCGGATCGTCGTGGGCCAGCACGTCCTCGGTCTGGCGGCGGCGGAACCCGTCCAGGGCCTGGCCGATGGCCGGGAACTCGCGGGCCAGCATGGCCGCGGCGAACAGGGCGGCGTTGGCCGCGCCGGCATTGCCGATGGCGAAGGTCGCCACGGGCACGCCCGCCGGCATCTGCACGATGGACAGCAGCGAATCCAGGCCGTTCAGGGCGCGGCTCTGCACCGGCACGCCCAGCACCGGCACCGCGGTCTTGGAGGCGAGCATGCCCGGCAGGTGCGCGGCGCCGCCGGCGCCGGCGATGATCGCGCGCAGGCCGCGTTCGCGGGCGCTGGCGGCGTACTCGAACAGCACGTCGGGGGTGCGGTGCGCGGAAACCACGCGGACCTCGTGGGGCACGCCCAGGGCCTCGAGCTTCTGCGCGGCGTGCTGCATCGTCTCCCAGTCGGAGCGCGATCCCATGACGATGCCGACCAGGGGGGCGGCAGTGGAATTTTGCTGGGCTGGCATGGCCGTTCTCGGTGGCAAGGCCGTATTCTAGCCGTCTTCCCACCTCCACGACCGGTACATGGACCGCAAGCTGCTCGACCTGCTGTGCTCCCCCGACACCCGCCAGCCCCTGGCGCTGCTGGAGCCGCGTGGCCTGGAGGCGTTGAACCGGGCCATCGCCGCCGGCCAGGTGGTGCGCGGCGACGGCACCCCGCAGCGCGAACCGCTGCGCGAGGCCCTGGTCACCCGCGACCGCCGCCACGTCTACCGCGTGGACGACGGCATCCCGGTGCTGCTGGTCGAGGAGGCCCTGGCCACCGACCAGGTACCGGACTTCCCCTCGGCCTGAGCCCGGCGGTGGACGCGTCCCTGGCCCCGCCTCCGCCGGAGGCCGTGCTGGCCGACGTGCGCCGCGCCCTGGACGAGGACCTGGGCGGAGGCGACGTCACCGCCGCGCTGCTGCCGGACGTGCCCGAAAGCGCCCGCCTGCTGTGCAAGGAGGAGGCGGTGGTGGCCGGGCGGCCCTGGTTCGACGCCTGCCACCGCCTGCTCGACCCGCAGGTGGCGATCGACTGGCGCGTGCGCGAGGGCCAGCGCGTGGCCGCCGGCACCGTGCTGGCCGTGCTGCACGGCCGCAGCCGCAGCCTGGTCAGCGCCGAACGCACCGCGCTGAACTTCATGCAGACCCTGTGCGGCACCGCCACCGCCACGGCCGCCTTCGTCGCGGCCGTGCGCGGCACCGGCGCCACCATCCTCGACACCCGCAAGACCCTGCCCGGCCTGCGCCTGGCGCAGAAGTACGCGGTGCGCGCCGGCGGCGGCGCCAACCACCGCCTGGGCCTGTACGACGCGGTGATGCTCAAGGAGAACCACGTGCGCGTGGCCGGCTCGGTGGCCGCGGCGATCGCCGCCGCGCGCGCCGCGCGGCCGTCGCTGCCGCTGATCGTCGAGGTCGAGACCCTGGACCAGCTGCGCGAGGCGCTGGCCGCCGGTTGCGACCGCGTCCTGCTGGACGACTTCGACGCCGCAGACCGGCGCGAGGCGGTGCGCATCGCCCGCCAGGCCGCCGCCGGCGGCCGCCGCATCCCGCTGGAGGTGTCCGGCAGCGTGGACCTGGCCGGGGTGCGCGCCATCGCCGAGGACGGGGTTGACTTCATCTCCATCGGCGCCCTGACCAAGCACGTGCGCGCCATCGACCTGTCGATGAAGCTCGGCGCCGCGCCCTGAGCGCGGCGCCGCGCTCACGCCGGCTGGACCGGCGCCCGGCCATGCTGGACCGGATCCCCGGGGGAGAAGCCGCATGCGCCGGACCGTCGCCGCCCTGCTCCTGCTGTGCGCCGCTGCCGCCGCCCGCGCCGCGCCTGCCGCGGTGGAACCGTGCGAGCTGCCGCCCCGCTACGGGCTGACCGAACTGGCCGTGCGGATCGTGCGCACGGCCTGCCAGGAGCACCGGCTGTGGCTGCAGCCCTTCATCGAGGCCGACGGCCGCCTGGCCGCGCTGGCGGTGACCGAGGCCGAGCGCGCGCACCTGGGCGACGGCAGCACTCAGGCCTGGCAGCGCGTGGCCCGGTACTGGCGCGAGAGCGGCACGCTGGCGGCCATGGCCGACACGCCCGGCGCCTCCGCCTGCATGGCCCCGTACGGCCAGGCCGCCGAGAACGACTGCCGTGCCTTCGTCGTGGACCAGCCCTGGTCGGCCGCGTTCGTCTCCTGGGTGATGCTGCGCGCCGGCGTGCCGGGCTTCGCCGCCTCGCCCCGGCACCTGGACTACGTCGCCCACGCCTGGCGCGACCCGGCCAGCCCCTATCTCTACGCCGACCCGTGGACCACACGCCCCGCGCCCGGCGACCTGCTGTGCTTCCTGCGCGGCGCCGACGCCGGCCGCGGCGCGGACGGGCTGCGCCAGGCGCTGGCCGGACAGACGCCCGGCGCGGTGCGCTCGCACTGCGAGATCGTCGTCGCCGCCAATCCCGGCGGCGACCGCACCCTGTACCTGGTCGGCGGCAACGTCCTCAACGCGGTGACCCTGCGCAAGCTGCCGCTGGATCCCGCCGGGCGCCTGGACGCCGCCGCCCTGGGCCGCACCGGCACGCCCCCGCCGGCCGGGGAGGACGTCCCCCCGTCCGCCGGCATGGAGGACGCCGGCGCGGGCCCGGCGTGCAGCCCGGGCAATCCCGCCGCGTGCAGCTTCAACCGCCGCGACTGGGCGGTGCTGCTCCAGCTCAGGCTCGACCTGTAGGCGCCGCGTCAGCGGCGACGCGAGGCCGTCCGGCCGGACGCGTGGCCAATCCTGCGTGGCGGTTGGACGCCGGCTTCGGATACGCCGGCCGGGCCGCTTGCGCGGTTCCTGCAGGATGCGGCGTGGCCCCCTTGCAAGCGCGTCGGCGGCGACCCGGCCGGCACGTCCGGAGCCGGCACCCGGCCACCGCACCGGAACGGCCATGCCAATGCACGGCCGGCATCGCCCCGGTCACCCCTGGCGCGGGCCACCCGTACCCGGCGCGGCCGGGGCGTGATGGACCGCCGGCGGTTCGGCTACATTGCGCGCATGCCGAGCCTGATCCTGCTGATGATCGCCGGCGCCGCGGTGTTCGCCTTCTGGAACGCGGCCCGTGCCGCCGCCGAACGCGCCGAAGTGCTGGGCCGCGACGCCTGCGCCGCCGCCGGCGTGCAGTGGCTGGACCAGAGCGTGCACGCCACCGGCGTGCGCCTGTACCGCCGCGAGGACGGCTGGCTGGGTCTGGAGCGCGGCTTCCGCTTCGACTACTCGTACGACGGCACCGATCGCCACAGCGGCCGCATGGTCCTGCGCGGGGACCGTCTGGTGGAATTCGTCGGCCCGTCGGCCGGCGCGCGCGTGCTGCCCTTCACGTCGCGGCAGGACTGAAGCCGGCCGGGCCGCCGCGCGGTTTCTGCAGGAGCCGCGCCAGCGGCGACGCGACGGGGCATCCGGTCGCCGCGGATGCGCCCGTGCCAGGGCACCCGACAATCACACCGCCCCGATGCCACCGCCCGTCGTCTTGCCCGCACGGTTGAACGCCAGCCGGGTCGCCGCTGGCGCGGCATCGCATGGGTACCCGGCGACCGGCGCGTGGCGGGTCACTTCACCACGCGCAGGTGCGGGCGCCTGGGCGCGGACGGCTCGGCGGGGCCGTCGCCCGGGCCCTGCGGACCGGGGCCGTCGTCCTCCGGCGGCGGCAGCCCGGTTTCCTCCGGCAGGACCATGCCCTGCCCGGTCTCGCGGGCGTACACCGCCAGCACCGCGCTGACCGGCACCTGCACCGGCTGGCTCACGCCGCCGAAGCGCGCGGTGAAGGAGATCCAGGTGTTGTCGATGCGCAGGCCGACCACGGCGCGGTCGGAGATGTTGAGCACCACCCGGCCGTCGCGCACCGCGCTGGCCGGCACCTGCACGCCCGGCACGCCCGCATCCACCAGGATGTGCGGGGTCATGCCGTTGTCGTTGATCCACTCGGTCAGCGCCCGCAGCAGGTACGGGCGGTAACTGGTCATGCGCGGAACGTCGTCGGTCATGGTCACAGTCTACGCCGACGCGGCCCGCGCCGCCCCGGAAGGACGCCGGCCGTCAGGCCGGCAGGTCGCGCAGTTTCTTTTCCTGTTCGGTCAGGCTGCGGACGAAGCCCGGGTTGCGGAAGATCCGGTTGCCGTAGTCCTCGATGGCCTTGCCGTCCTTGGGCAACGGCACGTCCAGCGCCTGCAGGCGCCAGATGATCGGTGCCATGGCGCAGTCGGCCAGGCTCATCTCGGGGTTGAGGAAGAACTTGCTGGCCTTGAACAGCGGCAGCGCCTCGGTCAGCAGCTCGCGCAGGCGCTTGCGGCCGGCCTCGGCCTGCTGCTTGTTGCCCAGCTGGATCGCCTGCACCTGCGGCACCCAGTCGTGCTCGATGCGCAGCATCGCCAGGCGCAGCCGCGCGCGCGACAGCGGATCCACCGGCATCAGCGGCGGATGCGGGTAGCGCTCGTCCAGGTACTCGCTCACCACGGAGGCGGCGTACAGCACCAGCTCGCGCTCGACCAGGGTCGGCACCGAGTGGTACGGGTTGAGGTGGATCAGGTCCTCGGGCGGGTTCTGCGCATCCACCGGGACCAGGTCGTAGGTCACGCCCTTGGCCGCAAGGACCAGGCGTACGCGATGACAAAGGACGTCATCGACGGAGGAAAACAACGTCAGGGTATTGCGCATGCGCACGCTCGCTGCCATCTAGGCCTCCGACGGCCGGAATCCGCCGGCCGACTGCCGCCGCCGGCCCCTCGCCGACGGTCGTCACGGTTCCCGAGTGTGCAGGGCCACGCCGGAAAAGCGCAAGGCCATGCAGGCCCTTTTCCGCGCACCGGGGAGGTGCGCGGAAAAGGCACGCGCTTCTCCTTACTCCACGTCCTTCCAGTATTCCTGCTTGAGCAGGTAGGCGAGGAAGGTCAGCAGGACCAGGAACAGGATCACCCACACGCCGATCGCCTGGCGCTTCAGCGCGGCCGGCTCACCCGCATACTCGAGGAAATTGGTGATGTCGCGCACGGCCTGGTCGAACTGCTCGGCCGACAGGCGGCCGGGGCTGGTGACCACCAGGCGCTCCGGATGCCGCTCGCCCGTCTCGTCCGGCTCGCCGAACTCGGCGTGCTGCAGGCCCTGCAGCTCCCACAGCGGGTTGGGCATGGATACGTTGGGGAACAGCATGTTGTTCCAGCCCAGCGGACGCGACTCGTCCAGGTAGAACGACTTGAGGTAGGTGTACAGCCAGTCGGTGCCGCGCACGCGCGCGATCAGGGTCAGGTCCGGCGGCATCTTGCCGAACCACTTCTCGCCGTCGGCTTCGGTCAGCGCGACCTGGATGTGCTCGCCGTGCTTGGCGCCGGTGAAGTTCAGGTTGGCGGTGACCTGCTCCTCGGTCAGCCCCAGGTCCTCGGCCATGCGCGAGTAGCGCAGGTACTTCAGCGAGTGGCAGCCCGAGCAGTAGTTCATGTACAGGGCCGCGCCGCGCTGCAGCGAGGCCTTGTCGTTGAGGTCGTTGCCGGCCTGCAGCAGCTGGCCGCCGGAAGCGGCCAGCGCGGCGGCGGAGAACAGGAGCCCGGTGGCGGCCGCGGCCAGCAGTGCAATCCACTTCTTAGTCATGCGTCGTCACCCGTTCCGGCACCGGCTTGGTCTTGTCGATCTTGGTCCAGATCGGCATGGTCAGGAAGAAGAGGAAGTAGTAGGCGGTCAGGAACCGGCCGATGATGGTCTCGACCGGGTCGGTGCCGGGGCCGGCGCCGATCTTGCCCAGCCACACGAAGCTGAAGCCGAACAGCAGCAGCAGCACCTTCGACAGCACGCCGCGGTAACGGTACGACTTGACCTTGGCGCGGTCCAGCCACGGCACGAGGAACAGGATCATGATCGCGCCGAACATCACCAGCACGCCGCCGAGCTTGTTCGGGACCACGCGCAGCATCGCGTAGTACGGCGTGTAGTACCACACCGGCTTGATGTGCTCCGGCGTGACCAGCTTGTTGGCCTCGGTGAAGTTGTCGTGCTCGAGGAACCAGCCGCCGAAGGCCGGGGCGTAGAAGATGATGAAGGCCGCCACCAGCAGCATCGCGCACACGTAGAAGGTGTCCTTCACCGTGTAGTACGGGTGGAACGGCACGCCGTCGGCCGGGGCGTTGGGCGACCAGCGGTTGCCCTTCGGACCCTTCTTGATCTCGACGCCGTCCGGGTTGTTCGAGCCGACCTCGTGCAGCGCGAAGATGTGCAGCACGACCAGCAGCAGCAGCACCAGCGGCAGCGCGATCACGTGCAGGGCGAAGAAGCGGTTGAGGGTGGCGTCGGAGGGCAGGTAGTCGCCCATGATCCACTCGGTCAGACCGTTGCCGATGACCGGGATGGCGCCGAACAGCGAGATGATCACCTTGGCGCCCCAGAACGACATCTGCCCCCAGGGCAGCACGTAGCCCATGAAGGCCTCGGCCATCAGCACCAGGTAGATCAGCATGCCGACGATCCACACCAGCTCGCGCGGCTTGCGGTACGAGCCGTACATCAGGCCGCGGAACATGTGCAGGTAGACCACGATGAAGAACAGGGAGGCACCGGTGCTGTGCATGTACCGGATCAGCCAGCCCCACTCCACGTCGCGCATGATGTACTCGACCGAGGCGAAGGCTTCCGCCGCGCTGGTCTTGTAGTGCATCGTCAGGAAGATGCCGGTCACCAGCTGGTTGACCAGCACCACCAGCGAGAGCACGCCGAAGATGTACCAGATGTTGAAGTTCTTCGGCGCGTAGTACTCGCTCATGTGCTTGCGGTACACGGGCATGAAGCCCGGCGCGCGCTCGTTGAACCAGGCCCACACGCCGTTGGCGGCGCGGCTGAGGATGTTCTTAGCCATGGCTTAGGCGGCCCCCTCCGGATCGACGCCGATGACGATGGTGTTGTCGTCGGCGTAGTGGTGCGGCGGAACGACCAGGTTGCTCGGCGCCGGCACGCCCTGGAACACGCGGCCGGCCATGTCGAACCGGGACTTGTGGCAGGGGCAGAAATAGCCGCCCTTCCACTCCGGGTCGTACGGCTCGGGCTTGATCTCGGCGGCCATCTCCGGCGAGCAGCCCAGGTGGGTGCACAGGCCGACCAGCACGGAGATCTCGGGCCTGAGCGAGCGCAGCTTCGGGTTGGCCTTGCGCACGTACTCCGGCTGCTGGTCCGCGTTCTCGGAGTCCGGGTCGCGCAGCCGCGAATCCAGCGTCGGCAGGGCGTCGAGCACCGCCTTGGAGCGCTTGACGATCCAGATCGGCTGGCCGCGCCATTCCAGGATCAGGCGCTGGCCCTCCTGCAGCCCGCTGATGTCCGCCACCACCGGCGCACCGGCGAGCTTGGCGCGGGCGCTCGGGTTCCAGGACTTGATGAAAGGAACCGCTGCGAAACCGGCCCCGACCGCGCCCACCACTGCCGTGGTGGCCGTCAGGAACCGGCGTCGGCCCGTGTTCACAGGCGCTTTGACCTCATCGTTGGCCATCCGGCACTCCGAAAATCTTCTGCTTGGTCGCGTTGGCTGCCTCCGGGACGGGCCCCGCCACCGGGGCGGTACCCCCTCCGCAAAAGACAGGGAAGTGTAACGGAACGCTAAACAGGGGGACAATGGAGGTTGCCCCGACCCCTTGCCTGCCCGTGGCCAGCCGCATGGCGCCGCCCCTACCGCGACGCCAGCACGCCGCGGTAGCGCTCGGCCAGCACGGCCACACGCTGCACGTAGCGCTGGGTCTCACTGTAGGGCGGCACGCCCCGGTAGCGGTCCACCGCCCCCTCGCCGGCGTTGTAGCCGGCCGCCGCCAGGGTCAGGTCGCCGTTGTAGCGCTGCAGCAGCCAGGCCAGGTACTGCACGCCACCCCGGATGTTGGCCGCCGGGTCGAAGCTGTCGGCCACGCCGAAGCGGCGCGCCGTGGCCGGCATCAGCTGCATCAGGCCCTGGGCGCCGGCGCTGGAGACGGCCAGCGGGTTGAACGCCGACTCGGCATGGATGATGGCCCGCACCACCGCCTCCTCGACCCCGAACTCGCGCGCCGCGGCGGCGATCTCCTCCTGGTAGGCGGTGGTGTTGAGCTTGACCGTGGCGAAGTTCACGCCCGGGCGCACGGCGCAGGCGTAGCAGGTCTCGATGAAGCTGTAGGCCACAGTGCGCAGATCGTGCGCACCCGAACCGCGGGCCGGCGGCCGGCTGCTGAAGTGCCGTACCCCATCCTTTACATAGGAGTAGACCTGGCCGCTGACCCGGCGCCGCGGCGGCGCGGCGGTGGCCGCGGCCGGCTGCTGCGGCACGTAGGCGGCCGGGACCGCGGCGGGCGCGGCGCCCGCGGACGCCGGCGCGGCGGACGCCGGGGCCGACGCCGGGCGCGATGCCGGGGCGCGGCGGTCCGGGACGAAGCGGGTGGCGACCCGGCACTGGCTGCCGGGGACGCGCCTGTCGACGTAGGCGGCCACGCCGTCGGCGCCGACGCAGCGGTAAAGGGTGCCCGCCCGGGCCGGCGCGGCGGCGGCCAGCGCGGCCAGTGCGATCACGGCGAGCCCCAGCGTCCCCGTCATCCCCTTCATGGGCGCCGAGTCTCCCAGCTTCACGCCCTCTTGCCAAGCCCGAACGGCCGCCCAACGGCCGTTCCGCCCCGGGAAAACCGCCACCCGGCTACACTATGCGGCCCCGCCCGCCTGGAATAACCGCCATGACCGGGATGACCGCCACGCCGGACGCCCGTCCGGACGCCGCCATCGCGCCCGAAGCCACCACTCCCGCCCTGGTGCCCCTGCCCGGCGCCGCCCCGCGCGTGCCCGGCACGCCCCGCGGCAAGCTGTTCATCAAGACCCACGGCTGCCAGATGAACGAGTACGACTCGGCCCGCATGGCCGACGTGCTGGCCGAGCAGGAGGGCCTGGAGCTGACCGACGACCCGGAGCAGGCCGACGTCATCCTGATCAACACCTGCTCCATCCGCGAGAAGGCGCAGGAGAAGGTGTTCAGCCAGCTGGGGCGCTGGAAGGGCCTGAAGAACCGCGGTCGCGAGGTCATCATCGGCGTGGGCGGCTGCGTGGCCTCCCAGGAGGGCGAGGCCATCATCCGCCGCGCCCCGTACGTGGACCTGGTGTTCGGCCCGCAGACCCTGCACCGCCTGCCGGAGCTGATCCGCGCCCGCCGCGAGCAGAACCGCCCGCAGGTGGACATCTCCTTCCCGGAGATCGAGAAGTTCGACCGCCTGCCCGAGCCGCGCGCCGAGGGCCCCACCGCCTTCGTCTCGATCATGGAGGGCTGCTCCAAGTACTGCAGCTTCTGCGTGGTGCCCTACACCCGCGGCACCGAGGTCAGCCGCCCGTTCGAGGACGTGCTGGTGGAGGTCATGCAACTGGCCGCCCAGGGCGTGCGCGAGATCAACCTGCTGGGCCAGAACGTCAACGCCTACCGCGGCCCGATGGGCGACGGCGAGGTCGCCGACCTTGCCCTGCTGATCCGCACCATCGCCCAGATCGAGGGCATCGGCCGCATCCGCTTCACCACTTCGCACCCGGTGGAGTTCTCCGATGCGCTGGTGGAGGCCTACCGGGACGTACCGCAGCTGGCCAACTACCTGCACCTGCCGGTGCAGTCCGGCAGCGACCGCGTGCTCAGCGCGATGAAGCGCGGCTACACCGCACTGGAATACAAGCAGAAGATCCGCAGGCTGCGCGCGGTGCGTCCGGACATCTCGATCAGCTCGGACTTCATCGTCGGCTTCCCCGGCGAAACCGACGCCGACTTCGAGAAGACCATGAAGCTGATCGAGGAGGTCGGCTTCGACCAGAGCTTCTCCTTCATCTACTCGCGCCGCCCCGGCACCCCGGCGGCCGACCTGGCCGACGACACCCCGGACGAGGTCAAGCACGCGCGCCTGGAGCGCCTGCAGGCGGCGATCAATGCCAACGCCGCGCGCATTTCCCGGGCCATGGTCGGCACGGTGCAGAAGGTGCTGGTGGAAGGCCCGTCCAGGAAGGATCCCAACGAGCTGACCGGCCGCACCGAAAACATGCGCCCGGTGAACTTCCCCGGCCATCCGCGCCTGGTGGGCCAGTTCGTGGACGTGCGCATCACCGAGGCGCTGAGCAACTCCCTGCGCGGCGAGGTCGTGGTCGCCTGAAGGCGGCCCCCCGCCTCAGCGCAGCCCGGTAAGCAGGCGCTCGCCGCGCGCGCCCACCCGCAGCGCGCGCGAATCGGGCATGCGCCGCGCCCAGCCGCGTTCGAGCAGCAGGCGCAGCAGCGCCGCGCCGAGGGCGCCGGCCAGGTGGTCGCGGCGCTCGCTCCAGTCCAGGCAGGTCCGGCACAGCGGCCGGCGCGCGGCGCGCGCGCCGTCCAGGTCCAGGCCCGCCTGGCGGCACCACGCCTCGCCGGACGCGCTCAGCACCAGGCCGTCCGGTCCGGCCAGGTGGCCGTGCGCGCGCATCGCCTCCAGCCAGGCCACCGCCAGGCTGCCGGCCAGGTGGTCGTAGCAGGTGCGCGCGCGGCGCAGGGCCGGATCCACCGGGCCGGCCCGGCGCCCGCGCAGCGCCGGCACCGCACCCATCAGCGCCTCGATCGCCGCGGCCACCTCGGGCCCGGCCAGACGGTAGTAGCGGTGGCGGCCCTGGCGTGCCACCTCGACCAGCCCCGCGTCCAGCAGCCGCGCCAGGTGGGTGCTGGCGGTGGAAGGCGAAACCCCGCCGTCCAGCGCCAGCTCCCCGGCGGTACGCGCCTGCCCGCCCATCAGCATCGCCAGCATGCGGCTGCGCGCCGGATCACCCAGTGCCGCCGCCACCCGTGCCAGTTCGCTGTCCACGCCCATGGTTCGATCCCCGTCGAAGCGTGCCATGCCCCCCGCATCCTAGCCTCCCCGGGCGGAGGACACCGACATGGCCACCGACACCCACCACTACCTGGCCGAGCTGCGCTGGACCGGCAACCGCGGCACCGGCACCGCCGGCTACCACGCCTACGGGCGCGACCACGAGATCCACGTCGCCGGCAAGCCGGTGCTGCACGGCAGCGCCGACCCCGCCTTCCGCGGCGACCCGGCGCGGCACACCCCCGAGGACCTGTTCCTGGCCGCGGCGGCGGCCTGCCACATGCTGTTCTACCTGGCCCTGTGCGCACGCGAGGGCATCCGGGTGCTGGCCTACCGCGACCAGGCCGAGGGCTGGCTGGAGGCCGGTCCCGCCGGCGGCCGCTTCCGCGGCATCCGCCTGCACCCGCAGGTGGTCCTGGCCCCCGGCAGCGACCCGCAGCGCGCGGCCGCCCTGCACGCGACCGCCCATGCGCGCTGTTTCATCGCCAATTCCTGCAGCGTACCGGTCACATGCGAACCGTCGTCCACCGTCGCCACGGAGCCGCCGGCATGGACATGAAGGACGTGGAAATCCTGCTCGGGGACCGCCCCGGGGCGCTGGCGCGCATGGCCGGCGCCCTGGGCCGGGCCGGGATCAGCATCGAGGGCGGCGGCGCCTGGTGCTTCGGCGGCCGGGCGGTCGCGCATTTCCTGTTCGACGCCGCCGCCCCGGTGGCGCAGGTACTGCGCGCCGAGGGCATCACCGTGCTGGCCGAGCAGCCGGTGGTCACCCTGCGCCTGGACCAGGCCCGCCCCGGGCAGCTGGGCGCGGCCGCGGCGGCGATGGCGGCGGCCGGGGTCAACCTGCGGGTGCAGTACAGCGACCACGACCACCGGCTGGTGCTGGTGGCCGACGACCCGGCCACGGCGGCGCGGGTGGCCGCGGAGTGGATGCGCCGCCGGCCCGGCCACCCGGGCTGAGGCCCGGCCGGGCGTCGGCGTCGCCGGGGGCGTCGACTGGCCCGCGCGCCCCCCGCGCGCTACCCTTTCCTGCCCGTTCCCGAACGGCGACCGCACGCCCCCGCGTGCAGGCAGCGCCCCGCCGATGACCTCCAAGACCCAGCGCGACTTCACCCTCGAGCCCGCCGACAGCGAGCGGCTGGCCAACCTCGCCGGCCCCTTCGACGAACACCTGCGCCAGATCGAACTGCGCCTGGGCGTGGAGATCGCCAACCGCGGCAACGTGTTCCGGGTCACCGGCCCGCGCCGCGCCGCCGAGCGGGCCGAACGCCTGCTGCAGGCCCTGTACGAGGAGGCCGGGCAGACCGTGTTCGACGCCCATGCCATCCACCTGCGCCTGAACGAGGCCAACGTGGACCAGGCCGTGGCGGCCGAGTACCAGCCGCAGGAGGTCACCGTGAAGGTGCGCCGCGGCACCATCCGCGGCCGTGGCGCCAACCAGCAGAAGTATCTGCACGCCATCGCCACCCACGACATCAACTTCGGCATCGGCCCGGCCGGCACCGGCAAGACCTTCCTCGCCGTGGCCATGGCGGTGGACGCGCTCAACGAGTCGCGGGTGCAGCGCCTGGTGCTGGTGCGCCCGGCGGTGGAGGCCGGCGAGAAGCTCGGCTTCCTGCCCGGCGACCTGGCGCAGAAGGTGGACCCCTACCTGCGCCCGCTGTACGACGCCCTGTACGAGATGCTGGGCGTGGAGAAGGTGGTCAAGCTGCTGGAGAAGAACGTTATCGAGATCGCGCCGCTGGCCTACATGCGCGGCCGCACCCTCAACGACGCCTTCGTGATCCTGGACGAGGCGCAGAACACCACCATCGAGCAGATGAAGATGTTCCTGACCCGCCTGGGCTTCGGCTCCACCGCGGTGGTCACCGGCGACATGACCCAGATCGACCTGCCGCGGCACGTGAAGTCGGGCCTGAAGGACGCCATCGAGGTGCTGCGCGGGGTGGAGGGCGTCAGCTTCACCTTCTTCGAGGCCAGGGACGTGGTCCGCCACCCGCTGGTGGCGCGCATCGTCGACGCCTACGACCGCCGGGACGCCCAGGACCGGCTGACCGGACCGGCCGCATGAACACGCATTCCGCGCACCCGTACCGCCACGGAGGCCGCGCATGACCCGCGGTCCGGTCCGCCTGGACGTGGCGGTCAGCTACGGCCTCCCCCGCCGCGGCGTGCCGGCCGCGGCGAGCTTCCGCAAGTGGGTGGCCGCGGCCCTGGCCGGGCGCATCCGCGAGGCCGACCTGGCCATCCGCATCGTGGACGAGAAGGAGGGCCGCGCCCTCAACCGCCACTACCGCGGCAAGGACTACGCCACCAACGTGCTCAGCTTCCCGGCCGAGCTGCCCGAGGGCCTGCCCAAGGGTGTGAAGTTCCCCCTGCTGGGCGACCTGGTGATCTGCGCGCCGGTGGTGGCACGCGAGGCGCGCGAGCAGGGCAAGCCGCTGGCGGCGCACTACGCCCACCTGACCGTGCACGGCACCCTGCACCTGCTGGGCTGGGACCACGAGGACGACAAGGAGGCCGAGGCCATGGAACAGCTGGAGCGGCAGATCCTCGCCACCCTCGGCCTGCCCGACCCCTACGCCGCCGAGCGGGAGGCCTGAGCGTGCGCGGCGGCCGACCGTTCCGCCCCGTGGCCGCCGTGCTGGCGCTCGCCGCCGGCCTGGCCCGGGCTTCGCCACCGGAGGCGCAGGCCGCGCCGGAGCTGGCCGACCTGATCGAGTGCCGCGCCTCCTACGCGGACATGCTGGCCCTGCTGCCGGTGGCGGAGGACCCGCTGCAGGCGGTGGCGCGCGGCTGGCAGCCGCTGCCGCAGGCCAACCCGTTCATGGTCGAGTTCCGCCTGCTGGCGCCGATCACCGTGTTCGGCCACAGCACCGACCACATCGCCCTGGCCGGGCCCGGGGTGCTGGCGGTGCTGGACCTGCCCGATCCGCGCCCGCTGGCCCGCCAGCTGGAGCTGGAGGCCGGCATCGACACGCCGGAGAAGGCCATGTTCGGCCGCGAGGTGCGTGCCGTGGAGGTGCCTGGTCCGGACGGGACGCCGTGGATCGAATCGGCGGTGCTGGGCGTGTCCAACGTGGACTCGCATCCCGGCAAGACCCTGGCCGGCTGCAGCTACGGCCTGGAGCCGGCCGAGCCCGGCGAGGACGGGGAAGACGGGGACCCGGCCGGCACGCCGCCGACCCAGGCCTCCGCCCTGCCCTCGCCCGCGCCCGCCCTTCCGCGATAGACTGCCGGCAACGCCGGGAGGCCCCGGCGCCCGCTTTTCCTGTGATGTCCGAAGACGACAGTAGCAGCCCCCACCATTCCTCCGAGCCGCACGAACGGCGGCGCAGCTGGCTGGAGCGCCTGAGCGCGGCCTTCTCCAGCGAACCCGACACCCGCGAAGACCTGGTCGCCATCCTGCGCGATGCCCAGGGCAACGGCCTGATCGACGCAGACACCCTGCGCATGATGGAGGGCGCGCTCTCGGTGTCCGAGCTCACCGTGGGCGACGTCATGGTGTCCCGCTCGCAGATGGTCTCGCTGCCGGCCGACGCCAGCCTGCTGGAGCTGATGAAGCAGGTGGTCCAGTCCGGGCATTCGCGCTTCCCCGTGCACGGCGAGAACCGTGACGAGATCCTGGGCATCCTCCTGGCCAAGGACCTGCTGCGCGGGGTGGTGGCCGACAACGGTCCGGCCAGCATCCACGCCCTGCTGCGACCGGCCGTGCTGATCCCCGAGTCGAAGAAGCTGAACGTCCTGCTCAAGGAGTTCCGCCTCTCGCGCAACCACATGGCCATCGTGGTGGACGAGTACGGCGGCGTGGCCGGCCTGATCACCATCGAGGACGTGCTGGAGCAGATCGTCGGCGAGATCGACGACGAGCACGACGAGGCCCATGACGACAGCGCCCTGATCGCGGTGCAGGCCGACGGCCAGTACGTGGTCGACGCGCTGACCCCGATCGAGGACTTCAACCGCCGCTTCGGTGCCGACTTCCCGGACGACGAGTACGACACCATCGGCGGCCTGGTCACCGAGGCGATCGGCCACCTGCCCGAGGTCGGCGAGGAGCTGACCCTGGACCGCTTCGCCTTCCGCGTGATCCGCGCCGATGCCCGCCGCGTGCGCGCCTTCCAGGTCGGCGTGCTGGCGCCCCAGCCGGAGGACGCGGACTGATGCCGCTCGCGGCCCCGGCGGCGCACGCGCCGCTCCGGCCGCTGTCCCGGGCGGCCGCACTGCTGCTGGGACTGCTGCTGCCGCTGCTGGCGGCGGCCGCGCCGGCGCCGCGCATCGGCGTGGTCACGATGGCGCCGGGCGAGGTGTTCTTCGAACGCTTCGGCCACGACGCCATCGTCGTCTACGAGCCGGACACCGGCCGGGCCACCTCGTACAACTTCGGCTTCTTCGACCCGGAGGAGCCGGACTTCGTCGCCCGCTTCGTGCGCGGGGAGATGATGTACTACCTGGTCGCCCTGCCCCTGGCCGAGGACCTGGAGCAGTACCGCCGTTCCGGACGCGGCGTGCGCCTGCAGTGGCTGGACCTGGAACCGGAGCAGGCGCGCCACCTGGCCGCGGCCCTGGCCGAGCGCGCGCGCCCGGAGAACGCCCGCTACCGCTACGACTACTTCACCGCCAACTGCGCCACCCAGGTGCGCGACGCCCTGGACGAGGCGCTGGGCGGCGCGCTGCGCTCGCAGCTGTCCGGCCGCTCGCGCGGCAACACCTACCGCAGCGAGGCGGTGCGCCTGGCGCGGCCGGCGCCGTGGATGTGGCTGGGCTTCGACCTGGGCCTGGGGCCGTACGCCGACCGCCCGCTGTCGCGCTGGGAGGAGGCCTTCGTGCCCATGCGCCTGGCCGAGAGCCTGCGCGAGGCGCGCAACAGCCAGGGCCGTCCGCTGGTGCTGGCCGAGGAGGAGCTGCTGCCGCACCGCATCGCACCCGAGCCCGGGGAGCGGCCACGCCGCGTGTGGCCGTGGCTGCTGGCCGGCCTGGCCGGCGCCGCCGCGGTACTGGCGCTGCGCCGGCGTCCGCGCCTGCTGGCCGCCGCCGCGCTGCCGCTGTGGCTGGTCTGCAGCCTGGCCGGCGCGCTGATGCTGTACCTGTGGGGGTTCACCGCGCACGAGGCCGGCTGGGCCAACCGCAACCTGTTCCTGCTCGATCCGCTGTGCCTGCTGCTGCTGCCCGGTGCGGTGGCGCTGCTGCGCGGCCGCGCGCCGGGCCGGCTGTTCGGCACCGTGCTCTGGGCGGTGGCCGCGCTGGCCGCGCTGGGCTGGGGCCTGCAGTGGCTGGCGCGGACGCCGCAGTACAACCTGCCCTGGATCGCCCTGCTGCTGCCACTGCACGCGGCACTGGCCCTGGCGCTGGGCCGCCGCCGCGCCGCGGCCTGAGCCCGCCGGCTTGCCCGCGGCCCTGGCCCCGGCGCAGGATGCCGGCATGGACACCGCGCCCGCCTGCGTGATCGCCTGCGCCTGGTACGCCCCCGACGGCAGGCGCCAGGACCTGCCCATCGAGCATCTGAGCGAGGCCCTGGCGGAGAACCGCCCGGGCTTCGCCTGGATCGGCCTGTACGAGCCACCGGCACAGGTGCTGGAAACGCTGCGCCAGGAGCTGGGCCTGCACGAGCTGGCCATCGAGGACGCGATGAACGCGCACCAGCGGCCCAAGCTGGAGGCCTACGGCGACGTGCTGTTCGTGGTGGCGCACACCGCGCAGATGGTGGACGGGAAGATCCGCTACGGCGAGACCCACCTGTTCCTCGGCCCACGCTTCCTGCTGACCATCCGCCACGGCGCCTCGTTGTCCTACGCGGTGGTGCGCACGCGCCTGGAGCGCGAGCCGCACCTGCTGCGCCAGGGGCCCGCCATGGCCCTGTACGCGGTGCTGGACTTCATCGTGGACAACTACGCGCCGATCGTGGACGAGCACCGCGACACCCTGCAGGAGCTGGAGCGCGACATCTTCTCGGCCACCTACCGCCGCGCCATCGTCATGCGCCTGTACGACCTCAAGCGCGACCTGACCTACATGCGTGTGGCCGTGGCCCCGCTGCAGGACGTGCTGGCGCAGCTGCTACGCGCCCAGGGCATGGCCGGGCAGCTGCTGGGCGAGGACGTGCGCATCTACCTGCGCGACGTCCACGACCACGTGGTCCGGGTCAACGACGCCATCGACAGCCTGCGCGACATGCTCGGCACCGCGCTGAGCGTGAACCTGTCGTTGGTGACCCTGGCCCAGGGTGAGACGGTCAAGCGCCTGGGCGCGTGGGCCGCGCTGTTGGCCGCGCCCACCCTGGTCACCAGCTGGTACGGCATGAACTTCCGCCACATGCCGGAGCTGGAGCCGCGCTGGGCCTATCCGCTGCTCATTGGCGCCGTGGCCGTGGTCTGCGGCGTGCTGTACCGGCTGTTCAAGCGCGCCCGCTGGCTCTAGCCGTCCTGTCCCAGCAGCGCGGCGAAGTCCGCCAGCGCCGCCTCGCCGACCACGTCGCCGGCCAGCAGCGGCAGTTCCTGGCAGGGGATCGCCGGCAGCGCCGCGCGCAGCGTGTCCAGGTGTGCCTGTTCCTGCCTGCGGCGCTCGGCCAGCAGCCCGCCGCACCCGGCCGGCGAACGGCGGTTGACCACCAGCGCGGCCACGTCGATCCCCGCCGCGGCCAGGCGCGCGTGCAGCTCGATGGTCTCCAGCACCGGCAGGCGTTCGGCGGTGAGCACGATGGCGAAGGCGGTGAGGGCGCGGTCGGCCAGGACACCGCGCATGTGCGCGAACAGGTGGCGGCGGCGCTGCAGCACCGCGCGGATCGCCTGGTCGCGGTCGCCGGGTGCGGCCGGCGCGCGCGCGCCGCCGAGCGCGCGCTCCCCCACCCCGTCGTCGCCGCCCAGGTTGCGCAGCGCCTGGGCGAAGCGGCCGCTGCGCTCCTGGCGCCGCAGCAGGCCGTCGGTCCAGGCGGCCATCATCTCCGGCAGCGCCATCAGCCGCGCGGTGTGGCCCGACGGTGCGGTGTCGAACACCAGCAGGTCGTAGGCGGCCAGCCCGTCCTGCAGCAGCCGCGCGATGCGCTCCAGCAGCGCCGCCTCGTGCACACCTGGCGCGTCGCGCGACAGCGCCAGGTGGCGGTCGACCTCGCCGGCCAGGTGCGGCGGCATCAGCCTGCGCAGCGCGTCGCCGACCTGGGCCAGGTGCGCCTCGACGGTGGCCTGGGGGTCGATCTCCACCGCATCCAGCCCGTCCAGCAGGCGCACCGGCTCGGCGCCGATGCGGCGCTGCCAGACATGGCCGAGGTTGTGCGCCGGGTCGGTGGAGGCCAGCAGCACGCGCCGTCCGGCGCGCGCCTGGGCATGGGCCACCGCCGAGGCCACGGTGGTCTTGCCCACACCGCCCTTGCCGCCCACGAACAGGACCCGGCGCGCGGCCGCCAGCCTCAGCAGCATCCGATGTGGTCCAGGGGCGAACGCTCCATGCCCATGCGCCGGTGCCAGTCGTGGAAGCGCTCGTACAGCACCGGCAGCAGTTCCAGCGTGTACCACGCCGCCGGGTTGGGCACGCCAAGCGACTCGGAGCAGACCAGCAGCATGAACAGGTCCTCCTCCTCGCGCCGCGCCCGCGCGAAGGTGCGCCGGTAGGGGGCGGCGTAGAACTCCTCCAGGAGCGCGGCCAGCCGCCCGGGCGCCCGCTCCTTCCGTCCGCGGCTCATGGCTGCCCGCCGTCGGCCGCGTCGCCCCCGCTGCCGGCTTGCGCCTCGCGGCCCTGGCGCATGGCCAGCAGGGCCTCGAACGACACCCACAGCGCGGCCACCAGGATCACCAGGTCCATGCCCAGAAGGAGCCAGTTCCTCTGCTCCAGGAAGGTGCCCAGCTGCACCACCAGCGCGTACACCGACATCACCAGCAGGAACGCCAGCGGCACCAGGGTGTACACGGGGTTGCGGCCCTTGCGGATCAGGATCACCGAGACCACGGCCAGGGTCAGCGCCGCCAGCAGCTGGTTGGTGGTGCCGAACAGCGGCCAGATCACCATGCCACCGCTGCCCTCGCTGCCGGCGCCGAAGGCCAGGGCCAGGCACACCGCCAGCGCGATGAGCGTGCCTGCCACCGTGCCGACCCGGAACCCGGCCAGCTCGGCCGCCTCCTGGATCACGAACCGCTGCAGGCGCAGGCCGGTGTCCATGGTGGTGGCGGCGAAAAGGATGGCCATGGTCGCCAGCAGGGTCGAGCCCAGCTGCGCGGGCATGCCCAGACCCTGGACCAGCAGGTTGTCGCCGCCATCCACGAAGGCCTTCACCCCGCCACCGCCGAACTGGCTGTAGATGGCCTGCCAGTCGGCCAGGGTGGCGAAGCCGGCGGCGCAGCACACGATCGAAGCCAGCGAGAGCATGCCCTCGCCCACCGCGCCGAAGTAGCCGACGAAGCGGGCGTCGGTCTCCTTGTCCAGCTGCTTGGAGGTGGTGCCGGAGGCGACCATGCCGTGGAAGCCGGAGATCGCACCGCAGGCGATGGTCACGAACAGCAGCGGCACGATCGACGGCGTACCCTCCGGCAGCGCGTCGTTGAAGGCCGGCGCGACGATGGTCGGCGAGGCCAGCAGCACCGCCAGGTAGAGGATGCCCAGGCCGACGAACAGCTGCAGGCCGTTGATGTAGTCGCGCGGCTGCAGCAGCACCCACACCGGCAGGATCGAGGCGATGCCCGCGTACAGGAACAGCAGCACGATCCAGGCCGAGCGCGGACTCATGCCGAGGACGGGATCGGGCAGCACGACCGGGTAGCTGTTGCCGACCAGGACCAGGGCGTACAGCACGATCACGCCGCCGATCGAGGGCCACAGCAGGCCCACCTTCCAGCGGTAGATCAGCTGGCCGATCACCAGCGCCACCAGGATCGCGCCCCACACCGGGATCACCGATGTCGGCGTGGACACCAGCAGATTGGCGATCACCACCGCGAAGGCCGCGTTGACCATCAGCAGCAGCAGGAAGATCACCACCAGGAACAGGTTGCGCCCGCGGCGGCCGATGTAGCTGCCACTGAGCATGCCCATCGACTGCCCCCTGTTGCGCACGCTCGCCCACAGCGCGCCGAAGTCGTGCACGCCGGCGAAGAACACCGTGCCCAGCGTCACCCACAGGAACGCTGGCCCCCCCAGCCCCAGATCATCGCGATCGCCGGTCCGACGATAGGCGCCGCGCCGGCCACCGAGGTGAAGTGGTGTCCCCAGAGCACGAAGCGGTTGGTGGGCACGTAGTCCACGCCGTCGCGCATGGTGTGGGCCGGGGTCGGATAGTCGGCCTCCAGCCGGTAGATCTTCTCGGCGATGAACTTCGAGTAGAACAGGTAGCCCAGCATCATCGCGCCGAGCCCGAGCAAGAGCAGGACGATCGCATTCATGGGGGATGCTCCCTGTCTGGCCGGCATGAGGTTAACCTGCGCAAGCGGTGCCTGCTGCATCGCAGCAGCCGCGACGGACACGACCAAAGTCGCAGGCCTGCCGCACGGCCCGGCGATTGACCCGGCCGCCGCGGAGGACGATTCTTGATCATCCCCCGTCGGAGATCCTCCATGAAGGCATTGTCCAAGGCCGCGTGGGCGGCGCTGGCGCTGCTGGGCGCGTTCTGCCTCGGCACGCTGGCGCTGCGCCGCGGCGAACACGTCAACGCGCTGTGGATCGTGGTGGCCGCCGTGTCCATCTACCTGGTGGCCTACCGCTACTACGCGCTGTTCATCGCCAACAAGGTGATGCGCCTGGATCCGACCCGGGCCACGCCCGCGGTGGTGCACAACGACGGCCTGGACTACGTGCCCACCCACCGCCACGTGCTGTTCGGCCACCACTTCGCGGCCATCGCCGGCGCCGGCCCGCTGGTCGGCCCGGTGCTGGCCGCGCAGATGGGCTACCTGCCCGGCCTGCTGTGGCTCGTGGCCGGCGTGGTCCTGGCCGGCGCGGTGCAGGACTTCATGGTCCTGTTCATCTCCAGCCGCCGGGACGGCCGCTCGCTGGGCGAGCTGGTGCGCGAGGAGATGGGCCCAGTGCCCGGCACCATCGCCCTGTTCGGCGCTTTCCTGATCATGATCATCATCCTGGCGGTGCTGGCCATGGTGGTGGTCAAGGCGCTGGCCGAGAGCCCCTGGGGCATGTTCACCGTCATCGCCACCATGCCCATCGCCATCCTGATGGGCCTGTACATGCGCTACGTCCGTCCCGGCCGCATCGGCGAGATCTCCGTGGCCGGCCTGGTGCTGCTGCTGGTGGCGATCTGGCTGGGCGGCAGGGTCGCCGCCGACCCGGTGTGGGGCCCGGCCTTCACCTTCAGCGCCACGCAGATCACCTGGATGCTGATCGGCTACGGCTTCGTGGCCTCGGTGCTGCCGGTGTGGCTGCTGCTGGCGCCCCGCGACTACCTGTCCACCTTCCTCAAGATCGGCACCATCCTCGCCCTGGCCATCGGCATCCTGATCGTGATGCCCGACCTGCGCATGCCGGCGCTGACCCGGTTCGCCGCCAGCGGCGACGGCCCGGTGTGGAAGGGCGGCATCTTCCCGTTCCTGTTCATCACCATCGCCTGCGGCGCGGTGTCCGGCTTCCACGCCCTGATCAGCTCCGGCACCACGCCCAAGCTGCTGGCCAACGAGTCGCACATGCGCTACATCGGCTACGGCGGCATGCTGATGGAGTCGTTCGTGGCGGTGATGGCGCTGGTCGCGGCCAGCATCATCGAGCCGGGCGTGTACTTCGCCATGAACAGCCCGGCCGGGCTGGTCGGCAGCGACACCGCCTCGGTCGCGGCCACCATCAGCCACTGGGGCTTCAGCATCTCTCCCGACGTGCTGGAGGCCACCGCGCGCGACATCGGCGAAAGCACCATCCTCGCCCGCGCCGGCGGCGCGCCGACCCTGGCGGTGGGCATCGCCCAGATCCTGCACTCGCTGCTGCCCGGCGAGGACACCATGGCGTTCTGGTACCACTTCGCCATCCTGTTCGAGGCGCTGTTCATCCTCACGGCGGTGGACGCCGGCACCCGCGCCGGCCGCTTCATGCTGCAGGACCTGCTGGGCACCTTCGTGCCGGCGCTGCGCCGTACCGAGTCGTGGGCGGCCAACATCATCGCCACCGCCGGCTGCGTGGCGCTCTGGGGCTACCTGCTCTACACCGGCGTGGTAGACCCGTTCGGCGGCATCCAGACCCTGTGGCCGCTGTTCGGCATTTCCAACCAGATGCTTGCCGGCATCGCCCTGATGCTGGGCACCGTGGTGCTGTTCAAGCTCAAGCGCGACCGCTACGCCTGGGTCACCGCGCTGCCGGCCGCCTGGCTGCTGGTGTGCACCACCGCCGCGGGCCTGATCAAGATCTTCGACGGCAACCCGGCGCAGGGCTTCCTGGCCCAGGCGCGCAAGTTCCAGGACGGCATCGCCGCCGGCCAGTTGCTGGCCCCGGCCAGGACCATGGACCAGATGCACCAGGTCGTGACCAACGCCTACGTCAACACCGGCCTGACCGTACTGTTCCTGCTGGTGGTGTTCGCCATCCTGGTCTACTCGGTGCGCTCCATCCTGGCCGCCCGTGCGCGCCCGGAGCGCAGTGACTGCGAGACGCCGTACGTGCCCCTGACCCCGGAGCAGCAGGCGGCGCAGGCCGGCCTGTAGGGAGGCGACGCCATGGGTACCGCCCTCGTTCCCGCGCAGTACTACACCACCCACCGGCGCGTGTGGCGCCGGCTGGTGCAGGCCGCCCGTCTGTGCTGCGGCATCCCCGACTACGACAACTACGTCCGGCACATGCTGGAAAAGCACCCGGACCAGGAACCGATGGACTACCCGACCTTCTTCCGCGAGCGCCAGGCGGCGCGCTACGGCGGCAGGTCGGGGTTCCGCTGCTGCTGAGGCCACCTCCCGGTCGCGGCGGGTGCGCCGGCGCCGAAGGCGTCTGGCGCATGCCAGCGTGCCC
>ERZ777010.47-NODE-47-length-147818-cov-8.051237_pt1 | contig 147818 bp, 146 predicted proteins | sample MGYA00374963_ERZ777010 | MGnify/ENA primary metagenome ERZ777010 (study PRJEB29309, sample SAMN06268256) | bioreactor metagenome | isolation source: Joint BioEnergy Institute, California, USA | place: USA:Joint BioEnergy Institute, California, USA | collected...
TCGACTGCCTGACGCTTTGGCTGTCCAACTGGCTGTTGCGGGTTGAACAGGAGGCGGTGGTCAACGAACGGATCGCTTCCCTTCTGGAAGAGATCCGCGCGTTTCCAGGCACGCTTTTGCTCGTCACCAACGAGGTGGGCGGCGGAATCGTGCCCGAGCACAGGCTGGGACGGGTCTTTCGCGATTTGGCCGGGATCATGAATCAGCGTGTGGCGGAGGTTTGCGGGCAAGTATTCCTGGTTGCGGCCGGAATCCCCATGGAAATCAAAAGCCGCGCGTTTCGCTTCTGATGGATTTTTTTTGCCGGGAAAGGCCATAGTCATAAAGGGACTGCCCGGGAGTATGCAGGGGAAAGGTTTACACAATCAGAAATGACGGAGGATGAACAGAATGCTGGAGACGGTAGGACGCACGCTGGAGAAGGTGCGGGAGGAAAACCCGCTGATTCACAACATCACAAACCGGGTGGTGACCAATTTCACGGCAAATGGCTTGTTGGCCCTGGGCGCATCTCCGGTGATGGCCCATGCCCGGGAAGAAGTGGCAGAGATGGCTTGCCATGCGGGAGCTGTGGTGCTCAACATGGGCACGCCGGACGAGGCGGAAGCGGAAGCGATGTTGATCGCGGGCAAGGCGGCCAATCAGCACGGAGTACCCGTTTTGTTTGATCCGGTCGGAGCGGGGGCCACTTCCTACCGCACCGAACTGGCGCGAAAGATCGTGCGCGAGGTAAACGTGTCAATTGTTCGCGGCAATGCCGCGGAAATCGCCAATCTGATCGGGGAAACCTGGCAGATCAAGGGAGTGGATGCCGCTGGCGGCCAGCAGGATACGGCAGCGCTCGCCGAAAGGGCGGCCCGTCAGCTGGGAACGGTTGTCGTCGTGACGGGTGCAAAAGACGCGATCAGCAACGGGCAAATGGGGTACCGCATCGGCAATGGAGACCCGATGTTGACGAAAGTAACGGGAACGGGGTGCCTACTGACCTCTGTGATGGGGGCGTTCGCCGCCGTGGAAAAAGATCCGCTGGTTGCCGGCGTATCCGCCCTGGTCGTTTATGGCGTCGCAGCGGAAAAGGCGGCCCGCCATACCATCAACGAAGGACCCGGCAGCTTCCAGATCCAGTTTCTCAACGAGTTGTCCAAGGTAGTGGGCGAGGATGTCAGGAGAATGGGGCGGATCGAGGAATTGTCAGGGGTGTCCCAGTCCTGATTTTGCGGCACGGATATATTGGATTCCGCATCGCCCTTGGATGTGCAGGGCGGGGCGAAAACGAAGACGCAGCGGAAAACAAAAAACTCCAGACAATTGGCGTCTGGAGTTTTTCGCATGTTTTAGTCGGCTTTTTTGTACAGCCGGTAGGCTCCGTGGTGGGTTGGGCCTACATACTGGTTCAGCGCAAAGGAGTGGCGAATGGCTTCCGTAATGAAATCCTTTGCCAGCAGAACCGCGTCGCGGACGGACTGCCCTTTTGCCAGCTCGGCACAGATGGCGGCGGAAAACGTGCAGCCGGCACCGTGTGTATAGGTGGTGTCAAAGCGTTCCGCTTCCAGCACCTCAAACGTTTTCCCGTCGTAGAAGACGTCTACGGCATTCTTGTGCGGAAGTTTGCCGCCTCCCTTGACGACGACGTTGGCTGTGCCCAAATCATGGATGCGTTTGGCAGCTTCCTTCATGTCCTCGACGTTTTGCAGCGCCCCCATTTTGGCCAGGATCGCCGCTTCAAACAGATTGGGAGTTGCAACGGTGGCGTGCGGCAAAAGGATTTCCCGCAAGCTGTCGGCAATCTCCGGATGGAGCGCCTCGTCGGCTCCCTTGCAGATCATCACTGGGTCGACGACGACGTTTTTCAACTGGAACTGCTGTATTTTTCGAGCGGCCAGCTCGACAAGTTCCGTGGAACCCAGCATTCCTGTCTTCACGGCGTCTACGCCGATTCCGGCAAGCACCGTCTCAATCTGCTTGTCCAATACGGCGACATCAATCGGAAAGACTTCGTGGAACCATTTGTTGTGCGGATCTTGGGCGACGATCACGGTAATCGCCGTCATTCCGAATACGCCGCGCTCCTGAAAGGTTTTCAAATCGGCTTGCAGTCCTGCTCCTCCGCTGGTGTCAGAGCCTGCGATGGTAAGTGCTTTGCGAATCGTCATCTTGTTATCTCCCTCTTTCCGGCCTGCTCCTGCAAATAGGGCATGTGGGTCTCGTACTTATTCATTCTATATTAGAGAGGAAAAAACAAAAGATGTCAACCTGAAGGCCAGGCTGCCCAAAATGAAAAAAGCCCCCGGCAACGGGAGCGGGAACGGCATCTTTGGATTTTACCAGGTGGGAACTTGATGAAATGAGAAGCTGATTGGCGCGGACATGGTTTTGGAACGTTTCTGGGCCAGCTGTTTGGCTTGCTTGGCCGCTTCAAACATGCTGGGGGCCTGGATGATTTCCGTCCATTCACGTGTCGCGGTTCTGAACAAAAAACGATACATTCTCATCGTTTCTTCGCCTCTCATCAGGAAATTACAAGTTCATCATAGCAAAGTTTTGCCCAATCGGTTGTTACATTTGCATGAAGATTCCATTGACAATTTGCGAACTTTTTGTTATATAACAAAATTTCGGCTGATGAACGGCGTAGATCCGGCAACCTGCCGCATCGCGAGCGGGTTGCCGGGCGGAAGCAAAACTCAGTGCGGTTTGATGGCGATGATGCGGATTCGCTTGTAATCAAGCACCCAGGTATCGTTTTGGAAGCTTGCCGGCCGCATAAGCTCCGCCGTCCGCACGCATACCTGGTCTTTCTCTTCCGCGGACAAACCGGCGAAGAACGCGGAGGCGAAAGAATCCAGCCAGTGACGCAGTCCCCTGTCGCCGTCCGGCAATGCGGTGGGCCGGTCAAAGTGGGCGGCAAGCGTCACGCGGAAGCCTTGCTTCTCCAGCAAGCCGGTATACTCGCCAATGCTGGGGAAGTACCAGGGAAAACGCTCATCGGCAGAAATCCCCCGTTCGGAAAGCGCCACGCGCAAGGCGTCCACCACATCCCGACAATTGTCCTTGCCGCCGAATTCGGCGACAAATCTGCCGCCCGGGGCGAGCGCCAGCCACACGGAACGGATGACTTCTTCCGGCCGTCTCATCCAGTGCAGGGCGGCGTTGGAAAAAACAGCGTCGTAAGGGGATTCGCTGCGAAAGGTGTGTGCGTCCGCGACGGTAAAGTTGAGGAAGGGGAATTTTTCCCTCGCCTTGGCAATCATTTCGGCTGAAGCGTCGAGCCCTTCCGCAACGGCTCCCGTCTTTGCGATCTCGGCAGTGAGATCGCCGGTTCCACAGCCAAGGTCGAGGATGCGTTCACCGCGAACCGGCTGAAGCCAGTCAAGCAATCCTTTTCCATATTGGGAAACGAAGTTCATCTTTTCATCGTACAATTGCGCATTCCAGCGATTGGTCTGAGCCATGATGGCAACTCCTCCTTAAACTTTTTGCAGGCTGACTGTCGGAATGCAGCAAGAACCCTCGAAACTGCGCTTGCTCTTCCTTGGCAAATTCTTACCACCAATCCTTGCTATTCGTCAAATCTATAATAATTATAATCTTGATAGTTTATTCCTATATAACGGTTTTTTATCTTTTTGTCATATTAGGGCATTTTTCATGTCCCCCCTGGAAAGGAGTTGGTCAGAAACTGTCGAATATGTGTTGAGTTAGAAATTGCCGTTCAGAAAGTGAGAGGAACCAAGTGAAAAAATGGCTCGCAACAGTGCTTCTGGCCATCCTGGCGACGGGCAGTTTCGCGGCAGGCATACCCTCCGGCGGGGTTGCTGTTGCCGCTGTCGCCCAAACCAGCAAGGAATCGCAATTCCGGAAGCCGGTTCACGAAATGGTAGTGTTCAACGATTACCAGGTGGTCGGGTTGAGTGCCAACGGCTGGAACTGGGTGAGAAACGACGAGTTTATCCTGCCTCCCGATACGCCTTTGGATATTGATCTGGTCTATACTTTGTACGGAAACGGCCCCACTCTCGGGGAAAGCAGGGTTTTTCTGGATGGAGCCGAACTGCCGCAGTATCAGCATTCGACGATTTCCCCCAATCAGACTTTCCGCTGGCAGGTTCCCCGCTTTACCATCCCGGCTTCGGAACTGAGTGCGGGAGTACATACGCTTACCTTCGTTGTAACCGATGGAAGCGGGAACAGCGGAACGGTACACGTCCGGTTTCGCGTCGAAGCGAAAAACTATCCGCTCATCCATGAGGTTGGAAACGCAACGGGAGAGGCGATCGGCAACGGGGATGTGGCGTACATTTTCGGCATGTACGGTTCGAAAAGCTTTGCCAGCGAGTCTCCGGGGGAGTGGAGCCTGACCAACAAGTCAAACGGTTCAGTCCTCAAGACGTTTGCCGGCTGGGAATTTTCCACCGGCACCATTTTGGCAGGGGAGTACGAGCTTCTGTTTATTCCCGACGACATCAACCAGTTTCCCTGGAAAATCACATTGCAGGTAGGTCCTCCGTCCCTGTACCTGGGCAAGGATGAAACGGGCAGGAAGCTTTCCCCCAATCAAAAAATCGTGGCGGAAAACGCGCCGGGCACGGTCTCCCTTTACTCGCCATCGCCGGGAAACTGGTGGGTGGAAGGGACGGAGCAAGCCTTGTACGGCTCTCAGTACTTTGACGTGGACATACCGAAAGCGTTGGCCGGCATGACGATGTCGGTCACGTTTAAACCCAACCAGGTGAGCGGAACGGCTTGGGGTGACGAAGACACGGCGGTTACCATCCAGATTCAAGTGCCCGGTCAAGCCAATGCGTGCGCTCTCGATTCGCCGGTAACCATGGATTTGCTGGTGCAGAACAACAAACACTCTTCCCTGTTGACGGAACAGCGAAACCTGTATTCTTCCGACAGGACGGTTCGGGTGTACCAGGACCCGATTTATTCCGTCTGGATTGGGACAGCCGAGGATCACATCAAGTACGGAAGCGCTGCCGATGCCGAGGAAGGGCCCGGCATTTGGGCGGTAAACAGCGTCATCGTGGACAGCTCGCGCCTCAACTGGGATCATACGGCATTGAACCTGAGCGAATACGGAGCAGGACGGTACCAGATCCACTACTACAACAAGGAAAACCCCTCGCTCTCCTGGTGCGGGTACGTCGAGCTCATTGAAGACACGCCCCCGATTTCTTCCTCTGCGGTTTGCGAAGTGGGAGATTCCGGAAAAGTCCCCAGTCTGCAGCCGGTCCGGCTGCAAACCGGAAGCGGCAGGGAATTCGGGGACGGTGACAGACTCGAGCTGAAGGCCGACGAGCTGGACGATCTGACGGAACTGAAGCTGTTGGCGACACATGTGGAGCTGTACGGCACAAAGACCGTAAAGCGGGAGAAAGGCTCAAAGGATCGGCGTTTCCTCACCCTCCCGGATACGAATTGGGAGTACGGGGAAGTTCCTTTTGGGGCGATCAACGAGTTTGGCAGTTCTCCCATTCGGTCCCGCAACAAGGTTGTGGTGTACCATGACGGAGAAGAGGTGGCCAGGTTCCGCTCCTCGCTGAAGGAGGACGAGCCAGGGGAAGGCTGGGAGAAACTTGACCTGAAATCGATCATTGAGCAGAATGGCCTTGCGGGAGAATACACGGTAGAGGTGACCAACGAGTTGTCGTATCTCACCTGCTCCATCATTTCCGGAGGCAGAAGCTCCAAAAAGGTTGTCAGGGAGAAAGAGACGGAACAGAAAATGGTCTTTACCGTGGCCGTGGAGGAATGAAATACGCGGCAACCCCCTCAGGAAAACATCCGGAAAAAAGTTGCCACAGTCTGCGTAATTTGATAGAGTAAGAGAAATTCCACAGAATAAATCGAAATAGAGGTGCACCGAAGATGAGTACTTCTTTCGCAAGTCTGCCAGGGGGCATGAAAGAAGGAAAGGCTGACGTGCCGAAGCCCTTGCCGCACCCCTGAGCGGCAGGGGCTGGGATTGACGTGAAGAACCAAAATCCTGTCATGGAAGACGCAGGTCTTTTGTGGAGCGCTATTTACGATTTGCTGGAGAAGGGATCAAAGGCAATGGGGATAGCGTGCAGCAACCCATTGCTTTTTTCAATGCAGGAATTTATTGGCGTTTGGCGTATGAATTCTGCAGCGCTGGAAACCATCCGCAAAAACGCGGTTGCACATTCTGGAAAATCCCTCGATATGAGGTTTTTCTTGCCAATAATGAAGGAGGTTTTTGCCCATGAAAATGATGGATGCGCATGAAATTATCGCCTTTATCCAGAAAAGCGAAAAGAAAACTCCTGTGAAGCTGTACATAAAGGGAGAGCTGGAAGGCCTCGACTTTGGCCCCAACTCCAAGGTGTTTTCCTTTGGCAATACGGCGGTCGTCTTTGGCGAATGGAAGGAGATTGAGCCCGTACTCGCGCAGCATGCGGATAAAATCGAGGACTACGTCGTGGAAAACGACCGCCGCAACTCGGCCATTCCGCTTTTGGACCTGAAAGGCATTCAGGCCCGCATCGAACCGGGGGCAATCATCCGCGAGCAGGTCAGCATCGGGAACAACGCGGTGATCATGATGGGCGCTACGATCAACATCGGGGCTGTCATCGGGGAAGGCACGATGATCGACATGAACGCGGTCGTGGGCGGTCGCGGAACAATCGGGAAAAACTGTCACATCGGCGCCGGTGCGGTCATCGCGGGTGTTGTCGAACCGCCATCGGCCACGCCGGTCGTCATTGAAGATGACGTGCTGGTCGGCGCCAACGCTGTCATCCTCGAGGGGGTTCGCGTCGGCAAGGGCTCCGTGGTGGCAGCCGGTGCCATCGTGACGAAGGATGTTCCGCCAAACGTAGTCGTGGCTGGAGCACCGGCCCGCATCATCAAAGAAATCGACGACAAGACCCGCTCCAAAACGGAAATCATGCAAGAGCTGCGTCAGCTCTAAGGGAGAGAAAAAAATGGATTGGCAATCGCTCGATGAACGCTACATCATGTCCACCTACAGAAGGCTGCCGATCGCCATCGCCAAGGGGGAAGGCAACTACCTGTACGATACGGACGGCAACAAGTACCTCGATTTGTTTACAGGCCTGGCAGTAAACGTGCTGGGCCATTCCCATCCCCGCATCGTTCAGGCGTTGGTGGAACAGGGAAAACAGTTTTTGCACATTTCCAACGTGTTTCTCAATCCGCCGGCGATCCGCCTGGCGCAACGGCTGGTCGAAGCGTCGATCCCGGGAAAGGTGTTTTTCTCCAACTCCGGTGCGGAAGCGACAGAGGCCGCGATTAAGCTGATCCACAAATGGACCAAGAACGAGGGGCTTGGCCGCGAAGGGATTGTCGTGTTCCGCAACAGTTTTCACGGCCGGACGTTGGGGGCAGTCCGCCTGACGCGTCAGCCGGGCGTGTACCAGGATTACCCGCAGCCTGCCTTCCCGGTGTATGAGCTGGATGTCGGGGACGCGGACGGATTGCGTGAGATTTGCCGCAAAGCCAAGCCGGCCGCCCTGCTGATGGAACCGGTCCTCGGTTCAGGCGGCATCATCCCGCTGTCGGAAAGCTTCCTGCGCGAAGCAGAACAGATTTGCCGGGAGGAAGGCATGTTGCTGGCGATTGACGAGATCCAGACGGGCATGGGCCGGACGGGCAAACTGTTCGCCTACCAGCACGCCGGCATCACGCCTGATCTGATCCTCTTCGCCAAGGGAGTGGGAGGAGGCTTGCCGCTGGGCGGAGTGATTGCCGGTCACAGGCTGATCAACCAGTTCCAACCGGGCGACCACGGAACGACCTTCGCCCCTTCACCGCTTTCTGCCGCGCTGGGCAACGCCGTGCTGGACGAACTGCTGAACCCCGCATTTGCCGCCCATGTGGAAGAAGTGATCCGCTCCCTGTGGAAAGGTCTGGAGAATTTGCGCCAACGCTATCCCGGACAACTGAAAGAACTGCGCGGAAAAGGAATGATGGTGGGGATTCCGCTGCACGTCTCCCCTGCCGAGGCCAGCCAGTTGCAGAGGAATCTTCTGAAAGAAGGCGTCCTCGTGGACATTACGCAAAAAACGATTGTTCGCCTTCTGCCGCCGCTGACGCTGACCAAAGCGGACATCGACTTTTTCCTCGAAGTGTTTGCCCGGCAAGTGGCGGAACTGGCCGCCAGGGAGGCGTAAAGGATGAACAGCCAGACATTTGTGCAAATCCGCCGGGATCTGCACAGGATTCCGGAACCCGGCTTTCAGGAAGTAAAGACGCAGCGCTATCTGCTCGATTACATCGCAAAACTGCCGCAGGAGCGCCTGCAAGTCAAAACGTGGCGCACGGGGATCCTCGTGCGCCTCAGCGGCATCCGGCCCCGGCGGACGATTGCCTGGAGAACCGACATGGATGGATTGCCCATTTCCGAGGAGACGTCCTGTCCGTTCCGCTCGGAGCACGAGGGGTACATGCACGCCTGCGGGCACGACATGCACATGGCGATCGCGCTTGGACTGTTGACCCATTTTGTCCATCAGCCGATCGAGGACGATCTGCTGTTCGTGTTCCAACCCGCGGAAGAAGGTCCGGGCGGGGCGCAGCCGATGCTGGAGAGCGAGGAGTTCTCCGACTGGCGTCCCGACGTGATCTTTGCCCTGCACATCGCGCCGGAGTACCCGGTGGGAACCGTGGCCACAAAGCCGGGGGTGCTTTTTGCCAATACGTCGGAACTGTTTATCGACCTGGTTGGCAGGGGAGGACACGCCGCCTTCCCCCACCTCGCCAACGACATGGTGGTGGCTGCAAGTCACTTGGTTACCCAATTGCAGTCCATCGTGGCCCGCAACATCAATCCGCTCGAACCGGCGGTGATTACCGTCGGCAGGATCGAGGGAGGAACCAAGCAGAACATTGTCGCGGAAAGAGCCAGACTGGAAGGAACCATTCGCACTTTCTCGATGGAGGAAATGGCACGCATCAAGCAGCGGATTGAGTCATTGGTAAAGGGCGTGGAGGAAGGCTTTGAATGCCAGGCGGCCATTGACTACGGCTGCAGCTACTGCCAGGTGTTCAATGAAGAACGGCTGACGGAGGATTTCATCAACTGGGTGGAACAGGAATGTCCGGATGTGACCATGGTTCGCTGTTCCGCGGCGATGACCGGAGAGGATTTTGGCTACTTTTTGCGCGAAATCCCCGGTTTTCTGTTTTGGCTGGGAGTGGATACGCCGTACGGACTGCATCATGCCAAAATTGAACCGAATGAAGACGCGATCCAGGTGGCCATTCGCCTGGTCTCCCGCTATCTCAGCCGGTTGTCTGCACAGTCGGCCGAAAACGGAAAGAACCAAACGGAAAAATAACGAAAAAGCAGCCCATTCTCTTTTCGGGAGAAGGGCTGTTTTTTTGCCTTCGTGGCGAGGAAAGATTGCAGTTTTTCCTTGGGATTAAAATATCCACAGGAAGCTGTGCGTAAGCTTGTCCGGCCGTTTCTTTATGGACTTGTGGATAATGTGGATAGTGTTGAGAAAAGTTGCGGATGCTGCACAACTATTTCGCCTTTTGGGCGTCTAATAATACAGCGAGAACTTCGGAAAAATAACGCGCACTTGTGCGCAGGGACCATGGAGGAATTACAGCATGAAAAGCATGAAAAAGGTATGGTTGTCTGCTGCGGCGGCAGTAGCGGCAGTTGCTGGATTGGGCAGCACTGCATGGGGAGAAGAGGCGTTGCGGATTTTTCTGAACGGCAATCGAGTCCAGGCCAACATGCCCGCATCCAGCACGGAACAACTCAAGGAAGTCATCAACAGGATGGGGGCGTTTGTGAATTACGACAAGTCGGGGAACAAGATGGAAATTGTCAAGCCGAATGTGAATATACTGGTGCTTGAGGGCATTCAGCAAACCAAAAACAAAACCATCGTCTTCTCCAATCCCATCAACGGCTACACGGACAAGGACGTGCCGCGCACCTTCAATGTGTTTGTGGAAGTGGATCAAGCTCCCGTAACGCGGGATCTGGAAATCAGACTGGATCTGGTTGGCCCGGACGGCAAGGTCGTCGAGAGAGGAAAGGAATGGAAGTTCTCGACGCAAAAGGCAAACAGCTTTTACTTCTCAGAGCCGTTCGTCTCCACCAAGCTGGATAAGTACGGAACGTACAAGGTTCAGGTGCGGATGAAATACGACAAGCAGCGTGATTTTGTGACGGTTGGAGAAAACTCCTTTACAGTCGGCCGCAGATAGATTTCGCCTGTATCCGTTTTCAGCTGACCCGCCCGTGTGGTATAATCCAGAGGAATAGGTTACTTGCCATGTTGAAGCAAGTACGAGAGGGAAAGGAACGATGAGAGCAAATGGAGACAAATCTGGAGCGATCATCCACAGATACGGAAGGGCCGAGTATACACATCGCCTGGAAGGATGAACATTCCATTTTGGCGAAGTGGAAGATGACAAAGGAATTCGAGGAGGAAGTGGCCAGAAAGTTTGCCATGCCCTTTTCCGAATTGCCTTTTGTTCTGCGCCTTTACGATCTGACGGACCGCAAGGAGATTCGCGAAGACGGTAGTGACCTGTACACGGATTTTTCGATCAACCATCGTTCATCCGAATGGATTTTGTACGGTGTGATGCAGGGGATGACGTATTGCGTCGATCTGGGCATCCGAATGCTGAACGGAAGGTTCTACCCGCTGTCGAGATCTCAAATGATTTGATCTAAATCTGCTCAGAAAAAGGCTCTTCCATCTCGGAAGAGCCATTTTTTTGTTGCATATCATGTGATGACAAAGGAGGAACTTTAGCCCAACCTGCGGATGCGGCAGGAACAGCCCCAACCGTCCCTTATGGTTTTCGCGGCTGAAAGTACTGGATCCGCTTGTTGAACAGGTGGAGTTCTCCCTTGTATTCACGAGCGAGAAAGCGGCAGAACTCGTTTGCCTTTCCTTTGTCTCCGGTGGTGGCTGACTCGGGAAGGGAAACCTGGATGTAGTGTTTTACCTGTCCATTTTCCTCCCGTGAACCGACCCCGATGATGATTGCCTTGTACATGCTGGGATCATTGCCCCGCAGGAGAAACCAGGAACCTTTTCCTTCCGGCCGCTCTTCCAGCGTGTAGGGGAAAGCGGCTTCGGCATAGTTCCATCCAAGCTGTTCTCCCGTTTTTTTCGTCATTTCCACGTATCGGTTAAATTTCTCCTTGACCTCTTCAATGTCCGCATGTGTTGCAGTGGAGCCTTCGGTGAAATAGATATAAGCGGATTGCAGGTTCACGTTGCCATCACTCCTCGTACCGGAAACATCGTGTTAAGTGTAGCACTGGATGGCACTCTTTGGCAATGTGCCAATTTGTTGACAAATTAATTGCGAGTTTATTCTGAAAAGTGTAAAATGTAGTTACTGTTTCTCGATAGCTTTGAATGCCATTGGTTCATGGAGGAATTAGCATGCAGGAGGTCTCAATCCGAAAGGTTTTCGAAGCGTTAAACACGATGCGCGCTATCGATGTAGTGAATAAGGAAGACTGGGAACGGGCCGCCAAGGAAGCGCAGCTTGATTCTTCTGTTCAACTGAACATACTGTGGATTGTTTACTGTTATGAAGGCGTACGCGTAACCCAGATTGCTGATTGGACCTTCTGGCATCCGTCATCGATCGTCATTCATATCAAGAAATTGGTGGAAAAAGAGATGGTTACGATTGAAAAGTCGGAACTTGACGGTCGCGTCGTGCATGTCTATCCAACGGAAAAAGGGAAACAGGTAATTGAAGAAAGCCGTCGCAACATTCCCTCCATTTTTCGCCTGACGTATGCGTTGTCAAAAATGGAGGAACGATACAGTACAGCAGTCGTAGACCTGTTTTACGAATGCCTGGGATTTGTCGCCGAGACCCTTCATGGCACGGAAAAGGTGCGTTGGATTTATGAAGGTGAAGATCGCATCGTGAAGCCACAGCATCAGATCAGTTGAATGGAAAATGGCGGAAACAAAGGAGGGGGTGCATTATACTATAGTGCATGCTGATGGGAGATAGTGGGGATCCGCCAACACTGACAACTTCAAACAAGGAGGGATTGCGCTTGGAAACTTTCGAGCACTTGTATGACGAATCGGAAAACGCCAAAGTGCGTTTTCTCGGGTTCGCCTCAGAGCACAGTAGGTATGACTTCGGCATTGTCTACACGCACAAGTTTTACGGAAAGCCGCTGGTCATCTGCATGCAAACAGGGCAATCGACCCTCCTTTGTTCGGAGGATGCCTTGAATCCCGGTTACTTGAAGAAGACATTTCGGCTGAAGTCCGAAAGGGAAGCAAAGGAATTGTCTGCGTATCTCCGGGATTTTTTGCCCACAGTCTCCTTTGAGGATCAATATTAGAAGATTAGAAGGAGCAAAAGTTATCTTTTGCTCCTTTTTTCATTTGGTTGGATAAAGGGACAAAGTGATGCCGGAAAGGCAGGGTTGTGAAAAAAGCCGAGCCGCGAAAAAGGGGCATGCGCGCATTGACGCACGGGAGGCATGGGAAAAGGAAGAAGCGCCGAAGACAACAGAGCATGAAGAGCTCTGGGAAAAGACAATTTGTGCCATACTGATTCGGGAAAAAATGAGTATAATTTACGAGTTGACCAAAATTAGCATAACCTATTATTATAAATGTAACATCACAAAAAAAGCCGGTACGGAGGAGGAGCGCGGATGGGAACCATTGTGTGCCAAACCTGCGGCTCAATCATTGAGTATTTTGAAAGCAACCAAGTGAAAACGCTTTATGCCGTTTGCAACCATGAAGCGTGCAAAAAAGAAGAGGAAAACTGAATCGCGTGAAAATGGCGGCAGACGCTCGGGATCGGGCGTCTGTTTTTTTGACTTTCCGGTCAATTTGTATCATAATGAATTGATAACAACAAGAAAGTGGAATCATAGGGAAAGGGAGGATGTTTGCGAATGAAACGAAGTCGCATCCCGAAGTGGTTGGCGGCCGTGATGCTGGTCACCACTTTATGGAGCGGGACACCTGCATTTGCCTATTCCGTGGGAAAAGAAGAGAAAATTACGGCGAGTGAGGCGGAAGTTGCCAGAAAAGGGTTTGACGTCTCCAAGGATTACGCGGTTTGGATGGCCCCGAATGACAAACAGATCAGCCTGTACGACCTGGATGATGGAACAATTGAGAAAATCGGCAATCCCGATTCGGACAAGTCCACTCCGCGCGTGGACGGCTCCTACGTGGTCTGGATTGATTCCCGGCACGGCGGTTCCGATGTTTACCTGTACGATGTGAAAAAGAAGACGGAAAAGCGTCTTTCTACCGCTTCGAAGGTCTTGTCGGAACTGGAAATTGCCGGCAACTACGTCGTTTGGGAAGACGGCCGCAACGGAGGCTCGGACATTTACTTGTACGATCTTTCCAAAGACGCGGAGGTGCGCGTGTCTACAAGCAAAAAGGCAAACCACCCTTCGGTGAGCACGAGCGGTTATGTCGTCTGGGATGACGAACGCAACGGCAACCGCGACATTTACGTGTACGACATTTCGGCCAAAAAGGAAATGGCCGGCGTGGTCAGAAGCGGTGCCCAGGAGAGGCCGGTCATCTACGGAAAACAGGTAGTGTTCGAGCACAACTCCGACAAATTGTACCGTTTCACGATTTCCAGCTCTTCCAACAACGGCAAGGAAATGATGGCCGGCGTGTTGCCGCACCTCTACAAGGAAGAAGTGGTCTTTTTGTCCGGAAGCAAGTTGATGCTTGGCAAGGTTGGAAAAGACAAGGTGGAAAGAATTGCAACCGGCGTTTACACGAAAAGTGACATGGCGCCGCGGTTGTACGACGATTATGTGGTGTATGTCAAATCCGACAAGAATGGCAAAATGAAGCTGTACTTGTACGACCGGAAAAAGAAGAAAAACGTGGAGCTTGGCGCTGGCGCGGGAGATCCGAGTTCCCCCGACGCATCCGACAAGTACATTGTCTACCTGTCCAAGTCGAAGAGCAAAACAAGCGTTGTGTTGTATGACGTGAATACGGAAACCTCCAGGGTGATCAGCGATACTTCCCAACACAAGCCTGTGCGTCCAGTGGTCAGCAACAGCTACGTCGTCTGGTATGACAAGAAGCAGGACGGTTTGATGGCCTACGACATCAAGAACGGCACCCTGACCAAGGTGACGTCAAAATCGGAAGAACCTTCGGATGAATGGTATGAACTGGACGGTAACAACCTGTTGTGGGTGGATGAGGACGGCAGAAACAAGATCATGCTGACCGATTTGTCCACCGGCAAAAGCAGCACCATTGCCAAGCTGAAGAATGACGTGATCGGCGTTGACATCTACGGTAACTACCTTGTGTGGGCGGAAGAGGCAAGCCGGGGTCGGGGGACGATTTACCTCTATGACCTGGATGACGACGATGATCTGGAAATCCGCCGCAACGTAAAAATCGGAAACGTTACCATTGGCGACAATCTGGTCGTGTGGAGCGAATATACCGAATCCGGCAAGCAACAGGGCTGGGATTTGTACTACTACGACATCAAGCGCGACCGGGTGCAAACCTTTAAACGCCTGAACAAGGGAGACCAGATTGAACCGCAGCTTTCCGGCACCATGCTTCTCTTCAAGGACAACAGCAAATCCTCCAATTCCAGAACCTATTACTACGAATTGTACGAGGCGGACAATGACCGTTTCAGCGATTACATCTGGAGTGACAAAGCGGAAATGAAATCGGCGCGCATCGGCGGGAACCGCGTCGTCTGGATCGACGAACGGGACAAAGATCCGGCCGTCTACACGCTGGCCTTTTCCAGATAGCCGGTCAAACAGTGACGACGAGTAAACACGCAAGACAAAAAACGGGCAAACACTGCCCCGTTGACAGCAAAACAGCAGGCGGCAGGGATTCTTCCCTGCACCTGCTGTTTTTTTGCTGCCGTCTGGTCCAGTGCCAAACATCCGGTCCGATGGCCCGTGAAAGCGGTCAACCCGAGATCGCCGTCTGCTGTTTGACGACCTTGATGGTCTTGAGCGTCTCGTCTTCCGGCCCCTGAACGGGCAGTCCGGCACGGATGTTTTCCTGGATGTAGGCGATATTTTCTTCCGTAATAACCTCACCCGGCAGGAAGATGGGAATCCCCGGCGGATACACCATGATAAACTCGGTGATGACCCGCCCGGCAGATTCCTCCAGCGGAATGCTCTCCGATTCCGCATAAAAGGCTTCCCGCGGCGTGCTGAACAACACGGGAATTTTCGGCAGGGAGATGGTGGGCTTGGCTTCCGGCTGGGCGTGGGCGAACTCCACTGCCAAATCGCGCAGGGCGTCGACCAGCGTCTGAATCGACTCTTCCGTATCCCCGGCTGTGACAAAACAAAGCACGTTGTACAGGTCGCTCATTTCCACTTCAATGTTGTACTTGTTCCGCAGCCAGTTCTCCGCTTCCCAGCCGGTGATGCCCAAATCCCGCACGTGAATCAACAGTTTGGTCGGGTCCATGGCATAGGTGGCCGGCTGCCCGAGAATTTCCTTTCCGACGCAGTAAAGCCGGGGAATCTCATTGATCATGCGGCGCGCCTTATCAGCCAGATGCATGGCGTGTTCCACCATCTGACGGCCGTTCAGGCTCAGGTGCTGGCGCGCCATGTCCAGCGAAGCCAGGAGAATGTAGGAAGTGGAAGTGGTGGTCAACATGCTCATCACGGTTTTCACCCGGTCCACGTCCACCAGTCCTTCGCGCACGTTCAGCACCGAACTTTGCGTCAGCGAGCCTCCCAGCTTGTGAATACTGGTGGCGGCCATGTCTGCTCCTGCCTGCATGGCGGAAATTGGCAAATCCTCGTGGAAGTGAATGTGCGCGCCATGCGCCTCATCCACCAAAACAGGAATGCCGTGGTGATGGGCCAGCCGCACGATGCTGCGCAAATCCCCCGCGATGCCGAAATAGGTGGGGTTGATCACCAGCAGCGCCTTTGCGTCCGGGTGGGCTTGCAGCGCTTTTTGCACCGCTTTTTCCGTGATGCCGTGAGAAATGCCCAAACGCTGGTCCATCACCGGATGAATGAAGATGGGGACCGCGCCGGCAAAAATGATCGCCGACATGATCGACTTGTGCACATTGCGCGGGACGATGATTTTGTCCCCGGGACCGCACACGGACATGATCATCGCCATGATGGCGCCGCTTGTTCCCTGTACGGAGAAAAATGTATGGTCAGCACCGAACGCCTCTGCTGCCAGCTCTTCGGCTTCTTTAATGATCGACTTTGGATGATGCAGGTCATCGAGGGGTGCGATGTTGATCAGGTCAATCGAGAGAGCGTTCTCGCCGATAAATTCGCGGAAAGAGGGATGCATGCCCCTGCCTTTTTTGTGACCCGGGATGTGAAACTGAATCGGGTTTTTGCGGGCGTGCTCCACCAACGCGGTAAACAGTGGTGTTTTCATTTGTCTCACTTCGATCCCTCGCTTTGCCAATCAAAAATCAAAGAAAACAAACAAATTGAGTATAGCAAAACAAGGGGGGAAAGCAAGTGAATTTTTATCGGAATAGATTGCCAAAAAAGGATTTTTGAAACAGGAGGAGAACTTCTTACGGTAGCGAGGTGAAAGCTGTTGAAGACAAGAGTGACCGAATTGCTGCAAATCCGCTATCCCGTCGTTCAGGGGGGGCTGGCGTATCTGGCGTATGCCGAACTGGCGGCAGCGGTATCCAATGCCGGAGGCTTGGGACAAATCACAGCGATGTCGTTGCCGTCGGAAGAAGCCTTGCGGGAGGAAATTCGCCGGGTTCGTCAGCTCACCAACAAGCCTTTTGGCGTCAATTTTGCCATCGGGCAGCACAACCGCGCCTACGAATCCATGCTGGAAGTGGCCATCGAGGAAGGCGTTCCCGTCGTGTCGGTGACCGGGGGGAATCCGGAGCCTTTGATCCGGCGGCTGAACGGGGTTCCGGTGAAAAAACTGGTGTTGGTTGCGTCCGTTCGGCAAGCGCAGAAGGCGGAAGCGCTGGGAGCGGATGCGGTCATGGCTGTCGGACAGGAAGGAGGCGGGCATCTCGGACGGGATGATGTGGGGACAATCGTCCTGATTCCGCGCGTGGTGGATTCCGTGAAGATTCCCGTGCTGGCAGGAGGCGGCATCGGGGACGGGCGCGGGATTCTGGCCGCTTTGGCGTTGGGCGCCGAGGGAGTGGAGATGGGAACCCGGTTTATCGCCACACAGGAATGCATCCACGCCCACCCGGCATACAAAGAAGCACTGCTGAAGGGAACGGAACTGGATACGTCTGTCATCAAACGGAGCCTGGGAACGCCGGGACGGGTAGTGCGCACGCCCGGTTCGGATGCGATCCTGCAGCTGGAACGGGAAGGGGCTGGCTACGAAGAGCTCAAGCCCTACATCAGCGGGAAAAACAACTGCGCCTTTATTCACGAGGGCGATGCGCAAAAAGGTTTCGGCTGGGCCGGTCAGGTGATCGGTCTGATCCACGATGTGCCCACCGTTGCGGAACTGTTTGAGCGGATGTTTCGGGAACTGGACGATTCCCTGGAGAAGATCAAGGGGTACATGGGAAAGGCGCCATCCCGTTGACAAATGGCCGGGCGGCCCGCAAACAAAAGGAACAGGCCGCACCAATTGCCATGGCAAGCGGACCTGTTCTTTTGCATATATGTTATCACACGCGTCAGGTACGGGAAGCAAACTCGCCTGCTTCCGCGCGGCTCAGGCGATACAGCCTGGACAACACGGAGAACATCTCCTCCAGGCGGGAAAGGAGGGCGGCGCCATCCGCAAGAATGGGATCATGCCTGTCGATGTTGATACCGCAGAGGATTTCCGCTTTCTTGACCTGCGCCAGCCTGTCGAGCAGCTTTTCCACCCCTGCTTTGCCCAGTTCGGCATGTGAGCGGCTGTCGGGCTGCGTGTGGTCCAAAGACCAGCGAAAATCACCGGGGATGAGCGTGACAATCTCGTCCAGATGCGCGCGCAATGCTTCGCTTACCTGCTTTTTGGCTGGAGATTCGTAAATCACGGCGTACCAGACGAACAGATGGGTTTTCCAAAGGCCGACCTGGAAGTGGGGATGTTTTTTGTACCCCCGCTTGTCAGCTGCCCAGGCAACCCAGGTGTCGTCGGGAGGATTTACGGTTCGGCGCGCGTGTTTTGCCACATGGAAGAACATTTCGTCGCCGGTATGAGCGGAAAGGATCGGGGTAAAATGCTGGCCGATTGCCTCCAGCTTGGGCCGAACCACTTTTTTGATCGCTTCCATGCGGGCGTCAAGTCCATCTATGGTGAAAACGTCAAAATCCTCTTGCTGAAATCCCAAAAACGTCGACATGAGCATGCACCACCTCTACAAGATCATGCGCCGAAAAAGGCGTTTGTACCGCAGAATGAACATGAAATTCCTTCTAAATCATACCATACCGCACAGGAAAAAATACAGGCAGGAAAGGAATAGCAAATTGGTGGCGGGAATAATATGATATACCACGCACTCCCCATACAGGCCGTTTTTTGTCTGAGTATTCTGCCAAAGGGAGGAGCGGCAGTGTCACCTCCTCGCGAACACCACAGACGGTTTTTCTCCCTGGCATGAAAGCTGCGGCAGATCAACCCGACGGGCATGTTATCCAAGCAGATGCGGCGATGTTCGTGCCACCCGGTTCGTAACGGAAAAACCGTCAGATTAGTGGAAATAAAAGGAGATGAGAAAACATGATTTACGAAAAATCCTGCAAGGTCACGATGGATCAAGTGATTGCCGCCATGAAGCGGCGCGATTCGGAGGAACGGATTCCGGTGCTGCGCATGGAGTTGGATTATGAACTGGCCACGCTGTTCGATGCGATGCATGCACAAGATCTGCCGCAAATGAAACGCTCGAAGGAGCGCTTGAAACAGCTCCGACGGGAAATGTTGATGCTGGAAGCGTATTGACGACTGGAGGATGTCGGGAAGAAGATGACAATTGTATATAAGATGTAAAAAAAGCGGCTTCTCGCACGTTGAGCACGGTGAGGGTCGCTTTTTTGGCTTTTGTCTCCCTCGCCGGGGCGTGACAGGGATTGCTTCCGATGGCGGATTGGTGGGGACAGGCGTTTTGCCGTATTCTCCCCGCTGGATTGGCAGAGAATATTTGAACGACCGACTGGGTGAAGGTACAATAAGAGAGCAGTCTAATCCGTATCCACATCAGAAAGGAAGTAACGTTTCATGGAATTGCTCCTATCACAAGTCCCGATCGCGTCCGGCTTGCTCCTGGCCGTACTGGCACTGAATCTCATCCTGCTTTTTCTCATCATCCTTCAGGCTGTGCGGGTTGGCCGGATGCGCAAGTCAATGAAGCGGCTTTTGACCGGCACGAACGGCGCCAGTCTGGAGGAAGGCATGCATTATCTCCTCGCTCAGTTGGACGAAGTGAAAAAGGGACAACGTGACCAGCAATTTGTCATAAACCGTTTGTCGCAGCGGATCGCCTCCCAGTGCGGAAACGTGGCGGTCATCCGCTACAACGCGTTTGACGATACGGGCAGCGACCTCAGCTTTTCGGTCGCAATCGTGGACGAGGCGCAAAACGGCGTCGTTATCACCAGCATTTTCGGACGCGAGGAATCCCGCGTCTACGCCAAACCGGTGACCGCCGGGAATTCGCCTTATCCGCTTTCGGAGGAAGAGAAAGCGGCCATACGCAAGGCGCTGAACCCGAAGATCGGCGCTTGATATCGGATGCATGGAGGTGTAATCCGGCGAGCGCAAAAGGATTGCGGAGTTAATCTTCTCTCGCCGTCTCTCACCATGATTATTACCTCGATTTGCACCTTTTTATCCACAATTGGCTCAAGACTTTTTATACGAATTGATGTATAATGTTTGTTGTCAAGAATGGCTGTTTTTGAAAAACCAAAAGTAGGTGATTCGCCTTCAATACCCAGATCGAATTTCGATTCGCGGGGCAAGGCCAAGTTCTGCAACGTTCCTTCGTTGACACCTAGCGTATCTCCTCTCAGTGGAAAGCAACAGATTGGTCGCAATTGACCCGTGCAAACCATAAGAATAGAGGAGATCGTATGGCACAGCGTTTAGCAACCAATTACGCCAAGGCCTATTTTTCGATGAGTGAAGAAGAGTTGGAACAATTCGTTTCCCTCTTCGCAAAAGAACACATTTCCGTTCATGTAAAGGTATGCGAGAACGGTGACCGCGAAGTAATCCTTGAAGACAAGAGCGGGGAAATTCAATTGAATTTCTCCCGCCAGGAAAACGGCTATTCTTGCGACAGTTCCTATCTGATCCGTGATTTGCAACTGGCAAATGTCATGCGAAAAGCGATGAAAACGTTTCGCGGCAGGGGAATTGTGCACCGGATTTACGACGGTTTTACCATGGTGTACCACTACGATCAGGGAAGCGTGGTCAGCATCCGCGAGTTGTCCGGTGAAGAAGAGTCGATTGTCTTTGAAAATACTGCCATTTACGTTGCCCAGGAGCTGGAAAACTTGTTCAGGCAAACGGGAAGTGAGCGGAAGATTGAACAAATCCGTCAAGAGACGGACCGCTTGCTTGATCTGCGCAATTGGGCCTTGCGGGCCGCGCCGGAAAAGCTGGGTGCCATTGACGAACGCTTGGCTGACTTGGCGCAACGATTGTTCGAGTTGGAAGTGTGACGAAAAAATGGGCGGCTTGTCCGTGGACAGCCCCCATTTTTTTGTTTTTGGAAAGCCCGGTGAAGCCGGTTTCTTCCCTGGCAATTCCTGCTTTCGGAGGTTCTTGAAAAAAGGTATTGTCAAAGTGGGCTTCCGCATGTTATGTTTGTTTTCGTTGGAAACAGGATTAGGAACCAGGATTCACTTTAAAGGGTGGAGAACAGAGGGAAACCGCCCCCGTTAGTGAATGACGCAGGTCCTAGCGATGTTTAACATTACACTTGCTAGGAAGGGGGAACCGAAAGATGGAATATTCGACTTTCGGAAGACATGTTGCCGTTGACACATGGGGTGTTCAGTTCGACTTGTTGAACGACGCCGAATTTTTGAAACGGGAATTGGTTGAGGCTGCGGAGGCTTGCGGCGCTACCGTGCTGGGCGTGCAGGCAAAGCAGTTTTCTCCTCAAGGTGCTACCGTTTTGGTTCTTCTCTCAGAAAGCCACCTGTCCATTCACACCTATCCAGAGCGCGGTTTTGCCGCTTTGGATTGCTACACGTGCGGGGAGACGGTGGATCCCCAAGTTGCCATTGACTATCTGATTTCCGTACTGAAACCGGAAAGAGTATACGCGAAAAAGATGATTCGCGGAACCGGAGAATTGCAAGTCGAAGAACCTGCAATCAAAGTTGCGGAAATGGCTGGCAACTAACCAATTGAATTTGCAATTCAAGGGGTGCGGAAAAGATCAGTCCGCACCTCTTTTACGTCGGGATAGTGCTTCCGTTTTACCGGTTTCCATCGAACCCGTTTTGCAACTGATCCAGCATCAGCCGAAAGTCGTGCCCGAGAGAGGTTTGCGGGTCAAGGGCGTTGATCCGCACGTTGTTTTTCCTTAACCTGGCTTCCTCGTAAATCGCGGCGTTTAACGCGCGCAGCCGTTGAAACATTTCTCGGTCAGCGGTGACGCGAATGTTCAGTTGGGGGAGCCTGGCGCTTGCTGCAGCTTGAACCTGCTGCTGGATCTTCCTCACCTGCTGCTCCGGAAGTTCTTTTCTCACGATGATGCCGACGATGGCATCTCTTCCGTTGACGACTGCACTGGCCCGCACGACGCCGGAGACATCATGGGCGTAGCGTGTCAACAGCTCTGCCTGGTTTTGGTTGTATCCATTGGTCGTAAATCCTTTTCGATAATTGTGCTCGTTGACATTTCGGGTCTTGAACCCGTGCAGGATGCTGTTGCGCGAGCGGTGGGGCTCTTGCTGGACAGACTGCGTCTGCACACCCGTCTTTTCCTTTTCCCCGCTGCTGTTGGAAATGGCGCAGCCGGTCAGGGAAAAGAGAGTCAGCAGACCGGTCAGGACGAGACTCCAGGTTTTTTTCATCGGGTCCACCTCCGTTCTTAGTATGGCGAGAACGGAATGATTTAACCGAAGAATGGAAACGGATGATTGTACGAAAAACCGGAACGGTTACCACGACAGTTGACAAAAAAGAGGAGGATCACATGAAGCGGCATGATATTCGCAACATCGCCATTATTGCCCACGTCGACCACGGCAAAACCACGCTGGTTGACAAACTGCTGATTCAGTCGGGCACATTCCGCAGCAATCAGCAGGTGGAAGAGCGCATGATGGACTCAAATGACCTGGAACGGGAGCGCGGAATTACGATTTTGGCCAAAACGACCTCGGTTCGGTACAAGGATTACACCATCAACATCCTCGATACCCCTGGCCACGCGGATTTCGGCGGCGAGGTGGAGCGGATCATGAGCATGGTGGACGGCGTTTTGCTGATTGTGGACGCTTTTGAAGGGTGCATGCCGCAAACCCGGTTTGTGCTGAAAAAGGCGCTGGAAGCAAACGTGACGCCCATCGTGGTCGTCAACAAGATCGACCGCGACAATGCCCGTCCGCAGGAAGTGATCAACGAGGTCTACGATTTGTTTATCGATTTGGATGCGACGGAAGAGCAACTGGAATTTCCGATCATCTACGCGTCCGGCCTGAGAGGCATTGCCGGCCTGGAGCCGGACAAAATGGAAAGCGATTTGCGGCCTCTCTTTGATGCCATTATCGAGCACATTCCGGCGCCGGATGCGGACGCAAACGCGCCGCTGCAAATGCAGGTGACGATGCTGGATTACAACGATTTTTTGGGCCGGATTGGGATTGGCCGCATTTACCGCGGCACGCTGAACGTAAACGACATGGTGGCCGTGGTCAAACGCGACGGCAGCGTGAAGAAATTGCGCGTGCAAAAGCTGTTCGGCTTCTCCGGCCTGCAGCGCGTAGAGCTGAAGACGGCAAAAGCGGGAGAGATTGTCGCGGTCGCCGGACTGGAAGCGATCAACGTGGGGGAAACTGTCTGCCACGTCGATCATCCCGATCCGCTGCCGCTTTTGAAAATTGACGAACCGACCCTGCAGATGACGTTTTTGGTCAACAACAGCCCGTTTGCCGGCCGGGAAGGCAAACACGTCACGTCCCGCAAGCTGCGTGACCGCTTGATGGCCGAACTGGAGACGGATGTGTCGCTTCGCGTGGAAGAGACCGATTCTCCCGATGCCTTTATCGTGTCCGGCCGCGGCGAGCTGCACCTCTCCATCCTGGTGGAAAACATGCGGCGGGAAGGCTTTGAACTGGCTGTCTCCAAGCCGGAAGTGATCATCCGGGAAATCAACGGACAAAAAATGGAGCCGGCGGAGCGGCTGATCATCGACATTCCCGAGGAGTACACCGGTCCGGTGATGGAAACGCTGGGGCAGCGCAAGGCGGAAATGGTGAACATGGTCAACAACGGATTCGGGCAGGTGCGTCTGGAATTCATCATTCCTTCCCGGGGCTTGATTGGCTACCGCACGGAGTTTATGACCATCACCCGCGGTTACGGGATCATGAACCATTCCTTTGACAGCTACCGCCCGCTGGTTCACGGCACAGTCGGCGGCCGTCACGCCGGCGTGCTGATCTCGCACGAGACCGGAGTCGCGACCACCTACGGTCTGATGTCCGTGGAAGACCGGGGCACGCTGTTCATCGAGCCGGGAACGGAAGTGTACGAAGGCATGATCGTGGGCGAGCACAACCGCGAAAACGATTTGACGGTGAACGTCTGCAAGGAAAAACACGCGACCAACGTCCGTTCCGCAACCAAGGAAGAGACCGTGAAGATGAAGACGCCGCGCTTGTTGACATTGGAAGAGGCGCTGGAGTATCTGAACGACGACGAGTTGTGCGAAGTGACGCCGAAATCGGTGCGTCTGCGCAAAAAATACCTCAGCAAATCCGAACGCGAGCGGTATGCGAAGCAGCGCAAATGGGAAGCGCAGCCGCAAGCGTAACCGAACGCCAACCCATGCGAACAGCCGCCCCTGAAATGGGCGGCTGTTTTTTCCGGGATGCCTGTTTTTTTACAGCAACGCTTCGATCTCGGCGGCCAGTTCGCCGGGTTCCGTGCGCGGATGAATGCGCTTGACCACATGGCCGTTTCGGTCGATCAGGAATTTGACGAAATTCCACTCGATCTCCTGATTTTCCCCGTTGGGAGCATGAGCTTTCAAAAACTGGTAGAGCGGATGTGCGCCTGGGCCGTTTACTTCAATTTTGGCAAACATCGGGAAGGTGACGTTGTATTGGGTCTCGCAGAACCGGGCGATCTCCGCCGCGCTGCCGGGCTCTTGGCCGCCAAACTGGTTGCAGGGGAAGCCAAGCACGACAAACCCCCTGTCACGGTACTTCTCATACAGTTCCTGCAGCCCCTTGTACTGCGGAGTGAGCCCGCATTTGCTGGCCGTGTTGACGATCAGGAGCACCTTGCCCTTGTACGTTTCCAACGTGGCATCTTCCCCGTTGATGGTTTTGACCGGAATCTCATAAAGGCTCATTGGGTTTCCCACCTTTTTCATAGTTCAAACTGGACAAGATCATCATAGCATGGGACAGGGAAAGGCTTCCAGCCGGCTGAACGCAGAAAGCGGCTGGCAAGCCTTCTCTTTTTTGACAGGTTACCCGGCACCTGCTAAAGTGAAATTCATAGAGACTGATGTAGGAGTGAATCCAGTTTGAAAATCGGATGTCATATCAGTGTCTCCAAAGGTTTGGAGAAGGCCGTCCAGCGCGCGCTGGAGCTGGGAGCGGAATCCTTCCAGGTGTTTACCAAAAACCCGCGGGGACTCAAGCCCAAAAAAGTAGATTACCAAGACGCGGAAAAAGGCGTGGCGCTCATGCACCGGCACGAACTGACGCTGGTCTGCCATACGCCTTACATCACCAACCTTTCCACTCCCAAGGACGATCTGCAGGAGGCTACCATTCGCTCGATCCTGGAAGATCTGCACATCGCCGAAGTTTATGGGGCGGTGGGAGCCGTGGTCCATTGCGGCAAGCATGTGGGCGAGGGGGAAGCGTACGGCATTCAGCGGATGGTGGAAACGCTTGACCGGATTTTGGAACAGTACGAAGGGCCGGTCAAGCTGCTTCTGGAAAACACTGCGGGCCAAGGTTCGGAACTGGGCCTGACCGTCGCTTCGCTGATGGAGATTCGAAGCGCAACCCGTTATCCGGATAAAATCGGCTTTTGCTTCGACACCTGCCACTCCTTTTCCGCCGGTCAGTGGCAGTTGGAAACGTTTGATCAACTGGTGGAGGAAATGGAGACGAGCGGCTACCTGGAGCACCTGGTGGCGATCCACTTCAACGACAGCAAGGCCCCCTTCGCCAGTCAGAAAGACCGGCACGAGAAGATCGGCAAAGGGGAAATCGGCAGCGAGGCATTGGCCAAGTTTCTCGTCTCTTCCCATTTTCAGCATTTGCCTGTCATTTTGGAAACGCCGGTGGAGGATGAACAGGAATACGCGGAAGAGATGGTCTACTTGCACGAACTGCGCGAGCGCGGCCTGGCTCAGGCCCAGGAGGGGAGATAGATGGAATGGCTTCAACTTGCCTCAACGTATGAACCTGTCAATGCAGCCCAACTTTCCGCATACGACAGCATTCGCCTCTGGCTTGACGGGAACCGGACCTGGATTATTTACATCGAACTGATCCTCGTTTACTATCTGGGCTTTGCCGCCACGATCCGCATGCCCTGGTGGAAGACCGCGCTGTTGCTCGTCTTTCTGTTTGCCGGGGCGCTGATCTTCGCCATTCTGGATGTTCAGCTTCCCGTCAAGAGCGCGCTGCTGGTTGCGATCGCCATCCTCGTGATCGTCAAGCTGCGCAGGCCGGCGGCCAACCGGAAAGGATGAGGAGGGATCCCCTTGAAGCTGGAAGAAGCCTTGTTTAACTGGCTGCAAATTCAGATTGTTGCGGATGCCAGGCCGCACGACCGGTCGGCGCAGGAAACGGCATCGTTCTTTCGCCAGATCCTGCTGGAGGATCACCAGGTGAGGGAACTGACGTATCAGCGCCAGCAGGATTGGTACGTCCTGACGGGACAAGCCGATGAGGGCAACTGGGAAAGACGCTACCCTGCCGAGACGGCGGAAGCGTTGCTGACGGCCTTGCAAAGCGACCCCCGTTATGACTTGTAGATGTTCGGCCTGAAAAAGCTCTTCTCGTTCCCCCAGCGGAACAGGAGGAGTTTTTTCATGCAAAAACGCGAAGAAAGACCTGTTTTTCCCTGGCATGCAACCTTTGGCGATTTCTTCCCGTCAGTGGGGATGCGCAAGGGATTTGCATCCATGCACCATTGAAATGGAGGAGGAACGACACGTGAAAAAATATCCGACCAAACCGGTTGTGGCAATTGCAGCGAGCGCATTGCTGCTGGCCGGGGCTGCTCCGCTGCTGGCGGATGCCAACGCTTCGGCCGAAACTCCGCACCAGGTCAAGGTCGTCATGAATGACCAGGGGGAACAGGTTTTGCGTTATCGCTTGCAGGATCTGGCCCAAAATGATCCGGAAGTCCTGAACATGCTCCTGAAAAACCAGGCCGGCCACTTGTACATCCGTGTAGACGAACTTGGCCTGAACGCCCATTTGCAAACCTACATGCAGGAAAAACGGGAAGAGTTCGAACGGGTCTACAACCGCTACTACGGCAAGATTTGGCTGGAAGTGCGTTACCCTGATGCAGAGAATGCGGAAGAGATCATCAGCGTGAAGGCCGAAACAAAAAGCGGCAAGGTGTATGTAAAGGGGATTGTCGCCCCCGCGGTGACAAGCGTGAAAGTGGTGCAGCCAAGCGGCGATGCGATCACGGTGAAGCCGACCAGCGAGCATACCTTTGCCGTCAGCTTCATGGCGGTTGGAAGGGGTCGGCAGATCACCGTCGAGGCGTATAATGAGACAAAGCTGGTTGACCGCCGGGAAGTGAAGGTGCTGGCGGAAGATGGAGGCATGCAGCGGGAAGAAAGGGAAGAGAAGGTTGTGGCCGCCGATGCCATTGGTGCGCCGGCGGAAAAGGAACCGCCTGTATTTGCGGCTGGCGGCCTGACCGGTACGGCCGTTTTTGACGCGAAAACCAACAAAATTCAGGTAAAGGGCAAACTGGCAGGCTATGATCCGAAAGCGAAGGTCAGCCTGGCTGTCCTCGATCCGGCCGGCGTGAAAAAGACAGTGAAGCCAAATGCGCATGGAGATTTCACGATCAACATCTCCCTGAACGGCAGCAAATCTTCCTTTGCGGGCGATGCGGTCATACTGGCCTTGTACATGGACGGCAAGCAGATACTGGAAAAGAAAATCCCGGTCGAAGCCAAAAAACCGGAGAAAAGGAAAAAGGCGGCAAACGGCCAGGCTTACGGGGACTGGAAAAACAAAGGCAATTGGACAAACGCCGACCGTGACGAAGACGACGACGGCGAAGATGACGATGGCAGGAAAAAAGGCAGGGGCAAGGACAAGCGCGACTAGACCCGCCTTAACGCGAGCCGCGATAGGATTCGACGTAGTCGACGATCTGCCGGATGTAATCTCCGATAATCGGGATGGCGAAAAACTGAGTCAAAAATGAACCGAATATGGCCAGCACGATCGCCGTCCCGATCGTCAACCCCAGCCCCCGTGCAAGTCCTGCGAAGAAGTTCGTCCAAAACAGCTTGCGCGGGGCTGTATAATTTTGCACGATGTCGGCCAGGTTGATGTCTTCGAGAAAAAAGGCGATTTTGTCCATGCGCCTGTTGAGCTTTCTCACCTCCTGGATTTCCTCCAGCAGGCGGTCGATTTTTTCCAGCAAACGCTCCGTGGGAGACATGACTACTCCTCCTTCCACGTTTTGGGCATGAAGCCGATTCGTTTGTTGCGGTCTGCCGCGAACGGAGAGTACAATAAACGCACAATCTTTTCCTCAGGAGGACAGAGACATGTCTGAAGCCATTTCACAAACGTTATCGGAAGACTTGTTCTCGCTGCTGCAGAAAGAGCGTTTTGTCACGTTGGCCACGATCGATCACGAATCAAAAGCCCCGGTCCTTCACTCCCTCTCCTGGATATATGCCCCTACGCGGCAGTTGATTCGCTTTGCTGTAAGCAATCGATCACGCATGCTGGCCAATATCGAACATAATCCGCAGGTTGCGCTTCATCTGATCGGATCTGGCTCCTCCTTTGCCATTTACGGGCGGGCGTCCATCCGGACAATGCGCATGGAGAATGTTCCGCTCAAACTGGCGTTGGTGGAAATGGCCATTCAGTCCGTGCACGACATTATGTTTTATGGTTCCCGAATTCGCGTCGAACCACAATATGAAAAAACGTACGCACAAACGGCGGCAGAACAGCTGGACCAGCAGGTCATGTCCGCGTTGAAGCAGGAATAAGACACGAAAAAAGACATTCTCCCGTTTGTAACGCTTGGGCAGAATGTCTTTTTTAATCGCTGGGAGCATCTCTCAGGGCCGGTTGGTCCGATTGACGTCGATTTTGTTGTTTCCATGCGGTCTGGCCCGGTTGTCCTTGGTGATGCGCTGCTCGTTTTGCCGCGTCGGCGGCGCTTCGCGCTTCTGAACCTGGCGCGGCGCTTGCGGCATGATCCGTCCGACGATGTCGGCCAACTCATCCGTCACGCCGCTGACGGGCCTCCCTCTGCGAATGTCCGCTGCCATTTCCCTCAGCCTTTGGACGATGTCGGGATCTGCCGTCACCACTGCGTTTGCCCCCATGGGGTCTTCCTTCAAGGCTTCCGCAACGGAGTATTTGATCACTCCGACTTCTGAGCGTTCCAGATGGGCGTTCACGTCAATGCCGACCACGGCGTAATTTCCGGCGACCACTGCAGTGGCTCCGTTTACATTGGGCACTTTTCTGGCGAGCGCCACCAGTCTGTCCGCTGTTGCCTGTGGATCCTCGTTGTATGTTTTTCTCGGCGCAGTTTGTTGAACGCGCTGGGTTTTGGGAGCGCTCTGGTTCGGTTGCGGAGCGGACTGGTTGGCGGGCGGCTCGTTTGCGGTCGTGCAGGATGCCAGCAAGAGACTAAGCGCGAGAGTTCCAAGAATGCTCCGTTTCACAAACATTCCCCTTTTCACGTTTTACCTTCCAGATGAGGACAGGATTAGGCATATTGTTCTCCTGCCAGGCCCGTTTCATTCGACAGACTATCCGTTCGTCTCCGTTCATAAACTGTAGTACAGCACGGCTCCGTTGCACACGCATCCCATGCGAAAACCGCATATCGTATACGAAGATGGGGAATAGGGGGCGAGACTTTGAAGAAGATCTACGTACTGGACACCAACGTACTCCTGCAAGACCCACGGGCGATGTTTGCTTTTGAAGACAACGAAATCATTGTCCCGGCCGTCGTTTTGGAGGAAATTGACGCGAAGAAGCGATACATGGACGAAATTGGGCGAAATGCCCGGTACGTTGCCCGCCTGCTGGACAGTTTTCGCGCACACGGTCATCTGCACACCGGCATTACCCTGGAAACGGGCGGACTTTTCCGCGTTGAACTGAACCATTCTTCCCTGCATCTGCTGCAGAAGCATTTTTTTGCCGAGATGACCAGCGACAACCGGATCTTGGCGGTTGCCCTCAATTTGCAGGAGGAGGAAAAACGATTGGCGAACCCGCGTCCCGTCATCCTGGTCAGCAAGGACGCCCTGATGCGCGTCAAGGCGGATGCGCTCAACCTGAACGCCCAGGATTTTCTGTCGGATCGGGTCGTGGGGGAAGCCTCCAGTATGTACACCGGCTATGAGACCCTGACGGTGGCTTCTGAAATCATCCAGACGTACTACGCGGCGAGAAAGCTGAATCTGCCCATCTGTTTTCCACAGCACCGTTTTTATCCGCACCAGTTTCTCATCCTGAAGGACGAATGCAACCCTTCCGTATCGGCGATCGGCAAAGTGGACGCAGACGGAAAAACACTGGAGATGCTCATGTCCGACGACAATCCGATCTGGGGGATTCGGGCGCGCAATGTCCAGCAGCGGATGGCAACCGAGTTGCTGTTGCGGGAGGACATTCCCCTGGTCACCATGACGGGAAAGGCAGGCACGGGAAAGACGCTTCTCGCTCTGGCGGCCGGCTTGCTGCAGATCGAGGATCAGCAGAAGTACAAAAAGCTGCTGGTAGCCAGACCCATCGTCCCCTTGGGAAAGGACATCGGCTATTTGCCGGGGGAAAAGGAAGAAAAACTGCGTCCGTGGATGCAGCCCATTTATGATAACCTGGAATATTTGTTCAACACGAAGCGGCCGGGAGATTTGGACAAAATTCTGGCAGGAATGGGAAGCCTGCAGGTGGAAGCCCTTACCTACATCAGGGGACGTTCGATTCCTGAACAGTTTATCATTATCGACGAGGCGCAAAATTTGACCAAACACGAAGTCAAGACGATTCTCACGCGCGTTGGAGACGGGTCGAAAATCGTCCTGATGGGCGATCCCCAGCAGATCGACCACCCGTATCTGGACGAAAGCAACAACGGCTTGACGTACGTCGTGGAAGTATTCAAGGATCAGCGGATGGCGGGGCACATCCGGCTGGAGAAGGGAGAACGCAGTCCGCTTGCCCAACTGGCAGCCGACTTGCTGTAATTTTTTCCGACGCGCATAGAGGAGCGGGAGGCGACACATACTAGACCTGTCGAGCCCGATGATTCATGAGAAGCGGAATGAAGCCTTACAGGAGGCGAAGAGCCGTGGATCTTCATGAACATGCGTTGGAAAGTTTCCAGGTGTAACGCCGATTTCCTCCGGTAACTGACTCTGTTATGGAGGTTGAAGTGCCAAAGAGAGTAATCGGTAGTACCCCATCAGGCAGATCGGGTTCGACAAAGGCCGCTCCCCATTTGGGGGCGGTTTTGTTTTTGTTCTCGGGGCAAAACCTGGCCGCTTGCGGGCGATTGATTGCGGCGATGCCATGGCAAAAGCAGCTGGTCATGATCAAACCGATTGACATCGTGGCCGAGATGAGATATGACTTGAGCATGGAAATCAGAGGAATTTCCGGCTGCCGCATTTTTACCCGCGCGTGCGCAGCTTGGCTTTCCCCTGTTTTCATTTTCCCTTTATTCTGTCATTCTGTCGAAAAAAGGAGGGTCCCAGAATGAACCCGCAACTGTCCATAGAAAGATACGTTCTGGGCGCATTTGAAACCAACGCCTACCTCTTGACCAACTCGGCCAGCGGAGAATCGATCGTGATCGATCCGGGCATGCAGCCGGATGCATTGGTAAAGGCGATCGCCGATAAAAAGGTCGTCGCCATTCTGTTAACCCATGCCCATCTGGACCACATCGGCGGACTAAACGAGGTGCGCGCCTTGACTCAGGCACCCGTCTACATCCATCCGCTGGAGCAGGAGTGGCTGACCAATCCCGAACTGAACGGATCCACCCGCTGGAATGTGTCGGAACCCATTGTTTGCGAACCGGCTGACCATCTGCTGGCGGACGGACAAACGCTGGAGCTGGCCGGCCTGTCCATCCGGGTTCTGCACACGCCTGGCCACTCGCCGGGAAGCTGTTCCTTCGTCATCGGCAAGCAGTGCTTCGGCGGAGATGTGCTGTTTCAGCAGAGCATCGGACGGACGGATTTGCCGGGGGGAGATTTCGAGACGCTGATGAACAGCATTCACGACAAGCTGTTCGAACTGGACGACGAAACCATCGTCTATCCGGGACACGGACCTGCGACCACCATCGAGGCCGAGAAGATGTACAATCCGTTTGTCAACGGGTTGATGCGGTGAAAATCCTTGCGCCAAGCCCCTTGTTCCAGACAGCGGCGACCCAGGAGATGTCGGCTGTTTCGGAGACACTGGCGCAAATGATGGAAAAATTGTCCGAATTCGTCAAGCGGTTCAAGGTGTAAACGTCCCTTGTCCGGCTGTCCGGACAAGCCGGGCGAAACGGGCCGTAACACTTGCCGTTTTCTCAGACCGGGCGCGGGGAGAACCCGCTGCCGGAAAGGAGAATGGCTGGTTACGGCCCGCTCCTTCGTCAAAAGCCAATGTCAAAAGCCAAAATTCAACTTCAGGTACAGCTTTAATTCCGCGTCCTGCATCGTCAGTTTTTCCACGGAGATGTTGGGGGCGATCAACTGCGGATAGAAACCAAGGTCGTACTTCTTTTCCATTTCTTCCACCGTGGAGGCCGGCAATTCAAAACCCTCGTAAAACAGCGAAGTGATGTGAAATTTCAGGTGGGTGGGGGAAACCAGTTCGTATCTGCCTGTCAGGCGCATGTGCATCTGGTCGTATGTTCCCTCGACCGTCAGCTGATCGTCCTCAAAGGTGAAGCAGGAATGTTTAAACAGCTCGTTTTTGCTCGCAAGAAAACGGTTGAAATCGTTTTGGCTGATGGTCAGGGTGTGGGAAAACAGACCATTGGAGCGGATTCTCTCCGGCGTCGCCAACTCCGGAAACTCCGCCATCACTTCCGACAGCGTGGCAAAAAACTTTTGGAATGCCGGCAACCCGTTTTCCTGCCAATCGGTGAGCAAATGATCCATGAGCGCTTGCATGCGGGCGGGATCGTCCAGTTTTTGCAGGTTTTTTTCCTTTTCCGCCTGAACCGCAAGCATCTCCGCCAAACGCGCCTCGTACTGTTTCCGCAATTCGCTCAGACTGGCCAGCTTTTCTTCCTGTTCCTTTTGCATGCTGAGCAGCTTTTCCCGTTCTGCCTGGAACATCAGCAAACGATCGACGTCACGCTTGTACAAATATTGAAGAAAATCGAACATCAGCAAAAGCTGGTGAAAATCCTTCGCTTCGAACAACAGGGTGAGCAGGCTGGCCCGTTCCCCGGTGTAATAGGCGTGCGCCACCTTGCCGGCGTGCCGCCGCATCGCCTCCATTTTCAGTTTTTGGCGCTGTGAATCTATTGCCAATCGGGCAATCTCGCCCTTTGTTTTGTTTTCCTCTTCCTTGAGTAACTGCAGGGTTCGTTCCAGTTCTTTCTGGGTCAAATGCTGCTGCAGGATGAGCTGCTCAAGCGGCAGCGGCGGTTGCTCCTGCTCTTGTGCCAACACGGTCCAGGGAAAGATGACGAGCAACAGAACGAGCAGAATGTTTCGCATAGTTTCACCCTTATCTTCGCGATGGAACTTTTCTTCCTGAAAAACGCCGGTCTCTCTCCCATTGTATGACTTCTTTATCGTATTATAGCCTTACAAGGACAAATTTGGATAGCAGGAGCAGAGCGAATGGAGCTGATGGAGTTAATTCGTGCGGAAATCTGCGGAAGTCCCAGGCAGGCGATCCCGTTTTCCCGGTATATGGAACTGGCCCTTTACCACCCGCTTTGGGGGTATTACACGAGGGAAAGGCCAAAGGTTGGCAAGGCGGGAGACTTTTACACCAGCGCAGCGGTTCACCCCGTGTTTGCGGAAACGTTGGCCGATGTTGTGGCAGTCATGTGCACGAATGCCGGGTTGAAGCACCCGGTCCTGGTGGAGATTGGCGGAGGAACGGGGACGCTGTGCCGCTTTCTGCTGGAGGCGCTTGAAAATCGCCACGCTGAACTGTACGAGCGAATCCGCGTGCTGATGATCGAAACAAGCCAGTATCACCGGCAAAGGCAGCAGGAACTGCTGGCCGGTCTGGACGTTGACATCACCTGGTACGCCACGCTTGCCGAAGCGGCGAAAGACGGGCCAATCGAAGGCGTGATCCTCTCCAACGAATGGCTGGATGCGTTTCCGGTGCACATCGCCCGAAAGGATCAGCGGGGCTGGCAGGAGCTCTGGGTGAAATGGGAGGCAGACGGCTTTGCCGAAGAATTCGGCGAGATGACAGAGGAGCTGGCTGTCCATCTGGAGCGCATGGGGGCGGAAGTGCCGTGCGGAGTCCGGATCGAAGTGAATACGGAAATGGAAGAGGCGGCCCGGGACATCGCCCGCCTGTTGGGAAAGGGGTTTGTGATCACCATCGACTACGGGGACTTGCAGGAGGAACTCTACCATCCCAGCCGCAAAGATGGGACGCTGATGTGCTACTACCGCCATCAGGCCAACCGCAATCCCTATGAGCGCGTTGGCCGGCAGGACATCACCGCTCACGTGAATTTTTCCGCCTGGATGGAGTGGGGGGAAAAAGCCGGTCTTAGAACTTGCGCCTACATGAGACAGGACCAGTTTCTCATCCGCAACGGCTTGCTGCAGAAAGCCGTCGCCCATGATGACCGCGATCCTTTTCGCAGCGAGGCGATGAAGCGGAACCGGGCGATCGTGCATCTGGTCGACCCGTCCGGGCTGGGCGGCCGTTTCCGCGTGCTGGTTCAATCGCGAAACATGCCACAGGACGCGGTTTTTCTCGTCCCCCAATTCGGCTGGTGACCGCAACACTAAAAAAACGAAAAAAAGATGCTCGCCGCGAGCATCTTTTTTTCGTTACAGGATCAGTTGCAAGAAGGCATGTTCTTGCGGACCTACCGGCATCACGAAGAACGTGTAATAGGTAAATCCGACGAAAGACAAGAACATGAAACCGAAGAAAATATTCAGATATGTACGCTCGGTCAGGTTCAAATAGCTGAGCGCGATAAAGAATGCGGTGAGGCTGAAGAAAATCAGGGCCATTGGGTAAAGTTCCGCCCAGAACGCCATCAGCGCGATGACAAGCGTCCAATAACCCAATACGCGATACATGCGGTCCATTCCGATCCCCCCTTTTGCGCAATTCGGGAAAAATTTCTAGTTTCCTCACCAATTATAGCGGACAGATGAACAAGTGTAAACGGGAAGCTCTTGACGGTTTTTTGTACGTTCCAAAGTGATGCCCGTTCGCCGGGCATTCCCGGGAAGAAGCGTGCCGTTTCAGAGACAGCGAACCACCGTGTAGTTGCAGGACTGGCAACCGTTGTGCATGTTTTCGTCTTCACGTAATTCAATGTTGCCCAAAAACGTTTCAAATATTCCCGTAAGCATGGCGTTGTGCATGCGGCAGACCGCGCTGGGGAACTTGCTGGCCACCTCGGAGAACGTGCAGTTTTGCACGCGGAAACGAAGCGTGTTTTCGTCGAGCTGTTCAATTTCCGGTCGCAGACCCTGGGCGACAACGAGCTGGTAAATCAGGTTCAGCTTTTCCTCCAGACTGGTTTCCGAAAGGTTGAGCTGTTTTTGCGCGATCGCCCGTTTGGCCATCTCCTTCCCCAAACGGCGTCCCATCTTGACCAGCGCCTCTTCTCCCGGTTTTCCCAGCGACAGCAGGCTCTCGATCGCGATGTCAGCAAGCAACTGGTAGTCTCGGGGGGGAAATTGCAGGCTGACCACCTGATCCGAGAGGGAATACAGACGGCTGGGGCGTCCCCCTTTGCCGCTTTTGTCCGTAACGGAGTTTAGGAGATGGACGTCTTCCAGCTTCGACAGATGCAGCCGTGCCACGTTGGGGTGAATGGAAAAGTGTTCGGCCACTTCCTGAACCGTGATCGGCTGTTTGCTGAATGCCACATATTGATATATGGAAAAACGGGTGGGGTCGGCCAGAGCACTTGTCAACTTTTGCGCTTCCTCATACAGCATGCCATTTCCCCCTTGTCACGATTGCAAAACAAATTCACCTTTAGTGTATCTGATTTTTGGCGGGTTGTTAAGGTTCGAGTATGTTTTTGAAACAGTTGGTCAATCCTTTGCTAATTTTTAAATTAACTACTATTGACATAGTGCAAAATGTGCATTTATAATCGTTTTAAAGAAAAATTTTTTATTAACTAACTTTTGTATAGTTTCTTGTTTTTATTCAAGATCTCGATAAATGATGCACAGACAAGGATGGAGGGGTTCCTAATGGCAGTTGCTGAACGGACGCGCACGCAAAAAATCACGTTTTTCACTTACCCGAGCTGCACATCATGTCGCAAGGCGAAAGCCTGGCTGATGGAAAACGGGATCGAATACGAAGAACGTCACTTGTTCAAAAATCCGCCCACTGCCGAAGAGCTGATGGAAATCATCAAGATGACCACGAACGGACTGGACGAAATCCTGTCTACCCGCAGCCAGCGCTTTAAAAACCTGGAAGTGGACATCAACGAGATGTCGGTAAAGGAACTGCTGGAAATGCTGAGCGAGGAACCGCAACTTCTCAAGCGTCCGATTATCACGGATGGAGAACACCTGGTCGTCGGCTACAATTCTTCCGCGATGAAAAATTTGTTTACCTGATGGAAAAGAGAGGCGCACTGCCTCTCTTTGTTTTGCCAAGCCTCTTCCGTTTAAAGCAGGAATCGCCTGGACATACTTTTTCTAGTAGAAAGCGATTCTACAAGAGTAGGAAAAAGCATAGGATGAACTACATCATCCTTTTTTACGTTACGGGAGGGACTCGTTATGGTAGCTTCCAGACAAGACGCGTGGACTGAAGATGACGACCTGGTGCTTGCTGAGGTTACGCTGCGCCACATCCGCGAAGGCGGCACCCAGCTGGCAGCCTTTGAGGAAGTGGGGCAGCGCCTGGGAAGGACTGCCGCGGCTTGCGGGTTTCGCTGGAACAGCTGTGTCCGCAAGCGCTATGACGCGGCCATCATGCTGGCCAAAAGCCAGCGTCAGCAGTTGAAAAAGATGGGGCGGTTGGGCTCCTCAGCTTCCGGGAAGGGGCAAGCCGCCTTGCCGCAGCCGCAGGACACGGCCCTTGCTCAGCCTTCGCCCCTGCAGGGCAGCGATGAGGAAGAACAGATTGAATCGGTCATCCGCATTCTGCGCAACCACAAGGAACTGTTGCAGCGGATCAAACGGCTGGAACAGGAATTGGAAGACAAGGAAGCAAAAATAAAAGAATTGACAGAGGAGGCGGAGCGCGCCAAAAAGGAACTGGAGCAGGTGCAGGGAGTGAATGAGGACTACCGGGCGCTGTTGCAGATCATGGAGCGGGCGCGCAAGCTGGCCTTTTTGCAGGATGAGGAATCAGCCAAATCTATTTTTAAAATGGATGAAAACGGCAACCTGGAACGGGTGGAAAAATAGTCCCTCAACACGAAAAAGAAGCGGCGAAACACCGCTTCTTTTGTTTTCTCTTCCTAGTCCTGCAGGGAAACTCCTTCCGGCAGCCATACGTAAGGGTTTTCGCCCCGGTCGCGGATGGGGTTGTACTTCACGGGAGTAAAGCCCATTTTGATCCAAAATTCATCTGCGCGACAGCGGGAATTGGTTTTGATTGGAGCGCCGAAGCTTTTCGCGTGATTGACCAGTGCCGTTCCGTAGTCCTTGCCGCGGTAGTCGGGCAGAACCTCCAGTTTCCACAGCTCGTAGTAATCTTGAGCGGGTTTGAAGTACCGGTCGTATTTTGCGTCAATTTTGTAAAGGCTCATTCGGGCGATCAATCTGTCGTTGTCGTAAATGCCGTAAAAGGGAGACTCCGAATCGTTTTCCACGATGTTGGCCTCCAGGTCCTCCTTCATCGAAAGCTCCTCAAGGCCATATTCGCGGAATTTCTGGAACTCCTCCAATGTTTTATAATTGATTTGCAAACGCTTTACTTCGTACATGGAAACGCCACTCCTCTCAAAAGCGCTTAAGACTGTCAAAAACCCACTATTGGCTTATCTATATTAACATTATACACCATTCTCACCTTCCCGGAGAGTTTTTCTTCCTCCCTGGCGGAAATCGGCAGGAAACGTTTTCACTCGCATGGAATAATTGTAAAAAAATGCTAGTGCGATGCCGCTGCTTCTGGCAAAATAGTAACAGCGGCATTGGCGGGAAATCTCAGGGAAAGGGAGGCCAGGCCATGCGAAAGGTACTGATTGCGAATCGCGGCGAGATTGCCAGGAGAATCATCCGCACTTGCCGGGCGATGGGAATCGCCACCGTTGCCGTCTATTCCGAAGCGGACCGGAATCTGCCGTTCGTCCGGGAAGCGGATGAAGCGGTGGAAATTGGCCCTCCTCCCGTGCCGCACAGCTATCTGAATGTCGAAGCCATCCTGGCAGCGGCAAGGGAAAAAGGGGCGGATGCGATTCACCCGGGTTACGGCCTGCTGTCGGAAAATGAAGCGTTTGCACGGCGCGTCCTGGATGAAAGGTTGATTTTCATCGGTCCTTCTCCGGAAGTGATCGGCAAGATGGGCGACAAGCTGACGGCGCGCAGGATAATGGAGCAGGCAGGAGTGCCTGTCGTCCCCGGCACTGCGGAAGCGGTCAGCGAGGCGGACGAGGCGGCTGAGCGTGCCGCTCAGATCGGCTACCCGATCATGCTGAAAGCGAGTGCGGGCGGGGGCGGAATCGGGATGCAGATTTGCCGTGACGAGGCGGAACTCCGGCAGGCTTTTCAAACCGCGCGCAACCGGGCAAAAGCGTATTTCGGCAGCGATGCGATGTACATGGAAAAATACGTGGAGAGGCCGCGCCACATCGAAGTGCAGATCGCGGCTGACCGGCACGGAAAGGTGATTCACCTGCTGGAGCGGGAATGCTCCATCCAGCGCCGCCATCAAAAGGTGGTGGAGGAAAGCCCGTCTCCTTTCCTGGATGACGCGGCGCGGCAGCGGCTTTTCCAGGCGGCGGTGAAGGCTGCGGAAGCGGTGGGCTACACGGGCGTCGGCACGGTGGAGTTTATTGTCGATTCACAGAAAAACTTTTATTTTCTGGAGATGAATACGCGCCTGCAGGTGGAACATCCCGTCACGGAAGAGATGACGGGAATTGACCTGGTTGCGCTGCAGCTGGAGATCGCCGACGGAAAGCCGCTCTCTCTCCGCCAGCAGGATGTCCGCCCGCTGCGCCACGCGGTGGAACTGCGCATTTACGCCGAGGATCCCGTTACGTTTTTGCCTTCGCCGGGGACGATTACCCTGTATCAGCCTCCCTGCATGGAAGGAGTGCGCATCGATGACGGCGTGGAAACGGGGGCACAGGTGACGCCGTTCTACGATCCGATGATCGCCAAGCTGATCGCCTCTGGAGCGACGCGCGGCGAGGCGCTCCAGCGGGCCCGCGAAGCGCTGCGGGCGTATCTCATCACCGGAATCAAGACCAACATCCCCTTTTTGCAGAAGGTGCTGGAAGACGAGAAGTTTCTTCAGGGAGATTACACGACGTGGTTTGTGCAGGAGAGGGCGGCAAAACCGGAGAGGTAGGCCGCGACGTCGAAAGGAGTGCAAGGCGATGAAACAGGTGAAGACCAACATGGCGGGAACCGTAAGTAAGGTGCTGGTGCGAACGGGAGATCAGGTGAGAGCCGGCCAGGACGTGATCGTTCTGGAATCGATGAAAATGGAAGTGCCGATTGCGGCGGACGCGGCGGGCAAGGTGGCGGAGGTGAAGGTTAAGGCGGGCGATTTTGTCAACGACGGCGACGTTCTTCTCATCGTCGAGTAACCCTGTTTTTTTCGTCGCCAACTGAGCGCTCGCTAGAAGGGGGGAGCAGGATGGAAGTGAAGATCGTCGAAGTGGGACCGCGGGACGGATTGCAGAATGAAAAGGAAATCCTTCCGACCCAGGCCAAAATCGCACTCGTCGAAAAGCTGGCAAAGGCCGGTTTGAAGCGGATCGAAGCCAGTTCGTTCGTCAGCCCCCGCTGGATTCCCCAACTGGCGGATGCCGAGGAAGTCCTGCGCGGGATTCAGCGCAGGGAAGGGGTGGTCTACACGGCGCTGGTGCCCAATTTGCGCGGACTGGAGCGTGCCAGGGAGTGCGGACTGGAGGAGGTGGCCGTGTTCATATCGGCGTCCCAGACGCACAACCAGAAAAACATCAACAAGTTGATCGAGGAGACGCTGCCCGTGTTGCGGGAGGTGGCGGCGCAAGCCCGTGCGAACGGAATGCGGGTGCGCGGCTATATCTCCACCGTGTTCGGCTGTCCCTACGAAGGCCGTGTCCCGCTGGAAAACACCCGGCGCATTGCCGGGGAGATGCTGGAGATGGGCGTGTTTGAAATTTCCCTGGGTGACACGATCGGGGTGGCCACCCCCAAGCAGGTCGTGGAGGTATGTGAAGTATTGATCCGGGATGCGGGAGCGGAAAAGCTGGCCGCCCACTTCCACGACACCCGGGGAACCGGTTTGGCCAATGTGCTGGCGGCCTTGCAGGCGGGGATCCGCACCTTTGACAGTTCCATCGGAGGACTGGGAGGCTGTCCGTATGCCCCGGGGGCGGCGGGAAACATCGCGACCGAAGACCTGGTCTACATGTTGCACGGGATGGATTGCGCCACCGGAATTGATTTGGCGCTTTTGCTGGAGGCGGGGATGTACGCGCAGGAGCAGCTGGGCCGTGAACTGCCGTCCAAGCTGCTGAAGGCGCATCTGGCGGAAAAGCGTTCCGGCAGGGAGAAGGGAGGATGCTGATGGGCAGTCAGAGAGAAAGCGAACTGTACGAGAAGGTGGCGCGGCTCCGGCAGGGCGGGGAAGCGAAGTACCATGCCAAATTGAAGGAGCAGAACAAGCTGTTTGCACGCGACCGCCTGCGGCTTCTGTTCGATGACGAAACGTTTGTGGAGGACGGCCTGTTTGCCAATGTCATGGCAGGTGATTTGCCGGCGGACGGCGTGGTGACCGGAATGGGCAAAATCAACGGACAGACGGTTTGCGTCATGGCCAACGACTCCACGGTGAAGGCGGGCTCCTGGGGAGCGCGGACGGTGGAAAAAATCATCCGCATCCAGGAAACCGCAGAGAAACTGGGGGTGCCGCTGGTGTATCTGGTCGATTCCGCGGGAGCGCGGATTACCGACCAGCTGGAGATGTTTCCGGGAAGGCGCGGCGCCGGGCGAATTTTTTACAATCAGGTAAAGCTGTCCGGCAAGGTGCCGCAAGTTTGTCTGCTTTTTGGCCCTTCCGCCGCTGGTGGGGCGTACATCCCGGCATTTTGCGACATCGTCATCATGGTGGAGGGAAATGCCAGCATGTATCTCGGCTCACCGCGCATGGCGGAGATGGTCATCGGCGAAAAGGTGACGCTGGAAGAGCTGGGCGGCGCCCGCATGCATTGTTCCGTCAGCGGCTGCGGCGATGTGCTGGTGGCCAGCGAGGAAGAGGCAATCCGGGCGGCGCGCCGGTATCTCAGCTATTTTCCGGCAAACTTCGGGCAACTCCCGCCGTCCGTTGAGCCCAAGGCACCTGCGGCGACGGCAAGGGCGGTCAGCGAAATCGTTCCCGAGAACCAGAACGCGCCGTTTGACATGTACGACCTGATTGAGGCAATTGTGGACGAAGGCTCCTTTTTTGAAATCAAAAAACTGTTTGCCCAGGAACTCATCACCGGACTTGCCCGGATGGGCGGAAAGGCAGTGGGGATTGTCGCCAATCAGCCAAGGGTGAAAGGCGGCGTCCTGTTCGTCGACTCGGCGGACAAGGCGGCACGCTTCATTTCGTTGTGCGACGCGTTTTCCATTCCCTTGCTGTTTCTGGCAGATGTGCCGGGCTTCATGATCGGCACGGCCGTGGAGCGGGCGGGGATTATCCGCCACGGCGCCAAAATGATTTCCGCCATGGCGGAAGCCACGGTGCCGAAGCTCTCAGTCATTGTCCGCAAGGCTTACGGGGCTGGATTGTACGCCATGGCCGGACCCGCGTTTGAGCCGGATGCATGCCTGGCCCTGCCGGGAGCGCAAATCGCGGTCATGGGACCGGAAGCGGCGGTCAATGCAGTATTCAGCAACAAAATCAAGGAAATTGAGAACCCTGAAGAAAGGCAGGCCTTTATCAACGAAAAACGGAAGGAATACCAGAAGGATATCGACATCTACCTGTTGGCCTCCAATCTGGTCGTGGATGCCATCGTTCCTCCCGATCAGCTGCGCGACGAACTGCTCGCCCGGCTTGCCGTTTACCAAAGCAAGAACCAGGTGTTTTCCGTGCGGAAGCATCCGGTTTATCCCGTATAGCGGCGATATGGCGGGGGGCGAAGCTTCCTGTTCCGGCGAGAAAAGAAGGACTTTTGCGTTAGCAGGTTGAACATGGAAAAAAACAGCAAATTTTGCTAAAAAAGAAAAAATTTTTTGATAATTCCCTCCTTTTCACCCACCGAATCAATTGCTCATTTTCCTAAACTCTGCTATTCTTTTACTAAGTATTGGTCAATGTGGGTGAACAAATGGGATTACCAGCCTTTCCTTACCTTACGGCAGTCGTCGGAGGCGGTTCTGTCGGCCTGCTGTATGCGGCCAGGCTGGCTGACAGCGGAATTTCCACCGTTGTGGTGACCCGTACCCGGCTTCAGGCGGAACAGCTTGAACGCGAGGGGATCACCGTGCAGCAGCTGGACGGAACCCGATTGCAGGTGCCCGTGCAGGCGAGACCGATTGAACAGGGACTGCCCAAAGCTGATTTGTATCTGCTCACAGTCAAGCAGACGGATTTGCCCGCTTTGCTGCCCGCGCTGAGGTCAGCTCCGGGCGGGGCGCGGTTTTTGGCGCTGCAAAACGGAATGGGGCATCAGGAATTGCTGGCCGGCGTGTTGCCGGAGCGGCAGTGCTTTTTCGGGATTCACACGGAAGGGGCGCGGCGATTGAGCGCGACAGAAGTTGCCCACACGGGAACAGGGGTCCTGCGCATTGGGCCGTGGCGTAAAAAAGCGGAAGCCGACCCACTCATCGACGCCTTTGCCATCGTAGCCAAACAGGCGGGATTTCAGGTTTCCCAGGTGGAAGAAATAGAACCGTTTGCTTGGCGAAAACTGCTGGCCAATTCCGTGATTAACCCGCTTACCGCCATCTTCGATATTCCCAACGGCGCATTGCTGGAAAATTCACATACCGTCAGTCTGATGCGCGCGCTTTTTGAGGAAGCCAGCGCGGTGGCCCGAAGCTGCGGACAAAAAATGGAGGAAAGCGATTGGCAGGAAATTGGAATAATTTGCCGAAATACTTCCCAAAACCTTTCCTCCATGTTGCAGGACATCAAGCGGCAGCGAGGGACGGAGGTGGAAGCGATCAATGGCTATATCGTGAAGAAGGGAAAGGAAGCCGGGATTCCCACTCCGTTGCACGAGTGCCTGTTTCGTGTGGTCCTGCTCAAAACGAGCGTGGAAAGTGAGAAGGGGGGAGACGACTTTACATGACCCTGCTGGAAAGTGTCTGGTCTTTTTTGAAGGGTACGCTTACCGTTTTTCCGTTTCTCGGTTTTCCGCTCGTTTACCTGCTCGTCTACGCCGTAAAAAGGAACAAGCGATTGGCGGGCAGTTGGGCAATCAATATTACGAATCTTTTGCTGATTCGGTCTGCTGTTTTGACCTATGGGCAAATCTGGCCGGAAGGGTGGTCGGCCTGGTGGTGGGTCATCGGCCTGTACCTTCTGCTGATCACGTTGCTTGGCTTTTTGCAGATCAAATGGAAAGGAAAGCTGTACCTGAAAAAGATCGGATTTTCCGCATGGCGATTGTCGTTTCTCCTGTTCGGATTTCTCTATGTATTGCTGATTGCAACCGGTGTAGTGAAAACGATGAGTGTCGTGTAACCTGCAGGTTGATCCGTACATAAAGCGATTCTATATCCGAATATCCGATTAGAAAGAAGGTTTGGAAAAATGCGGCTTCCCATCGAAACGATTGGACACAAGATCCGTACGATTCGCAAAGAGCGCGGTTTTACTCTCGAAGTTATGGCGAGCAAAACAGGGTTGAGCAAAGGTCTGCTCAGCCAGGTGGAAAGGGGCATTTCCCAGCCTTCCCTGGATTCCCTGTGGAAGATCACGAAAGCGCTTGAATCCCCAATTATCCATTTTTTTGAGGATATTGACCAAAAACAGGTACATGTTACGCGAAAACAAAAGCGCAGACAATTGGTTTTTCCGGAATCGACAGGCGTCTACTCGCTTCTGTCCATGGGCGGGAGCGCCAAGCTGGGCATGTTGGAAGTGCGCTTGCAACCGGGTGACAAGGTAACGGACAAATTCGTTCAAACGGAAGGGGAAGAATGCTTTACCGTTGTCACGGGAAGGGTCACCGCTCGCTTTAACGACGAGGAACACCTGCTGGAAGCAGGAGACAGCATTTCCTTTGACAGCACCAAAAATCACACGGTAGAAAATACGGGCGAGGAAGAAGCGGTGCTGATTTGGTCTGTTGCGCCGCCGCAATTTTAAAGCATACTCCCTTGTTTGCACTTTGACAACCCATTCCAGTGGGTTGTTTTGTTTTTTATGGAGGATGAGCATGGTATAATTTGCTTTGACCATGGCCCAGGAAAGGTGAGCTTGTTTCATGAGAGTAGATCATATAAAGCTTCCGTTGGCCAACCGATTGGCGCAAGATTATGTCCTTGGAAAAGAATCGGCCCTCGCATTTTTTGGCTACCATCCCTACGAGTTTGAATCGTATCGGAAACGGCTGCAATGGCTTCGCGGACAGACATTCCCCCATCGGGAAAAACTGGTGAATGGATTATACAGCTACAACGAGAGCGTGGGAAATCATCCGGCCGCGCTGGAACGGATCCGGTCCCTTCGATGTCCGGACACCTGTGTCGTGATTGGCGGCCAGCAGGCTGGCGTGATGACAGGACCGCTCTACACCATCTACAAGGCGATTCATCTCATACAGGTAGCGAAAAGACTGTCGGAGGAACTGAAGACGGAAGTGGTGCCTGTCTTCTGGATCGCTGGCGAGGATCATGACATCGACGAGATTGACCACTTGCATTGGCTGGTGGACAAGGAAAGAGGCCTGCACAAGGAGCGGCTGGCTCTGGACAAAAAAGGGAGAAAGTCGGCCAGTCAGCTTCCGCTGGACAAGACTGCCTGTCAAAACTTTTTGGAGGCCTTTTTTTCTGCCCATACGGAGACGGTATACACTCCGCAAATCAGGGAAATGCTGGAGCAAACCGCTGCCGGTTCGGCAACGCCCGTGGAGTGGTTCGCGCGGATCATGGCGCAACTGTTCGGCAAGCACGGGCTCGTCCTGGTGGAATCTTCCCTGCCGTTTGTGCGGGAATTGGAACAGCCCATGTTTCGCCGCGTCATCGAGCAAAACGAGCGGATCGCCCGCCTGCTGAAGGAGGCGGAAGGGCGTCTTGCCGCCGGCGGGTATCCGCTGCAGCTCAACGTCGAGGAGCGGCAGGCCAACCTGTTCCTCTATGAAAACGGAGAGCGGATGGTGCTGGAGCGGCACGGGGAGCGGTTCATCAGCCGGCATGCCGTCTACACCAGGGAGGAGCTGCTTCGGCTGCTCGACGAAGACCCCCGGCGGTTCAGCGCCAATGTCGTGTCGCGCGGGTTGATGCAGGAGCACCTGTTTCCCACCCTGGCGTTTATCGGGGGACCCGGGGAAGTCGCTTACTGGGCCTACTACCGGGATGTGTTTGCGGCGTGCGGGCTGCAACTGCCCATTGTGTTGCCCCGCATGTCTGTCACCCTGTTGGAAGGCGCGTTGGAGAGACTGCTTGCCGAGTTCGGGGTGGGCGTGGAACAGGTGCTGACCGGCTTCGCCGAATGGAAGCGGGAATGGTTGTCCAGGCAGGAACGCCATCCGCTGGAAAAGCAGTTTGCCGCTGCGCGCGATTCCATCCTGGCCGTCTACCGTCCGCTCGTCGAGGAAGTGGTGCGGCTTGATCCCGGAATGCGCGGGCTGGCTGAGAAAAACGTCAAATTTTTGCTCGAACAGGTCAGTTTTTTGGAGAACCGGCTGGTCCGTTCCCTGTACGAACGGGAGGAGATCGCCCAGAGCCGGCTCCGGCGGATGGAAGCGGTCCTGCTGCCGGATGGAAGCTGGCAGGAGAGAAAACTCTCCCTGTTCACGTTTGCCAACAAGTATGGGCTTTCACTTGTGGATCGGCTGGTGGATGCCCCGTTTTCCCATGACGGCAGCCATCAAATCGTGTACCTGTAGGCCGATGGTCTGCGCTGGCAAGATGGGAACTGTGGCAGTTTTTTTGTGTGAGCGAAAAAAACTGCGTTCCGCTTCTCCCGGAGGCAAATGGGCGGCCGGGATCGGGGAAAGCATTTCCTGTGTTGCGCCGTTTCCTTCCATGGCGGGAGATGGCGGGAACAGGAAAAACTGATGATGCTCAAACGAGCGTATGTTATGATTAAGGCGATATTTTGCACCATGATGAGAATAAGGAGGTCCCCGAATGAATACCGTTTCGGAAAGCATTGTAAAGGACATGGGGCTTGCTCCCAGCGGCCATTTGAAAATTGACTGGGTAAAGGAACACATGCCGGTCCTCAACCGGATTCGCGAACGTTTTGAGCGTGAAAAACCTTTTGCCGGTCTCAAGGTGGCCATTTCGCTCCACCTGGAAGCCAAAACCGCCTACTTGGCCAAAGTGATCCAGGCGGGCGGGGCGGAAGTGACCATCACCGGTTCCAACCCGCTGTCCACGCAGGACGATGTTTGCGCGGCGCTGGTGGAAGACGGCATTCGCGTCTTTGCCAAGTACAATCCGGACCCGGCAGAGTACAAGGAGCATCTGATTCGGACGCTGGAAACCCGCCCTGATCTGATTATCGACGACGGCGGCGATCTGGTGACCATCCTGCACAGCGAACGACGCGATCTGCTGTCCCAGGTGCGCGGAGGGGCGGAAGAAACGACCACCGGAATCCTTCGCCTGAAGGCGCTGCAAAAGGAAGGCAAGCTGGAGTTCCCGATGGTTACGGTCAATGACGCCTTCTGCAAATACCTGTTTGACAACCGTTACGGAACCGGCCAATCCGTCTGGGACGGCATCAACCGCACCACCAACCTCGTGGTGGCGGGCAAGACAGTGGTCGTCGTCGGCTACGGCTGGTGCGGAAAAGGCGTGGCCATGCGCGCCAAGGGACTGGGCGCCAAGGTCATCGTCACCGAGGTCGACCCGATCAAGGCGGTGGAAGCGTACATGGACGGCTTCGAAGTGATGCCGATGGAGGAAGCGGCCAAGCGCGGCGACTACTTCGTCACCGTCACCGGCAACCGCGACGTCATCCGCAAACAGCACTTTGACGTGATGAAAGACGGCGCAATTCTCGCAAACGCTGGCCATTTCGATGTCGAAGTGAACAAGGTGGAGCTGAAGGCGCTGTCGACATCCTCGCGTGTCGTGCGCAAGGACATCGAGGAATTTGTCATGCCGGACGGTCGAAAGCTGTACCTCCTGGCGGAAGGGCGCCTGGTCAACTTAGCTGCCGGCGACGGACATCCGGCGGAAATCATGGATATGACCTTTGCCCTGCAGGCCGTCTCTCTGGAATACGTCAGCAAACACTACCAATCTCTCGGCAAAAAAGTGCTGAACGTGCCGTACGAACTGGATCAAATGGTGGCGCGTTACAAGCTGGAGGCGCTGGGAATCAGCATCGACACGCTGACGGAAGAGCAGAAAAAGTACTTGGAAAGCTGGGTCGAATAGTTTCGCGAAAGCCGTCCTTTCCCGGAAAAAAAAGAAACGAAAAAATCCTGCATACAAATGCAGGATTTTTTTTTATAATAACTTTGAGCCCCAAGTGGGGAAAAGTGGGGGAAAGTGGAGTATAATGAACGGAAAGTGGGGGGAAAAGGCGTGTTCATGGGGGAGTACCAACATACCATTGACGAAAAGGGCCGCCTCACCATCCCTGCCAAATTCCGTGAAGGCTTGGGCAACTCCTTTGTCATTACCCGTGGACTTGACCAATGCCTGTTTGTCTACCCCATGGAAGAGTGGAAACAGCTTGAACAGAAAATGAAGGCACTGCCTTTTACCAAAGCGGACGCCCGCGCCTTTACCCGCTTCTTTTTCTCCGGCGCGACCGAATGCGAGTGGGACAAGCAGGGAAGGGTAAGCATACCCTCCAATCTGCGCCAACACGCAGGCCTGCAAAAGGAATGCGTGGTGATCGGCGTGTCCAACCGCGTGGAAGTGTGGAGCAAGGAGCGTTGGGAAGAGTACTTTGCCCAGTCGGAAGACTCCTTCGGGGAGATTGCCGAAAAGCTGGTTGACTTTGACTTGTAAAGGCGTGAACAGAACGGGAGTGACAGAGTTGTCGTTTCAGCATGTAACCGTATTGCGTGAAGAGGCTGTTGCCGGTCTGCGGATTCGGCCCGACGGGATTTACGTGGATTGTACGCTGGGGGGCGCGGGACACAGCAGTCTGATCGTGTCGCAGTTGTCGGAGAAAGGGCGGCTGATCGCCGTGGACCAAGATGACTGGGCACTGGAAAACGCCCGTGAGCGGCTCGCTCCCTGGATGGACAAGGTGACGCTGGTGAAAAGCAATTTTCGCCGCCTGAGAGACATCGTACAAGAGCAAGGGCTGGACGGTGTGGACGGCGTTTTGTTCGACCTGGGTGTCTCCTCGCCGCAATTGGACGAGGAAGAGCGGGGGTTCAGCTACAATGCCGACGCGCCGCTGGACATGCGGATGGACCGGCAGGCCCCGCTTACTGCTTACGACGTCGTCAACAAGTGGGAGGAAGAAGAGCTGGCCCGCATCATTTGGGAATACGGCGAGGAAAAATTTTCGCGGCGAATTTCCCGGCAAATTGTCGCTTGCCGGCAAAAGAAGCCGGTGGAGACCACCGGAGAACTGGTGGAGATCATCAAACAGGCGATTCCCGCTGCCGCGCGGCGCAGCGGACCCCATCCGGCCAAGCGCACGTTTCAGGCGATTCGGATTGCCGTCAACGATGAACTGGAAGCTTTTCGCGAAGCGGTCGTGGCTGCGGTCGAGCTCTTGAATCCGGGCGGCCGGGTGAGCGTGATTACGTTCCATTCCCTGGAAGATCGGATTTGCAAACAGGTGTTTCAGGAATATTCCAAGGGCTGCACCTGCCCGCCATCCTTTCCGATTTGCACCTGCGGACATGAGGCGACCCTGAAGGTGATTACGCGCAAGCCGATTTTGCCGTCCGCAGAGGAAGTGCAGGAAAACCCGCGCGCGCGGTCGGCCAAACTGCGAGTGGCAGAAAAATTGTGACGCGAAAACGGCCTGAAGAAGGAGTGGTCAGAGATGAACTATTATTACCGGGGCAATCTAGCGGTAGAGCTGGAGCAGGAGAAAAAGCAGCGCGCCGCAACCGTAAAGCGGAAGATTCGGTTAAAACAGTCGATCCCGACAGGAGAAAAGTTGCTCTACTTGTTCTTCATCTCCTTGGCCGTGGCCGCTCTGGGCTTTGTGGGTGTTCGCTACTCCCAGATTTCCCAGTACAACTACGAAATACAGAGCACGAAAAAGGAAAACCAGCGTTTGGCAGAGCAAAACGCTGCCTTGCAATTACATATTGAACAGATGAGCAATCGCGACCGCATTCAGAAAGAGGCGGAACGGCAGGGAATGGCGTTTAACCCGGAGGCCGTCCATGTCATTGGCAACGCCCAGACGAACCCTCCCAAGACGCAAAAAGCGGATGTGCCAGCGCGATGAACGCAGCCATTACAATGTTACTTGCGACGGATGCGGTAACATTTTTTCTTTTGCTGCAATGAACCGGGCTGCCGTTTCGCCTGCAAGTCCGGTATGAGCGCGGTCATCCAAGCAGCGGATGAAAAAACTGCCTGGACGGGAGTGAAATGATGGATACGAGGAAACGTCTGAACTGGCGTATTCTGCTGTTGGCCCTCTGCCTGATCATCTCCTTTTTCGGCCTGAGCTTCCGCTTATGGTGGCTGCAGTCTGTGGAAGCGGCGAAAATCATGGAGTATGCGGAAAGCCAGTGGGACTGGGAAAAGACGCTGAGGCCGAAGCGCGGGGCAATCCTGGACCGCAACGGAGAGATCCTCGCCTACGAAGGCAAGGCCTATACAGTAAACGCCCGCCTGAAACCGCTCAACGAGAACGATGAAGACTACGTCAAGGATCCGTATTACACAGCGGTGACGCTGGCCAAGATTCTCAACGCCCCGGTGGATACCTTGTACAAGTACCTGACCCGGAAGGATTCCAAGGTGGTTCTTTTGGGACGCTGGGGCAACAAGATTACGGAGGAGCAAAAGCAGCAAATCGAACAGGCCATGCATCCGACACTGCCCAGCGGCGAACAGGTGAAGGTCAAGCAGTTGCCGGGGATCTACCTGACCGAAACAACGCGCCGTTTCTATCCCAACAACAGCTTTGCCGCCCACGTGCTGGGCTACCTCGACTTCGAGGACCAGCCAAAAATGGGAATGGAGTTGCAGATGGACGAGGCGCTGCGCGGGGAAATGGGAGAAATGGCCGTGCTTACGGATGGAGCCGGGTATTTGCTGCCGGACGGGGAGCGCAGGTACAAACCCGCCAAGGACGGCTACAACGTCTACCTGACGATTGACAGGCAGATCCAGGACTACGTGGAACAGGCGCTTGACGAGATTGAGAAAAAGTACAAGCCGCAGGGCATGACCGTCATCGTGACCGATCCGCAGACGGGCGAGGTCCTGGCGATGAGCAACCGGCCTCATTTCAATCCCAACCTGTACTACGAAGGAATCACCAACTACACCAACCACGCCGTCACTTCCATGTTCGAACCCGGATCGACGTTCAAGATCATCACCCTGGCTGCCGCGATCGAAGAAGGCGTGTTCAACCCCAACGAGGAGTACCAGTCAGGGGTGTACAAAATCAAGGGGCAAACCCCGATTCGCGACCACAACAACGGCCAGGGCTGGGGCAGGATCAGCTTTTTGGAAGGGGTGCAGCGATCCAGCAACGTCGTCTTTTCCATGCTGGGGTACGAACGGCTGAAACTGGAGAAGCTGAGAGCCTACGTGAAAAAATTTGGGATTGGCACTTTGACCGGAATTGAACTTCCCTACGAGAAAAAGGGCGATATCTCCAACCTGGAAAATCCCCGCTCTCCCCGCGACTGGGCGGTTACCACCTTCGGGCAAGGGGTGACCGTCACCGCAATTCAGCAAGTGGCGGCGGTCGGAGCGATCGCCAATGGCGGCGAATTGTTGAAACCGCATATCATCAAGGAGTTGCGGGATCCGCACACGGGCGCGGTGGTGCACCGCACCCAGCGCGAAGTGGTGCGCCGGGTGGTCAGCGAAGCGACCGCCAAGCAGACGCGCGACATTCTGGAGACCGTTGTGACTGCGGAGGCGGGAACGGGGAAAGCGTACCAGATCCCCGGCTACCACGTCGCCGGAAAAACGGGAACCGCGCAGAAATACGAAGGGAACCGGATCAAGGAAGGCCACTACATCGCTTCTTTCATCGGCTTTGCTCCCAAGGACGACCCCCGGCTGTTGGTCTATGTGGTCGTCGACGATCCGCAGACGGACGAATGGTACGGCAACTGGGGACGCCTGATGGTGGCTCCGATCTTTAAATCGGTCATGGAGCGCAGCCTGCAGTACCTTCAACAGCAACCGGAACTGCAGGGGAAGACCGGGGAAAAAGCGAACCAGGCCAAGGGCGGGCAAAAATCAATCGGAAAGCCGATCGAGGAATTTACCCTGGCCAAATTTGTCGGGATGTCCACCACAGCGGCGAAGCTCCGGGCGGAAGAAGACGGGCTCACCGTTTCCATCGTCGGGACCGGGACCAAAGTGGCGGAACAGTATCCGGCCGCCTATGAAAAAGTCGTCCCCGGCCAGCGAGTCGTGCTCGTCACGGACCGGGTGAAAGGAACGCCGATGCCTGACCTGACGGGAAAATCCCTGCGCGATGTGGTGGAGTTCGGCTCCCTGCTGAATCTGCAAGTGAGGGCGGTCGGCTCCGGCTTTGTCGTCCAGCAGAGCATCAAGCCCGGAACCGTCTTGTCCGGCGGCGAACTGCTGATCGTCACCCTGAGGTCGGAATCCGAGGAACAGCCCTCCGCACCGCCGGCGGAAGAAGATTCCGCTGCAGAAGCCGCTGAAGATGGCGAGCAAAACCAGGGCGCGCGCGACGGTCCATAGGGGTTCTAACCTGTCCCCCCGCAGAATAGGGTTTAGTGGAGACAACCTTATGCTGAGGGGGGACTTGTTTGCGCGTATCCAACGTTACTGTCCGGCGCCGCATCTTTCTCGCATTGATCATGGGGATCGTTCTCTTCGCCGCGCTCATCGCCCGCCTCGGATACGTCCAGTTGGTGGAAGGGCCGAAACTGGCGGAGATGGCAAGCGATTTGCTCAAACGCGACATCAAGTTTCAGCCGAACCGGGGGAGAATTCTGGACCGCAACGGCATTGAACTGGTGACCAACATGAGCGTGCCCACCGTTGTCGCCATACCGGCGCAGATCAAGGACCCGGACGAAACCGCCCGGAAATTGGCCGTCATCCTGGAGCAGAAGGCAGAGGACATTTACAAGGCAATTACGAAGCGGGCCATGGCCAATGACCGCATTCCGGGAGGAAGAAAAATTTCCGAGGAAAAGGCGCGCCAAATCCAGGAACTGAACCTGCCGGGCATCTATCTGGCGGGAGACACCAAGCGCTATTACCCCAACGGCACCATGGCCGCCCACATCCTGGGATTTACGGGAATCGACAACCAGGGCCTGACGGGGCTGGAGAAAATCTACGACTCCTTCCTGCAGGGCAAGAGCGGGTACATTTCCTATCCGTCCGATGCATCCGGCCGCATCATGCCGGGAGGATCGGAGGAATACGTTCCCCCCGTGGACGGCATGGACATGTACCTGACCATCGACAGCCAAATTCAGGCCTTTCTGGAAAGGGAACTGGACCAGGCCGTCGTGGCGTACCAGCCGGACGACGTTTTGGCGATAGCCATGAATCCGAAGACGGGTGAGATTCTCGGAATGGGCAGCCGCCCCACCTTTCACCCCGACAGGTACCAGGACTACCCGCCGGAGGTGTACAACCGCAATCTGCCCATTTGGAAAACCTACGAGCCGGGTTCCACGTTCAAGATCGTTACGCTTGCCGCGGCACTGAACGAAGGGGTTGTCAAGCTGGATGAGGGATTTTACGATCCCGGCTACATCACCGTGGCGGGAAAGCGGCTGCGTTGCTGGAAAAGACAGGGACACGGCCAGGAAACCATGCTGGAGGTCGTGGAAAACTCCTGCAACCCGGGATTTGTGACGATGGGCCAGCGGCTGCAAAAGGAGCGCCTGTTTGAATACATCAAAAAATTTGGCTTTGGACAAAAGACGGGCATCGATCTGATCGGGGAAGAAAACGGCCTTTTGTTTCCGCTTGACCGCGTCGGGCCGGTGGAATTGGGCACCACCTCCTTCGGGCAGGGAGTGTCGGTGACGCCGATCCAGCAAATGGCTGCCGTATCGGCGGCCATCAACGGGGGAAAGCTGATGAAGCCGTACATCGCCAAGGAGTGGCGGGACAGCGTGACCCACGATGTGATCGGAAGGACCTTGCCCACCGAGGTTCGCCAGGTGATTACGCCGGAGGTTTCCGCACAGGTGCGTTACGCGCTGGAAAGCGTTGTCGCCCGCGGAACAGGCGGCAATGCCTACATCGAAGGCTACCGGGTGGGCGGAAAGACCGGGACGGCGCAAAAAGTGAGAAACGGCCGCTACGTAGATGGGGAGTACATCGTTTCCTTTATCGGCTTCGCACCGGCGGACGATCCGCAAATTCTCGTCTACTTTGCCGTGGACAATCCCAAGGCGCTCGCATTTGGCGGGTTGATCGCCGCCCCCAGCGTCAAGAGGATTCTGGAATCCTCGCTGCAGTACCTGCAGGTGGAAAGGCGGAGCGGCGGAATCAGCAAGGAACTGAACCCCGCTCTTGGGGAAAGGCCGCCGATCGAGGTGCCCAACATGATCGGACAGACGTTGCGGGATGTGGCCACCATCTACGACAGCCTGCCGCTGGTGGTCTCCGGAAAAGGAAAATACGTTGTGCAGCAATCTCCGGCTCCCGGGGCGAAAATCAGTCAGGGCGAAAAAATTCGCATCTACCTGGGTGACAAATAAGTCGATTCGCTTTAAAATGAGATGTCGGAGGCGGAGGGGAGTAGGCTTGTCTACGGTCGCTCTCCTCCGTCCTTTGTGCAAAAAGGCGAAGAATTGTCCATAATAGTGAAGATAGGGGTGCTTTGGCCATGTTGTTACGAGATCTGCTTTCACCTCTGCTGGCAAAGAAGGTGCGCGGAGATGAAGACATCGAGATCACGGGTTTGACGGCAGACTCTCGCCAGGTAAAGCCCGGCTATCTGTTTTTCTGTATTACCGGCTATACGGTGGATGGCCACGCTTTTGCCAGACAGGCGGTGGAAAGGGGCGCAGCAGCCATTGTCGCAGAACGCGATCTCGACACAACGGCCACCCTGGTGACCGTAAGTGATTCGCGGCGCGCCATGGCGCTTTTGGCGGATCGCTTCTACGGCTCTCCCACCCGTGCCTTGAAGCTGATTGGTGTCACCGGAACCAACGGGAAGACCACGACCACCCATTTGATCGACCGGATTTTCCGAGATCAAAACAAGCGTACGGGGTTGATCGGAACCATTCACATGCGCATCGGGGACGTGTACGAAGAAGTGAAGAACACCACGCCCGATGTGATCGACTTGCAAAGAAGCTTTCGGCGCATGTGCGACTGCCAGACGGACTACGCCATTTTCGAAGTCTCCTCACACGCTTTGGAGCAGGGGCGGGTCCGCGGTTGCGACATACATATCGCGGTTTTTACCAATCTTACGCAGGATCATCTCGATTTTCACAAGACCATGGACAATTACCGGCATGCAAAATCCCTGCTGTTTGCGCAGCTGGGCAACAGCTATCAGCCGGACCGGATGAAAACGGCCGTTCTCAATGCCGATGACGAAGCTTCCCGCCTGTTTGCTCGGGTCACCGCCGCGCGGGTTCTCACGTACGGCATTGATCAGGAAGCGGACGTGCGGGCGCGCGAGATCTCCGTCACCAGCAAAGGAACCTCGTTTGTCGCGGAAACCTTCGCCGGGACCATGCCGTTTCATTTGAAGCTGATGGGGAAATTCAACGTCTACAACGCACTGGCTGCCATCGCCGTCGGCCTTGCGGAGGGAGTGGAACTGGCGCAAATCAAGGCCAGCCTGGAAGCGGTCCCGGGTGTAAGCGGACGCTTTGAACCGGTGGATGAAGGACAGCCCTTTTCCGTCCTCGTCGATTACTCCCATACGCCGGACAGCTTGGAAAACGCGCTTGTGACCATTCGTGAATTTGCCCAGGGGAACGTTTTGTGCGTCGTCGGTTGCGGCGGGGACCGGGATCGCGGCAAACGGCCAATTATGGCCAAAATCGCAACAAAATATGCCGATTGGACCGTCATTACTTCGGATAACCCGCGCAGCGAAGATCCGCAGGCGATCATTGACGACATGCTGGCCGGCTTGAGCGAACAGGACGCCGGGCGTTATACGGCGGTTCCCGATCGGCGCGAAGCCATTTTTGCTGCCGTATCCCGGGCAAAGCCGGGGGATGTGATCCTGATTGCCGGCAAGGGACATGAAACCTACCAGATCATCGGGGATCAGGTGCTGCATTTCGACGACCGGGAAGTTGCCCGCGAAGCCATTGCCCGGTTCTGCCGCGAATAGATACAGACAGGACTGAATAGCATCAGAGAAAGGAGGTTCGGGCATGTTCGCTGACAACGTACTCATCGTCACGATCGTCGCCAGTTTTCTCATCGCGGTACTGATCGGTCCCCTGTTCATTCCCTTTCTCCGCCGCCTGAAGTTCGGGCAGGCGATCCGGGAAGAAGGGCCGAAATCGCATCAGAAGAAAGCGGGTACTCCCACCATGGGAGGACTGATCATTCTGTTGGCACTCATTTTTACCGTGTTGAAGTTTGCCAATCTCACATCGGAAATCCTCTTTCTTTTGCTCGTGACGATCGGATATGGACTGATCGGATTTTTGGATGACTTTCTCAAGATCAAAAGAAAACAAAACCTGGGACTGACTGCCAAACAGAAGTTTGCCGGTCAGATTCTGCTTGCCATATGTGCCTACATCCTCCTGCTGCAGACGGGACATGATACCTCCCTGCACCTTCCGGGTACGCCGTGGAATCTGGAACTGAGCTACTTCTACTTCCCATTCCTGCTTTTTTTGCTTGTCGGCACCACCAACGCCGTCAACCTGACCGACGGCCTGGACGGACTGTTGGCCGGGACCGGAGCGATTGCCTTCGGGGCTTACGCCATCATCGCCTGGTTTGGACAGGAGTACGACACCGCCATCTTCAGCGCAGCCGCCGTCGGGGCTGTACTCGGGTTTCTCGTCTTCAACGCCCATCCGGCGCGCGTGTTCATGGGCGATACGGGCTCGCTGGCACTCGGGGGAGCGCTGGCGGGCATCGCGATCATGACCAAGACGGAGCTGTTGTTGGCGATCATTGGCGGCGTATTTGTCGTGGAGACACTTTCCGTTATCCTGCAGGTGGTTTCTTTCAAAACCAGAGGAAAGCGGATTTTTCGCATGAGCCCGCTGCACCACCACTTTGAGCTGACGGGTTGGTCGGAGTGGCGCGTCGTCGTCACGTTTTGGCTGGTCGGAATGATTTTTGCCGGCATTGGCGTATACCTTGAGGTGGTGACAATCAAATGAAGCAGTTGAATCAGTACAAGGATCGGCAAATTGTTGTTTTGGGCATGGCAAAAAGCGGTGTGGCGGTGGCAAAACTGCTCCACCGCTTTGGCGCACATGTCGTGGTGAACGACCGGAAGCCGCGGGAAGAGTCAGTTGGAGCGGATGAGCTGGAAGCGCTGGGCATTCCCATCATCTGCGGGGGACACCCCGATGACCTGATCCACCCCGGGGTTGATCTCGTCGTGAAAAACCCGGGAATTCCCTACGAAGCCGAACCGGTTGCCAAGGCGCTGGGACTGGGCATTCCGGTGATCACGGAAGTGGAGATCGCTTATCAGCTGGCTGATGCTCCGATCATCGGCATCACCGGCTCCAACGGGAAGACGACGACCACGACTCTGGTCGGTTTGATGCTGAAAGAGGCGGGGATTGACGCTTTGGTCGGCGGCAACATCGGCACCGTTTTGACCGGACTGGCGGAAGTGGCAAGCGAGGACCAGTGGCTGGTTGCCGAGCTGAGCAGTTTTCAACTGATGGGCACGAAGACATTCCGGCCGCGCATCGGCGTGCTGATGAACCTGTATCCGGCCCACCTGGACTACCATCATTCGATGGAAAGCTACCTGGATGCAAAAATGAACATGTTCGCCAATCAGACGGAGGAGGACATTGCCGTACTTCCGTGGGATCAGCCCCAACTGCACGAACGTTTTCAAGAGGTTCGCGCCCGAACCTATTTTTTCAGCAGAAAGCAGAAAATCTCCCGCGGGGCGTATGTGGAAGACGGCATGATCGTGTTTTCCGACGGGGAGGGCAGCCGGGAAGAAATTCTGCCCGTGGCAGACTGCGCCGTGCGGCACCTGGACAACGCGTTGGCGGCCATCATCGTCAGCAGGCTGGCCGGGGCGGACAAGCAGTCGGTTGCCCGGGTGCTCTCCACTTTTCCCGGCGTGGAGCATCGCATGGAGTTCGTGGCCAAAATCGCTGGCGTCTCCTATTACAACGATTCCAAGGCGACCAATCCGGAAGCGGCGTCCCGCGCATTGCAGGCGTGTGACAAGCCGGTGGTCTGGATCTGCGGAGGACTGGACAGGGGCGTGGATTTCAAGGAACTCGTGCCGGTCATGCGGGGCAGAGTGAAGGCGATGATCGCATTGGGGCAAACCGCGCCCATCCTGCTGGCGCGGGGAGAGGAAGCAGGGATACCGGAGCGTCTGCGTGTCGATACTGTGGAGGAGGCCGTTGCCGCTGCGGCGCGGATTGCGCAGCCGGAAGACATCGTGCTGCTCAGCCCCGCCTGCGCGAGCTGGGACATGTTTCCATCGTTTGAAGTGAGGGGGAGCATGTTTAAGGACGGCGTGCATAGACTGAAAACAAGCCTAGCATAACGTCCCGGATCAGCCGCAGATGCTGCTTCGTTGGAGCGGGACGGAGAGAAAGGATGACCTGCCTCCATGAGCAAGGTGCGCTCTGCTCCCGACTTCGTGCTTATTTTTGCAACACTTTTTTTATTGGGAATAGGCATCGTGATGGTGTACAGCGCCAGCGCGATCGTGGCGCAAAAGCCGCCGTTTTCCGATCCCTACTTTTTCGCCAAGCGGCAGTTGATCTTTGCCTTGCTGGGCATTACCGCCATGTACATTACGATGAACATCGACTACTGGGTGTGGAAGCAATGGGCAAAGACGGGCTATTACGCCAGCATCGCCCTGCTGGTGATCGTGCTGCTGGTGGGGATTGAGGTGAACGGCTCCAAGAGCTGGCTTGGCTTCGGCGCATTTGGCATCCAGCCCGGCGAGTTCGCCAAACTGGGCGTGGTCGTTTTTCTGGCCCGCTGGCTGTCAGACAATCAGAAGCAGATCGTGACGTTTCGCCAGGGACTTTTGCCCGCGCTGGCCATCCCTCTCGTCTGTTTTGCGCTGATCATGCTGCAGCCGGACTTGGGCACGGGTACGGTGCTGATGGGGACGGCGCTGGTGATGATTTTCGCTTCCGGTGCGCGAATCAGCCACTTTGTCGGACTGGGCCTGGCCGGGATCGCCGGGTTTGCCGGACTGATTCTCTCCGCGCCCTACCGGATCAAAAGGATCACTTCCTTTCTCGATCCGTGGTCCGATCCGCTTGATACGGGGTACCAGATCATCCAGTCCCTGTACGCCATCGGGCCGGGCGGACTGCTTGGACTGGGGCTGGGACAGAGCAGGCAAAAGCATCTATACCTGCCGGAACCGTACAACGACTTCATCTTCTCCATCGTCGCCGAGGAACTGGGCTTTATCGGCGGAAGCCTGGTTTTGCTGCTCTTCCTTTTGCTTTTGTGGCGCGGCATGCGGACGGCGATCACGGCTCCAGACCTGTTCGGCAGTCTGCTGGCTCTGGGGATTATCGGAATGGTGGCGATTCAGGTCATCATCAACATCGGCGTCGTCACCGGCATGTTTCCCGTCACCGGGATCACGTTGCCGTTTTTAAGCTATGGAGGCTCTTCGCTTACGCTGATGCTTACCGGGATGGGCGTGCTTTTGAACATTTCCCGCTTTTCCCGATAACAGAGGAAACGGAAGGGCCTTCGGCAAATGCCTGAGTGGCGTTCAATGCCTGGCGTTTTGAAACGGGCGGACAAACGCCAGGCAAAATTTCTTCTGCAAGGCGGTTCGCCTTCGGATGAGATTCTTTTGATTGTTTCCGGATCGGGACAGCGCGCGCAGGACCAGGCGCCGCATGCGTCCCTTTCCTTCACGATAGCAAAGGGTGTGATTGTGGTGCGCGTCGTCCTAACAGGCGGTGGAACAGGAGGACATATTTATCCGGCACTTGCGGTGGCGGGGGAGATTTCCCGCCAAATGCCGCAAGCTGCCTTTTTGTATATTGGGAGCAAAAACGGGCTGGAAGCGAAACTGGTTCCGCGTCAGGGGATACCTTTTCAATCCGTGGAGATCAGCGGGCTGAAACGAAAACTGACATGGGACAATGTGAAAACCTTGTGGAAGTTTGTGCGGGCCGTCTCCGACGCGAAAAAAATGCTGGTTTCCTTTCAGCCTGAAGTAGTGGTCGGCACCGGCGGGTACGTTTGCGCGCCGGTGGTCTACGCCGCAGCCAGGCTGGGCATTCCGACGATGATTCACGAACAAAACATTGTCCCCGGACTGACCAACAAGTTCCTCGCCCGCCATGCAACGCGGGTGGCGGTTTCGTTTGCGGAGTCGCTGCCTCTGTTTCCGCCGGGCAAAACGGTTCTGACAGGAAATCCCCGGGCGACGGAGGTGCTGCACGGAAACAGCCAGGCCGGCCGCAGCTTTTTGGGGGTTGGAGCGGACAAGCAAATCGTGCTGATTTTTGGCGGAAGCCGGGGCGCACGGCCGATCAACGAGACGGTGATCGCCAGCATGGAGTGCTTCGCCGCTTTTTCGCATACACATTTCGTCTACGTGACGGGCGAAGTGCACTACGAAGCGGTGATGGCGACTTTGCGGGAAAAGGGGGGAATTCCCGCAAACGTCAGCGTTCTTCCCTTCATCCACAACATGCCGGATGTGCTGGCTGCCACGCATATCCTGGTGAGCCGGGCAGGGGCATCCACCCTTGCGGAAATCACGGCGCTGGGCGTGCCGGCGATTCTCATTCCGTCGCCTTACGTGACCAACAATCACCAGGAGAAAAACGCCCGCGGACTGGAGCGGGCCGGCGCCGCACAAGTGATTACGGAACGGGAGCTGAACGCGGACACGCTTTGTTCCGCTTTGTCCGGGCTGCTTAACGACCGGAAACGGTGGGAACGGATGCGCGAAAGCTCGCTTGCGCTCGGGATGCCCCAGGCGGCAGCGGTGCTCGTGGAAAACCTGCGGCAGATCGCGGGAAAGCAATGATTCGGATGGGCGATTGTCACGCCAAATTGGGCGTTCGCATAGTATGGAGCAAACACGTGATAAGACCTGTGTCCGACCTAGCATTTGTATCAGGAGGTTCACAAATGAAACAGATCGTTGATGAACTGATGCTGGCTGGAGTTCGCAAGGTGTGGACCAACGAGCCTCTCGCCAATCATACGACATGGCGGATCGGGGGGCCTGCTGACTTGTTGATCCAACCGGAGGACAAGAGATCCTTGCAAAAAGCCTTGCAAATTCTTCATCGCCATGCAATTCCTTGGAGTGTAATCGGGCGTGGTTCCAACCTTCTGGTGAGGGACAGAGGGATTCGCGGAGCTGTGCTCAAGGTGGCTGAGGGCTTGAGCCACTGTGAATTCAGGGGTGAAGAGGTGTGTGTGGGTGCCGGATATTCCATGATCCGCCTGGCGGTGGAGGCAGGCAAGTTGGGATTGACTGGTTTGGAATTTGCGGGAGGCATTCCTGGTACAGTGGGCGGAGCCGTCTACATGAATGCGGGCGCACACGGATCGGATCTTTCACGTATTCTCATAGATGCCGAGGTCCTCTTTGAAGACGGAGAAACGAAAGTGCTGACGAACGAGGAAATGGGCTTCAGCTACCGCACGTCCCTCTTGCAGAAGCGAAAGGGAATCGTGGTGGAGGTCAGACTTCAGCTGCGAAAAGGTGATCGCAAGGAGATCGCCGCCACACTGGCTGCATACAAGGAACGGCGGCGCCGTACGCAGCCACTGCAACTGCCGTGCGCCGGCAGCGTGTTTCGCAATCCGCCGGGTGACCACGCCGGCAGGCTGATCGAGGCGGCTGGCTTGAAAGGCTATCAAATCGGCGGAGCTCAAGTTTCGGAGATCCATGCCAACTTTATCGTCAACCGCGGAGGAGCAACGGCAAACGACGTCCTCACCTTGATGAATCACATTCAGCGCACCATCCTGGAAAAATTCGGGGTGGAATTGCATCCGGAAGTCCTGGTGGTGGGCGAGGGGTAACACGGAGGTGAAAGTTTGGAGACTTTTACAATCGAAGGCGGAAAACCTCTGTCCGGTTCCCTTCGGATCCAAGGATCAAAGAATGCTGCTCTTCCCATTTTGGCAGCGAGCGTGTTGGCGGAAGGGCAGTTCTATATCTACGATGTCCCCTATTTGAAGGATATTGAGGTCATGCTCGACATCCTGCGCGCACTGGGGGCGACTGCCAAACACGTGGACGGTTGTGTCACACTGGATACGACATCTGTTTGTGTTCCGCACATCCCCGAAGATTTGATGGGCCAGATGAGATCCTCCATTTTTCTCGCGGGCCCGTTGCTTGCCCGCCTGGGAGAAGTGACGATCACCCGTCCCGGCGGATGCGACATCGGGGAGCGGCGAATTGATCTGCATCTGGCCGGATTGAGCGCACTTGGAGCCAAAATCGTGGAATCGGAAGGCTACATCACGTTTCGAACCAAACAACTTCGCGGTGCCAACATCTTTCTGTCCTTTCCCAGCGTAGGCGCGACGGAAAACATTATGATGGCGGCGGTACTGGCCAAAGGGACGACGCGCATTTGCAACGCCGCCCGGGAACCGGAAATTGTTGATCTGCAAAACTTTCTCAATGCCATGGGAGCGCGCATTCGCGGAGCAGGAACAGACACCATCGAAATCACCGGGGTTTCGCGGTTGCGCTCGGTAAGCTATCGCGTCATTCCCGATCGCATTGTCACCGGCACGTTTCTGTTGGCAGCGGGAATCACCCAGGGACATATCCAACTGACCAATTCGATGCCCGAACACCTCACCGCCTTGATCGAAGTTGCCAGGAGCTGCGGTGTTGAAATCAAGATTCACCATGATATAATGGAAATCAAAAGCACGTCTCGTCCACGCGCCTACGAGCGGATCATCACCTCGCCTTATCCGGGATTTCCAACGGATTTGCAGGCACAGCTGATGGTTTTCCTTTCGGTGGCGAGGGGAACGAGCGTCATAAAAGAGACGATTTTTGAAGGAAGATTCAAACATGTGAATGAATTGGCGCGAATGGGCGCTTCGATATACGTTGATCTGGGTTCTGCGATTATTCGCGGTGTCAACAAATTGACGAGTGCCCAGGTGGAAGCTACGGATTTGCGGGCCGGGGCAGCGCTGGTACTCGCTGGACTTACTGCAGAAGGCACGACGACGGTGAGCCAGATCCACCATATCGACCGGGGATATGAACGGCTCGAATTGCAGTTGCGCCAACTCGGAGCCGAAATCTCACGGGTGTCGATATAGGCAGGAAAGAATACAGCGGCATATTTTATGTATGCCGCTTTCCCTGTTTTTTATCCACTTATATTCCGATGATCCCCTGTATTTTACTCTTTTTTTCCTCAGGCTTGCGATGCGCCTAGTACAGAACGAAAGAGGATTGGATTATGGCGGTAATGGACGAACGCATCCCGCAATTGAAGAGGCAACGGCCAAGAAAAAGAGGAAATCGCAAACTGATGGTGCTTCTTCTCCTTTTTTTTCTGATCGTTCTCATTATCGTATTTATCCGGTCTCCGTACAGCAAGGTGCAAAAAATACAGGTGTTTGGCAACGATATTTATTCGGAAGAACAGATTGTCAGCCAGTCGGGTTTGACAGTCGGGATGCAATTTCTCAATGTCTGGGAAACAAATGTTAGGAACAATTTGCTTGCGTTGGCCGGGATCAAGGATGCCCGCATCACCCGCTCCTTTCCGGGGGTGATCGGCATTCACGTGACCGAGCACGAGCGCGTCGCATTCTGGACAGGCCAGGACGGCAGCCGGTATCCGCTTCTGGACAACGGATACGTGCTCAAAGAGGCGGATTTCTCCCATCGCGTGGTGGACAGGCCGCTGATCAGCTCATGGTCGGCGCCGGAACTGCTGCCCAACCTGGCAAAGGCGCTTTCCAATCTCTCGCCTGCCGTGCTGAGGGAAATCTCCGACATCGCCCTTACGCCCACCGTCTATGACAAACAGCGGGTCAGGCTTTACATGCGCGACGGGAACGAAGTGCGAAGTGTTGTGTACAAGCTCGATCGAATGCTGAATTGGTACCCGGCCATCGTCAAAGAACTTCCCAGCGATACAAAAGGGGTGCTCTCCCTGTTTGAACAGCCGTGGTTTGTGCCGTACGGCAAGGCCGGCGAGGCTGTGCCGCTGGAAGAAGGCAAGGAGCAGGCGGAAAGCAGGAGTAGTTGAGGGAAAGGAGAAAACGGAAGATGAACCGCCGCAGCAAGTTTCATCTGTATTTGACGATCGTGACGTTCTGTACGGGTTTTCTTGTCGCCACTTCCATTGAAACCACCAAACTGATCCGAAACGAGCGCAAGGATGATCTGTTGTTTCAACAGGAAACCGAGCTGAATGAAAGAATTTTGGCGGAGAAGGAGCAGAACCGGCAACTGGAGAGCCAGTTGCTCGATCTGCAGCGTCAGGTGAGCCAGGTGGAGGAAGCGATGGCCAAACGCAAATCGGAAGCGGCCGAGATCTATGAACAGTTGGAGGCGGCGCGGATGCAGGCGGGCGTCGTGGCGGTGGAGGGACCGGGAGTCATCGTCACCATGCAGGACTCCCAATTCGCCGCAAACAGTCCGGACATTTCCAACTACATCGTGCATGAACAGGATGTCCGGCTGGTCGTCAATGAGCTTCGGGCGGCGGGGGCGGAAGCGATCAGCATCAACGGGCAAAGGCTGGTGAGCAATTCGGCCATCCGCTGCGTCGGCCCCACGATCATCGTCAACGGCATTAAATCTGCTGCTCCCTTTGTGATCAGCGCAATCGGCGATCCGGCCACGCTGGAAGGAGCACTGACCCTTCCCGGGGGCGTGGTCCAGACGCTGCAGGATTTTGTTCATATCGAGGTCTCCAAGCAGGCAGTTGTGCAGCTTCCTGCGTATGTAGGTGATGCCAAGTCTACCCACTCCTGATTGAAGGAAGCGTTTAACGATGTTGCAAAAAAGCCGTAAAATCACGTTTATTCTTGCCATTATTAGTGCTATCATAGGTTTGATGCTAGCTGTCCAGGTGCGCAGCAATCTCAACCCGGTTCCATCGGAATCGCGCACCATTGCAGAACTTCGCACGGCCCTGCAAAAGGAACTGGAAAAGCACAAAAACCTCCTGGCGGATATTTCCAAGTACAACCAGTTGTACTACCAGTACGAAACAGCGCTGAGCGAGGATGAAAGCCTTTCTGTCATGAAGGAGGAACTGGCGCGAAACCGAAAAATGGCCGGAATGGTTGCGGTGGAAGGAAACGGCATCGTCCTGAGGATTGTGGATGCTCCAAGGCACCTGCAGCAGGCGGAGGACGGCCATGCCGCACCTTTGGTGACCGGCAGCTATGTCGATGACGAAGATTTGCGCTGGTTGATCAACATTCTGTTTGCCAACGGAGCCCAAGCCATTTCGGTAAACGGTCACCGCATCGTTTCCACCACGGCCATCCGCAATGTGGGGGATGTGATTCAGATCGATACGCGGACCATCCAGCCCCCTTATGAACTGAAGGTGCTTGGGGAGCCGGAGGTTTTGCTCTCCGCTTTGAAACTGGAAGGAGTGGAGGAGTACTTTCATCTGGCGAACAAGCAAGTCCTCGCAGAGAAAAGGGAGAACCTGATAATTCCGGCCAACCAGGAGCAGCGTACCATTCGATATATGAAACCAGTGAAAGAAAAAGGAGATTCCTGACCATGTGGCTCCCGCTAATCGGACTTGTCGTCGGACTTGCTTTGGGCTTCCTGCTGGATTGGCGTGTTCCCCAGGAGTACAGCAGCTATCTCTCCATCGCGTTGCTGGCAGGATTGGACACGATCTTCGGAGGGATCCGCGCATTCCTGGAACGTACGTTCAACGTGCGCCTTTTTCTGTCAGGTTTTGTTTCCAATACGCTCTTTGCCGCCGGGCTCGCCTTTATCGGCGGATTCCTGGGGATTGATCTGTACCTGGCGGCGATCGTCGCGTTTGGGGTGCGTTTGTTTAACAATCTGGCGGTAATTAGGAGAATTGTTCTATCACGTTGGATAAATCAGCAGGAATAACAAGTGGAATTGGGAAGATGGTCATATTTTACAAAAATTATAGGAAAAAAAGAGGGAATGGTAGTCCGGTGTGGAATAAAATATGCAGGTATTCTCGTTTTAGGAAGAGTGAAAACGTAGCAAGGGAGGTGTCACTGGTTTGGTGAGCAATGATTTGATCGTCAGCCTAGATATTGGAACATCGAAAATACGCGTCATGATAGGCGAAGTAAACAATGGTTCCATCAACATCATCGGAGTCGGACAATCCCACTCGGAGGGCATCAAAAAGGGTGTGATTGTCGACATCGACCAAACCGTGCATGCCATCCGGGAAGCAGTCGACCATGCCGAACGCATGGTGGGAGTAACGATCGAAGAAGTTTATGTCGGAATCACCGGAAATCATATCGAGCTGCATGAAACGCAAGGGGTTGTCGCTGTTTCCAGCGAAGACCGTGAGATACGTGAAGAGGACATCCAGCGTGTCATTCAGGCGGCAAAAGTCGTCGCCATTCCGCCAGACAGGGAAATCATCGAGGTTGTGCCCAGGGAATACATCGTGGACGGGCAAGGCGGAATCAAGGACCCGCGCGGAATGATTGGCGTCAGGCTGGAAATGGAAGGCACCATCGTAACCGGGTCCAAAACCGTGGTACATAACATCGTACGCTGTGCGCAGCGGACCAATCTGCGCGTTGCCGGCATCTTCCTGCAACCCCTGGCTGCCAGTACTGTGGCTTTGTCCAAGGACGACAAAAACATGGGTGTCGTCCTTGTCGACATTGGGGCAGGGTCGACGACAATCGGCGTTTTTGAGCAAGGCAAGCTGGCGGCAACCACTGTCATCGGCATTGGCGGTGATCACATAACAAACGATATTGCGCTGGGGTTGCGAACACATACGGATGTAGCCGATCGGGTGAAGGTGAAAAACGGTTGTGCCTTGATTGATGAAGCATCCGAGGACGTCAAATTCAAAGTGACCCGAATCGGCAGCGATGTGGAAAAGCAGTTTACCCAAGTGGATTTGGCTACGATCATCGAACCGCGCGCCGCAGAAATCTTTCAACTGGTTGCGGAAGCCGTCTACAAACTGGGGTACCGCGACGAAATAGCCGGCGGTTATGTGCTGACAGGTGGAACGGTCGCCATGCCGGGAATGCTGGAGCTGGCAAAAGAAGAACTGGACGCGCCTGTGCGAATTGCCATTCCCGACTACATCGGGGTGCGGGACCCCGCCTATACCACCGGGGTAGGTTTGATCCAATATGCCCTGCAGTTGGCGGAACGCAACAGCAGTCGCGTCTCCCCCTCGTTCAAGGGTAACCAGAAACAGACCGTCGGCAAGACGAAAGAGGGCGGCAGTTTCATGGAAAAAGTAAAAAACTGGTTTAGTGAATTCATTTAAGGAGCTCGTTGCCTCGTGCGAGGTTAGCGGCCGTTTATTCTGATCCTCGATCGAGGTTTTCTATGTTGAATTGGGGAGGACTAGCACGATGCTGGAATTGGATATGGATTTGGAATCCTTTGCGCGAATCAAGGTAATTGGCTGCGGCGGTGGCGGCAGCAACGCAGTGAACCGCATGATTGAAAGCGGCGTGAAAGGGGTGGAGTTCATCACCCTGAACACGGATGCGCAAGCCCTGCAATTGTCCAGCGCAGAAATCAAGCTGCAGATTGGAGAGAAGCTGACCCGGGGATTGGGCGCAGGGGCCAACCCGGAGATCGGTAAGAAAGCTGCGGAAGAAAGCCGCGAAATGATTGAAAACGCCTTGCGCGGGGCAGACATGGTGTTTGTGACCGCGGGGATGGGCGGAGGCACCGGAACGGGTGCGGCACCGGTCGTGGCGGAGATCGCCAAGGAACTGGGAGCCCTTACCGTGGGGGTTGTGACGCGGCCGTTTTCGTTCGAGGGCCGGAAACGGGCGATCCAAGGCGAACAAGGCATTGCCGCGCTAAAAGAAAAAGTGGATACTTTGATCGTTATTCCAAACGACCGGCTGTTGGAAATTGTGGACAAAAACACTCCGATGCTGGAGGCCTTCCGCGAGGCTGACAACATCCTGCGCCAGGGCGTTCAGGGCATCTCCGACCTGATTGCCGTACCCGGCTTGATCAACCTTGACTTTGCCGACGTCAAGACGATCATGACGGAACGCGGCTCGGCACTGATGGGAATTGGCATTGGCAGCGGGGAAAACCGCGCTGCTGAAGCAGCCCGCCGCGCCATCTCCAGTCCGCTCTTAGAAACCTCGATTGACGGTGCACGCGGTGTGCTGATGAACATCACGGGAGGCACCAACCTCAGCCTGTACGAGGTAAACGAGGCCGCTGACATCGTCTCTTCCGCAGCCGATCCGGATGTAAACATGATTTTTGGGGCTGTGATTAACGAAGACCTGAAAAACGAACTGATCGTGACGGTGATTGCCACCGGTTTCGAGGATTCGCAAAAACAGGCGGCACAGCGCCGTCCGCAGCAGACGGCCGTTGTGCAAAACCGGCCGACCCAAATTTCGCAAAGTCCCAGCGCGCTCCGTTCCAACAAGGAAGAAGATGATGACAGAGGCTTCTTCTCGATGAGCAATCTGGATAATCTGGATATTCCGGCGTTCCTGCGCAATCGCCGCCGCAACAAGAAATAAAGGGCTTTTTCAGGCAAAACGCCTTGTTTCCCGTTTGGGGAAGCAAGGCGTTTTTTTCTTGCAAGCGCCTCTTTTGCGTCTTTTCTGACGCCGGCAACTTCTACAAAAAATCCGAAAAAAGTACGTCAAGAATTGACAGACTTTACATACACATTGATATATACTGCTTTTACCGAAACGCACAGCGGGAAACGCGACGGAAAGCGGACAGTCAAAAGTGGGCAAACATTGCCTTGCGGGAGATGGAAAATCGCCGGACCGGCACAGGCGGAGGTGGATCGGAGTGTGATTGTCTATCTGGATATTATCTTACTCGTCAACATTGCAATTGATACCTTGCTGTTGTGGTTTACCGCCTACTTTCGCAAGGAACCGGTTGTCTGGTGGAGAATCCTGCTGGCAGCCGGATGCGGCTCCTGTTATGTGCTTTTCTATTTTCTGCCGTCCTTCTCCGGATTGTATCATTGGCCGGTCAAACTTCTTCTGTCCATGCTGATTTTGTGGGTTGCCTTCGGGCGTAAACGCCTCTGGCCTTTTACGCAGAACCTGATCATCTTTTACTTTGTGTCTTTTGTCTTTGGCGGAGGCGTGTTTGCCCTTCAATACTTTTTTGCCCCGCAAAACGAGATCCTGAACGGACTGATTGTGACGCACAACGGGGAATTCGGTGCGGGATTGAAGCCGACGTTGGCCATTCTTCTGATCGGCTTTGCCATCATGTGCGTCCTCGGGCGCAAAAGTTACCAGGCCATCCAGGAACCGCGCAGAATGGAAGCTTTCCTCGCCGATGTCATCGTGACGATCAAAGGAGAGCGGATTATCTGCAAGGGACTGGTGGATACAGGAAATCAGCTGCACGAACCGATTACTCGAACACCGGTGATGATTATGGAGACCAAGATGCTGGCCGGGATTTTGCCGCCCGTGTTGTTGCAGCGAGCCAGTGAACAGTCGGGGAGGTGGGAGATGCTGGAGGACTGTTTCGCAGATCTTCCGGAAGATTGGCAGCCGCGCGTACGGCTGATTCCGTACCGGAGCGTTTCCCGCGGAATGGATTTCCTGTTGGCGATCAAACCGGACCATGTCAGCGTATGGCACGAAGGGCTGACTTGTGAATCAAAAAAAGTCCTGATCGGTCTCAATCCGATCCCGCTGGCGGCGGATGGCAGGTATCAGGCGATCGTGCACCCGGACATGGTCATTCCCATATCGGAAAAACCTACGCGAATTCTTGAACAGGAGGGCTCATGATGTACGTAAAGCTGCGCCTGCAACTCCAATTGATCTGGTACCGTTTTTTGATGTGGATCGGCGTAAAGGCGGAAGAAATCTACTATATCGGCGGAAGCGAGGCCTTGCCCCCGCCGCTGACGCGGGAGGAAGAGGAACTGCTGCTCGTACGTCTGCCATCAGGAGATCCGGCTGTGCGGAGCATGCTGATTGAGCGGAACCTGCGCCTGGTGGTGTACATTGCCCGAAAATTTGAGAACACGGGAATCAACATCGAGGATTTGGTCAGCATTGGCACCATTGGCCTCATCAAGGCGGTCAACACCTTTGACCCGGAGAAAAACATCAAGCTGGCCACCTACGCCTCCCGCTGCATTGAAAACGAAATCCTGATGTATTTGCGGCGCAACAACAAGATCCGCTCCGAGGTGTCGTTTGACGAGCCGCTCAACATCGACTGGGACGGCAATGAGTTGCTCCTCTCCGACGTGCTGGGCACGGAGAACGACACGATCTACAAAAACATCGAGGACCAGGTGGACCGAAAGCTGCTGAAGAAAGCGCTGGAAAAGCTGTCGGAGCGGGAGCGCACCATCATGGAACTTCGCTTCGGCCTGGCCGGTGAGGAAGAGAAGACCCAGAAGGATGTCGCGGATCTGTTGGGCATCTCCCAGTCCTACATTTCACGTCTGGAAAAGCGAATCATTAAACGTTTGCGAAAAGAGTTCAACAAAATGGTTTGACGCATATTTTCCCAAGCGAAGGGGATACTGTTCCTAGCCCGAACCAGATGGTGGCAAAAGCCACTCTCTCGTCGGCTCGCGTCGGCACGCGGCCTTGCAAGACTACCGGGTTGGGAACTTTTCTTGCTTCGAGGAGGGAAAGACGTGACGCGCAACAAGGTGGAGATCTGCGGAGTGGATACCTCCAAACTTCCGGTACTGACGAACAAAGAGATGAGAGAGTTGTTCGAGCGTTTGCAGAGCGGCGAACTGGAAGCCCGCGAAAAACTGGTCAACGGCAACCTGCGGCTGGTGCTGAGCGTGATTCAGCGTTTCAACAACCGCGGGGAGTATGTGGACGACCTGTTCCAGGTGGGCTGCATCGGCTTGATGAAAGCCATTGACAACTTTGACCTGGGGCAAAACGTGAAATTTTCCACGTATGCAGTCCCGATGATCATCGGAGAAATTCGCCGCTACCTGCGGGACAACAATCCGATTCGCGTATCCCGATCGTTGCGCGACATCGCCTACAAGGCCTTGCAGGTGCGAGACAATCTGACCAACAAGCACTCGCGCGAACCTACCATCACCGAGATTTCCGAGGAATTGAACGTCCCCAAGGAAGATGTCGTCTTTGCCCTTGATGCCATTCAGGACCCGGTGTCCCTGTTCGAGCCGATTTACCAGGATGGCGGCGATCCCATTTACGTCATGGACCAAATCAGCGACGAGAAGAACAAGGATGTCACCTGGGTGGAGGAAATTGCCCTGCGGGAAGGCATGCAGCGGCTTGGCGAACGGGAAAAGCTGATTTTGTCGATGCGGTTTTACGAAGGCAAGACGCAGATGGAAGTCGCCGAAGAGATCGGCATTTCGCAAGCGCAGGTGTCACGGCTGGAAAAAGCTGCGATCGCCCACATGCAAAAACACGTGCAATCGTAATGGCAATTATCTTCTTCAACCCGGCGGCATGGCCCGTTCGGGTTTTTCTGTGTGCATAAAACGGAAGAACCCCCATTTTCACGGACATATTCGCCCACCCTCTCATATACTACAAGTAACGGCAAAAAAGCAGGTGGGGAGAAAATGGTGAAAATCTCGGAATTCCAAACCAAAGAAGTGGTGAATATCCTCGACGGAAAGCGGTTGGGCCAGATTTCCGATCTGGAAATCGACCTTCGTCACGGCCGGATCGAAGCCATCGTGATCCCCGGACCGGGAAAATTTCTTGGTTTCTTCTCCTCCGGCAACGATTACGTGATCCCCTGGCGAAACATTGTAAAAATTGGCAAGGATGTCGTGCTGGTGCGTATGGAGGAGACGTTGAAAGTGGACGGAAAAAATACAAGTGCGGACAGTTTCGCAGAGTAGGCCGCGCACCGTTTCCCAGTTGCGAATGGCAACGGCAGCCGGCGGAAAGCCGGTTTGGGCAGTGTGGGAAAACGCCTGCGCATCCGCTTTGGCAGCGGAAGGAAGTGCCCTCTTTCGACTTTTGCAAGGCATCACGTATAATCAAAATATGATGTGCTGCAGCTTGCAAAGCCAGGATTTCACTTCTGTGGTATGATAAGCGGGAGAGGGAAGGTGACAGGATGAGCGAAGCATTTGTCTTGACGGAAGGGATGCCTTTATTGCGCTTGCTCGACTGGGAAGAACGCTTTCCCGGACTGGCGGCAGGCTTTACGGTGCGAAGCGGCGGAGTAAGCGAACCGCCGTACGATACGTTCAATATGGGATTGCATGTGGGCGATCAGCCGGAGCGCGTGGTGGCCAATCGAAAGCGGCTTGCGGAATGGATTGGCATGCCGTTTGATGCCTGGACTTGCGCCGAACAGGTGCACGGCAACCAGGTGTGCCAGGTGTTTTCCGGAGGAGCCGGCAAGGAGAGTCTGGATGATGTGATTGCCGGAGCGGACGGGCTGTTTACCGACAAGCCGGGCATTCTGCTCGTTTCCTTCTACGCGGATTGCGTTCCGCTGTATTTTCTCGATCCGGCTTCGCGGGCCATTGGCCTGGCTCACGCCGGCTGGAAAGGAACCGTAAGCCGGATTGCGGCTGAAATGGTCGATGCGCTGGCTCGGCATTACGGGAGCGACCCGCGCGAACTGCTGGTCGCGATGGGCCCGTCCATCGGCGGATGCTGCTACGAGGTGGATGAGCGGATTCTCAGCCAGGTGCAAAGTTGTACCGGAAACTGGGAGGCGGCAGTCTCCCCGTCGCCCAAGGCAGGGCGCTGGATGCTTGATTTGCGCCAATTGAACCGCATGATTCTGCTGGATACAGACGTCGACCCGGCCAATATTCGCGCTGCCGATTGGTGTACAAGCTGCCGGACGGATCTGTTCTACTCCCACCGCAGGGAGGCGGGCGCCAAAGGGGCGACGGGCAGAATGGCCTCGTTTCTCGGCTGGCGCAGCCCAAAGGGAGAACGGCGATAGCCGGAGGAATCCAGGAATTCGAAGAAGGAGTGGAAACTGTCGCATGAGCACGCAGCAGGAATGGTTGAAACAGAGGCTGATGAAGATCGAGGAGCGGATTCAGGCCGCTTGCGCACGGGCCAACCGCAAGCGGGAAGAGGTGAAAATCGTCGCCGTAACCAAATACGTCGATGCGCAAACGATCGGCGCTTTGCTCGACATCGGGATTGAGCACATCGGGGAGAACCGGGTGCAGGATGCTCTCCCGAAATACCAACAGTATGGAGATCGGGGAACCTGGCATTTTATCGGCCACCTGCAAACCAACAAGGTGAAGGATGTGGTCGGCCGCTTTTCCTATATCCATTCCCTGGACCGGCTTTCGCTCGCGCAGGAATTGAACAAGCGTGCCGAGGCAGCCAATCTGGTGGTCACCTGCTTTTTGCAGTTGAACATCTCCGGCGAAAAGACAAAATTTGGGTTGAATCCTGCGGATGTATTGGCTTTTTTGCAGGAAACAAGTAATATGAGACATATAAAGATTGCAGGATTGATGACGATGGCGCCTGCTGTCGAAAATCCGGAAGATGCCCGTTATGTCTTTCGCGGTCTCGCAGAGTGGAAACACAAAATCAACGAGCAGGGCTTTCCCCATGCACACATTGTTGACCTCTCCATGGGCATGTCCAACGACTTCGAGGTAGCCATCGAGGAAGGGGCCACCTACGTCCGGCTGGGCTCGGTATTGGTCAAGCCGGAGCAGGATGTCTGAGCAATTTGCCCATGTCCTGAAAGGAGGAGAGCGGATGGGAGTCATGAACAAACTGATGGGGTTTCTTGGATTGGAGAATGAGACGTACATTGAAGAGACCATGGAAGTGGAAAATGAAGAGGATGCTTCCGTCAAGCGGCAAACGCCGGTGCGGGCAAACAATGTCGTTCCGTTTCAGGCCAGGGAGAAGGAGGGGATTCGCTTGGTTGTGTGTGAACCCCGTCAATACAGTGATGCGCAGGATATTGCCGACAACCTTCGCCATCGCCGCCCGGTCGTGGTCAATCTCCACCGCGTGGAAAAAGACCAGGCCAAACGGATTGTCGACTTTTTGAGCGGAACGGTGTACGCCCTGAACGGCGACATCCAAAAAGTGGGAGATGCGATATTTATCTGCACACCGGACAACGTCGACATCCAGGGGACGATTTCCAGCGTGGTGGAAGAATAGAAAGTTGTACATGAAAAAAGGGTGAGCCAATGTCATATCTTCTGACCGTTGTCAATTTCGCGTATACCGTGTATCAGTTCATGATTATTGCTTACATATTGATGTCGTGGGTGCCGCAGATGAGGGAAACGGCGATTGGACAATTGCTGGAGCGGCTGGTGGAACCGTATCTTGCTCCTTTCCGGCGCTTTATTCCGCCGCTTGGCTTCATCGATTTTTCGCCGATTGTCGCCTTGCTCGCGCTGTACTTGGCTTATGAAGGGCTTGTGGCCATCCTGTACCGGATTGCGGAAATGATGTGATCCGGATGAGCATCTTCGACCACTTTCGCAAGGAAGAACGGCCCTTTGTGGAACGGGCGCTGGAAATGCTGTCGCAAGTGGAGCGGAAGCAGGCCATGCGCCTTACTGATTTTCTCGACCCGCGGCAGTTGGCCATTTTTCAAAGTCTTGCCTCACAGGTGCGGGATGTAAGGGTTTCCTGGAGCGGCGGCTATGATGGGGCCGAGCGGGTTCGCGCGTTGCTCCATCCTGACTATCTGACGGTTGAGCCGGCGGACTTCGCGCTGACGCTGTTGCGCATTCACGCAGACCAGCGCTTTCACAAACTGGAGCACCGCGACGTGATGGGTTCCCTGTTAAACGTTGGTTTAAAAAGGGAAAAATTTGGCGACATGATGGTGAACAGCGAAGGAGCGTATGCGGTCGTTGCGGAGGAAGTGGCCGATTTCGTATGCTCGCAGGTGACGCAAATCCATCGGACGCCGGTTCGGATTGAGCGGATCGGCTGGGAGGAGTTCACGCCGCCCGTTCCGCAATACGACGAGAAGACGATTATTGTCATGTCCCCCCGCCTTGACGCCGTTATTGCGGAAGTAAGCCATTTGTCCAGGGCGAAGGCATTGCCGCCCATCCGCGCCGGAAAAGTAAAGGTAAACTGGAAAGTGGTGGACGACCCTTCCCATCTCCTGGGTGTCGGGGACATGGTTTCGCTCGCCGGCTTTGGCCGGTTCAAGCTGCTTGAGACGGAAGGCAATACGCGCAGCGGAAGAATTCGCATACGGATCGGGCTTGTAACATAGTTTTGTAGGGAGCGGAGATCCTGCTGGCTTGCGCAGTTTAAATTTTTGCCAATTCAGAAGGATATTCTGCGGCTCGTGTCGAAAACGTGAGCAATGATTCTCGGGAAAAGTGGGGGGTTCATGTGCCTTTAACGCCATTGGACATACACAATAAGGAATTCAGTACCGGCTTTCGTGGATACAACATCGACGAAGTGAATGAGTTTCTGGATCAGGTTATCAAGGACTTCGAACTCCTGATCAAGGAAAAGAAGGAGATGGAAGAGCGCATCGCAATCCTGAACGAGCGCGTCGAACATTACAAAAGCCTGGAGGAAAATCTGAGCAAGTCGCTGTTGGTGGCGCAGGAAACAGCGGAAGATGTCAAGGCAAACGCGCGCAAGGAAGCTCAGTTGATCCTCAAGGAAGCGGAGAAGAATGCGGACCGCATCGTCAATGAAGCGTTGGCCAAGTCGCGCAAGATCGCCATCGAGATCGAGGAACTGAAAAAACGGGCCTCGGTCTACCGGATGCGTTTCCGCACCTTGCTGGAAGCCCAGTTGGAAATGCTGGAAAACGGAGCCTGGGACGACCTGGAAGAGGCGGATTCCGAGGTTTCGCTTCATGACACGTTGACGGATTCCCGTTGAGGGTACTATAATGATATACAACTTTTCACAGGTTACTGACGATGAACGGGAAGAGTACGTGACTTTGCACTGACCAGAGAGCCGGGGAAAGGTGGGAGCCCGGCCAGCTGCGGTCAACGGAAAATCACCCGGGAGTTCAATACCTGAAAGCCCCTTTTTCTGCCGGTTTGCCGGCAGTGTGCGAAGGGGCGAGTAGGTGCGCGAGTCATTCCCGTTAGCGAATGGAAGAGTGGAACGCCGGCTGTCCGCGCTGTTTGGCGTGGAGCGCCGCGTTTTATCTAGGGTGGTACCACGGGAGCCTTCTCTCGTCCCTATGCGGATGAGGAAGGTTTATTTTTTTTTCACGATATGTTGAGGAGGTTTCAGTCATGGATTACAGCAAGACGCTATCACTGCCAAAAACCGATTTTCCCATGCGCGGCAATCTCCCCAAACGGGAACCGCTCATGCAGGCAGCCTGGGAAGAGAAAGACATTTACCGGAAAGTGCAGGAGCGCACCAAAGGACGTCCCACCTTTGTCTTGCATGACGGGCCGCCGTATGCGAACGGGGATATCCACATCGGACACGCCTTGAACAAGATCCTCAAGGATTTTATCGTCCGTTCCAAGTCGATGATGGGCTATGACGCGCCGTTCGTGCCGGGATGGGATACCCACGGGTTGCCGATCGAGCAGGCGATTATCAATGCGCAAGGGTTGGACCGCCGGAAGATTGAAGTGAACGAATTCCGCAAGCGCTGTGAAGAGTACGCCTGGACGTACATCAACAAGCAGCGCAGCCAGTTCAAACGGCTGGGCATCCGCGGCGACTGGGACAACCCCTATGTCACCCTGACGCCGGAATACGAGGCGCAACAGGTCCTCATCTTTGGCGAAATGGCGAAAAAAGGGTACATTTACAAGGGACTGCGGTCCGTCTACTGGTCCCCGTCCTCGGAAACGGCATTGGCCGATGCGGAAATTGAATACAAAGACAAACGTTCCCCTTCCATTTATGTCAGCTTCCAGGTGACGGACGGCAAAGGCAAGCTGGACACCGATACTGCAGTGGTCATCTGGACGACCACGCCCTGGACGATTCCGGCCAACCTGGCAATCTGCCTGCATCCGGAGCTGGAGTACAGCGTGGTTCGGGTGGCAGACCGCAAATACCTGGTGGCAAGCGGACGTCTGGAAGCGGCTGCGCGGGAAATCGGCTGGGAGAATCCGCAAGTGCTGGCCACATTCCAGGGAAAAGAGCTGGAAGGGGTCGTCACCAAACATCCCATCTACGATCGTCCCTCTCCGCTCATCCTCGGGGAACACGTCACGCTGGACGCCGGTACGGGCTGCGTCCACACGGCACCGGGTCACGGGGAAGACGACTTTGCCATCGGACAAAAATACAATCTGGGCGTGCTCTGCCCGGTTGACCACGAAGGCAAAATGACCAGCGAGGCGCCGGGATTTGAAGGGCTGTTCTACGAAGATGCCAACAAGGCAGTGACGGAAAAACTGAACGAAAACGGAGCGCTCTTGAAACTGGGCTTTATCACGCACTCCTATCCGCACGACTGGCGGACGAAAAAACCGGTTATTTTCCGCGCAACCGAGCAGTGGTTTGCATCGATTGACGGATTCCGCCAGCAAATGCTGGAAGAGATCAAAAAGGTGAAGTGGATTCCGCACTGGGGCGAAACCCGTCTCGCCAACATGATTGCCGACCGCGGCGACTGGTGCATTTCCCGCCAGCGCGTATGGGGCGTGCCGCTGCCGATTTTCTATTGCAAATCCTGCAACGAACCGATCATCACGGACGAGACGATCCGTCACATCGCCGACCTGTTCCGCAAAGAAGGATCGTCGGTGTGGTTTGCCCGCGAAGCGAGCGAACTGGTTCCGGAAGGGCTGACCTGCAAGTGCGGCTGCACGGAATTCCGCAAGGAGACGGACATCATGGACGTGTGGTTTGACTCCGGCTCCAGCCATCAAGGCGTGCTGAAGGAGCGGGGCCTGAGCTGGCCGGCGGACATGTACCTGGAAGGTTCCGACCAGTACCGCGGCTGGTTTAACTCTTCGCTGTCCACGTCGGTGGCCGTTTACGGCAAAGCGCCGTACAAGTCCGTGCTCAGCCACGGGTTCACCCTGGACGGGGAAGGACGCAAGATGTCCAAGTCGCTGGGGAACGTCATTGTGCCGCAGGAAGTGATCGACAAGCTGGGGGCGGACATTCTTCGCCTGTGGGTGGCTTCTGTCGATTACACGGCGGACGTGCGCATTTCCGATGCGATCCTGAACCAGATTTCCGAGGTTTACCGGAAAATCCGCAACACGTTCCGCTTCCTGCTGGGCAACCTGAACGAATTTGACCCGGCGAAGGATCGCGTTGCCTACGAACAGCTGGGCGAACTGGACCGCTACGTGCTGGCCAAACTGGCAGAGGTGACGCAGCGTGTGCGCCGTGCGTACGAAGAGTACCAGTTCCACACCGTCTTCCATACCGTCCACAACTTCTGCGTGATCGACCTGTCTTCGTTCTACCTGGACATCTGCAAGGACAGGCTGTACGTGGACGCGCCGAACAGCCAGCGCCGCCGTGCTGCGCAAACGGTGATGTACGATTGCCTGCTCAGTCTGGTCAAGCTGATCGCGCCTATTCTGCCGCATACGGCCGACGAGGTGTGGGGCTTCATTCCAGGCGTGACGGAAGAAAGCGTACAGCTGACCGACATGCCGGAAGCGGATCCGAAACATCTGAGCTTCTCCAAGGAAGCAATGGGCAAGTGGGAAGCTTTCCTGGCGATCCGCGACGAAGTGTTGAAGGCAATGGAAGAAGCGCGCCGCAACAAGGTCTTCGGCAATTCCGTCGACGTCAAGCTCTCCCTCTACCCGCAAAGCGAGGAAGCGGAGCGCCTGCTTTCCGCCATGGAAGATCTGGCCGACCTGTTTATCGTCGCGCACGTCGACGTGCATCCGGTGGATGCGAACGTTCCGGCGGAAGCGGCCAGGATGGAGGGAATCAGCGTCGTGGTTGCCCCGGCGGAAGGGGAGAAATGCGAACGTTGCCGCGTCGTGAAGCCGGATGTGGGAACCATCCCGGCACATCCGACGATTTGCGCGCGCTGCGCCGACGTGGTGGAAAAACATTACGCCCATGTAAAGGAATAAACCAGTGTGTGACAGCTGTCTCTTCCAGCGAGCGGAAGAGGCAGCTTTTTTCTTTCTGCAGATGGGCGGATCGACTCGGTTATTTGCCAGTCCCCCTAGGCATACTACCAGTTGAAGAAGAAAGCAAAGGGGGTGTCCGGCGTGGACCAGGACAGAATGGCCCGACTTCGGAAAAAACTGCTGGCGGAGAAGCGGGAAATCGAGGAGAGAGTACAGGCGCATTACGGCATGCGCGAACCGATGTCCACGTCGATACAGGAATTTTCCATGTACGACAACCATCCTGCAGATATCGGCAGCGAATTGTTTGAACGGGAAAAGGATCTGGCGCTGGACAGCCTGGACAGGGAAGCGTTGAAGGAAATCGACCAGGCGTTGGCCCGCATGGACGATGGAACGTACGGGGTTTGCACCGTCTGCGGGCGGGAAATCCCGGAGGAACGCCTGGAAGCGTTGCCGCGTGCCATGACGTGTGTGGAACACGCCCCGGCGCCCAATGTAAACAACAGTCGTCCGATTGAGGAAGAGTTCCTCCAGCCGCCGTTTGGCCGCACCTTTCTGGACGAAAAAGAGCAAAGCGGATTTGACGGCGAAGACGCCTGGCAAACCGTCGAGGCCTGGGGTACGTCCAGCACGCCTTTTTCTTTTGAGGAAAACGACATGACGGATTACGAGAAAATGTACATCGACAGCGACGAACCGCACGGCTGGATCGAAGCGGTGGAGAGAATCGGCTACACGGATATGGAGGGAAATACGGGACCGGACAGCGTCCGCTTCATGCGCAGCGATACGTATGAGGAATACATGGACAAGGGGGAAGGCGAGGGAGTTTTTATCGACTATGAAGACTACCTGAAGGAACTGGCCGAGAAGGAAGGCCGTCCGGAAAGGCTGGAATGAGGCAGGGTTGAGATGATCATCGAGCGTGTGGAAACCTTTCCTCTGCTATACCGCCTGCCCCGTCCCTACGGAGACGCCAACGGCTACAAAAAGTACCGGGCCACCTACCTGATCCGGCTCATTACCCGCTCCGGCATTGACGGATGGGGGGAAATTCTCGACTGGTTGCCAACGCTGGATTTGGGGTTTCGCGAGCGGATCGCCCCTTATCTGATCGGCAAACAGGCGACAGACAGGCTGAAGCTCGTCAAAACGATCAACAAGTGGCACCAGCGCGCAGCGGCGGGCGTCAGCATGGCGCTGACCGAGATCGCCGCCAAGCAGGCCGGCCTGTCGGTATGCCAGCTGTGGGGCGGCCCGGTGCATCAGCAGGTTCCGCTGTACGCTTCTTTCCAATCGTACCGCGAAGATGCGGACTGGATGCGGCAGTCGGTATCACAGGTCGTCCAGCAGGTTGCGGCAGGATACAGGCGGATCAAGGTGAAAATTGGCGGGCGCACGCTCCGGGAAGACCAGAGGCATATCGAGTGCCTGATGAACTCGCTTTCCTCCGAGGTGCTGGTCGCCCTCGACGCCAACCAGAGCTACGATCTGGCCAGCACGCGGGAATGGGAGCATTTGCTGTCGCGCTACCCCAACTGGATGTGGCTGGAGGAGCCGATGCCGATGGAAAGAACAGCGGAATACGCCCGGTTGCGCTTGTCCCTTTCCATGCCGCTGGCGGGCGGTGAGAACCTGGTAAGTTGCCAACAGTTCCTCCCGTTGTACACACAGGCTGCCCTTGACATCGTCCAGCCCGATGTGATGCACAGCGAGGGCATCGACGAATATCGCACACAACTGATTTTGGCCCGCCAGTTTGGCTTGCGCGTGTCCCCGCACACCTACGACGGAAGCCTGACACGGCTCTACTCCCTGTTTGCCCAGGCATGTCTGCCGGCGTGGAGCAAGATGGAGGGGGACAAACTGGAGCCGGTCGAGTGGGATGCGATGGAAAATCCCTTCACGCACCTGTTTCCCGTGCGGCATGTGCAGGGGGAAGCGGTGATTCCGGAAGGGCCGGGGATTGGTATGGAGCCGGACTGGGCGATCATCCGCGCGTACCGCTGGGACGGCAGCCTTTATGTGTGAGTCAGACCGCGCGCAGACAAGGAAAAAGAGGAGTGGCAGGAGAGCATGTCGCAAAATGCTAAAAACCTGATAGGGTTAACCGGGATTCCGCTGGTGATGGTGCTGGGCAATTCCATGCTCATTCCCGTTCTGCCCGCCATGGAGTCCGCCATGGATTTGTCGTCGTTTCAATCCAGCCTTATCATTACCGCTTTTTCCATCGCGGCGGGGATCGTCATCCCGGTTGCCGGATACCTGTCGGACCGCCTGAAGCGCAAGACGGTGATCATCTTCGCCTTGATCCTGTACGGTGCGGGCGGGCTGATTGCCGGTCTGGCCGGCATGTGGATGGACAACCCGTACTGGGTCATCATGGCCGGGCGGGTGCTGCAGGGCATCGGAGCGGCGGGGACGGCGCCGATTGCCATGGCGATGACGGGAGACTTGTTCGACGGGAGTGCGGAAAGCCGTGCCTTGGGGCTTCTGGAGACCTCCAACGGCATTGGTAAGGTGCTCAGCCCGATTATCGGTTCCCTGCTCGGGATGATCGCCTGGTACGCGGTTTTTCTGGCATTTCCGCTTATGTGCGGAGCAACCCTGCTGCTGTTTTTGTTTTTGACCAGGGAGAAAAGAAAGGAAAAGAAGCCGGTTCCGCTGAAAACATACGTCCATTCCATCGGAGAAATTTTTCGCCGGCACGGAAAGTGGCTGATTTCCGCTTTTTTTATGGGGAGTATATGCCTGTTTACCCTGTTTGGCGTCCTCTTTTACCTGTCCAACCTGCTGGAAGACAAATACAGGATCGACGGGGTGGCAAAAGGGGGATTGCTGGCGATTCCGCTTTTGGCCATGAGCATCACGGCTTACCTGAGCGGCCTGATCATCAAAAAGAAGCTAAAGCGCATGCGCCTTTTTGTCATCATCGGGATGTTTCTCCTGTCCGCCTCCTGCGTCATCGCCACATTTGTCAAAGGGGCGTACCTGTTGATCGCCATCCTGCTGGTCGGCAGCGTCGGCACCGGGATGATTCTGCCCTGTCTCAACAGCATGATTGTGGGAGCCGTTGAAAAAGCGGAGAGGGGAATGATTACCTCGCTATACAACGGCGTGCGTTTTATCGGCGTCGCCGTGGGACCGCCGGTCTTTACCTGGCTGCTTGAGATTTCCCGAACGGTCATGTTTATGTCGATTGCCGCACTGACACTTGTTTTTGGGATCATCGCGATCGTTTGGCTGAAACCAAAACAGGCCGTCCAGGGGATGCGGGCAAGCGAGTCAGCCGGACAGACGGGCAGGTCGGAAGAGAGGGAAGTGGACAAAAAGAGGAGGGAAGAACAAGAGGTTTGGCGGCAGGTCTTCCAGGTGTTGGGGGTCGAGCCGGAAACCCGGCAGGAAAAGGAAAAGGCGGAACGGGTGAAGAAGTACGGGTTTGACCCGGGGGAGTTGCTGAAGCACCTTTTTGCCGGCAAGGGGAAGGAAAAGGGCAAACCGTAAGCGGACAATTTCGCTGCCGCCAACCTTGCGCGCACGGCGGACGAACAGGGTTTTCGCTTACGGCGCTTGGGCAAACGGATGCCGGACGGCCCTCTCCAGAGCCAGCGGGTAGACGTCGTCGTACAGCAGCCGGCTGAAACGCGGATCTCCCTTTACCTGTGTGGGAATCTGGTCGAACTGCACCCTCTCCAGGACGTCTTTTCCGGTGGGAAAGGGCTGGCAGGAGAGCACGCGGGCCACGTAGATATCCTTGCACAGCTCGCCGTTTACCGTGTACTGGCCGATTCGCTCAATTCCATCGAGGATGGCGCCCGTCTCTTCAAAGGTTTCGCGGATTGCAGCGGCGATGCTGCTTTCCTGCGGTTCAATCTTGCCCCCGGGCAGTTCGATTCCGCGCTCGCGGTGACGGGTGAACAGCAGCTTCCCCTTCCAGAAAGGAAAGACCAGCACGTGTTTCGCCTGGCATTGCCGGTATTCACGCTCATCAAAGGTGAGGGTTACAGGCAGGCCAAAGTCGTCCAGAAATTTGTGCATCAGATGTTCTCCTCCCCAGGCGAAATTTTGCTACGGCCATCGGTTACTCCCGGAGCGTTTGCCGCTTGAGCGCGAGTGAGATGTGCTTGACGGCCTTCATCGCCTGACCGGCAGCAAGGGAGAGGCTGGCGTACTCTGCGCCGCTGGCCACATCGCCAATCGCGTACACCCAGTCGCCCGCAGCCAGCTGGAAGCTGTCCGTCTTTACATAGCCGTTGTCATAGGTGGAAAGGCCTGGCAAGCCTTGGGAGTTCCCGCTTACACCGATGCGGGGCAAAATCCAGTCCACGCAAATGGAGGCAGGCGTGTCAGGGCGGGAAGTGTGAAGCGTCAGGATCACTCTGCCGTCCAGCTCGCGGTAGGAGGCAATTTCGCTCTCCCAGAGAATCTGCAGGTTGGACAGGGAATCGAGCCGCTTTGCCCACTGCGGCTGTGCCCGCAACCGATTTCTTCGTACGAGCAGGTATACTTTTCGGGCATGTTTGCAGAGGTTGGCGGCGCTTTCCACCGCCCGGTCGCCGCCGCCGATGACGGCCACATCAAGACCGGCAATCGAGGCCGCCTGGCTTGTCGTGGAAAACCAGGGGGAGAGTACGCGGGAACAACCGGCGAGCGCGGGCAGCTCATTGGGGCTGACGCCTGTGGCCAGAATCAGGTAATCGGCCCGGTAGCGGTTGCGGGACGTTACCACTTCGTGTGTCTGCAGGTCGATGGAAAGGATGGCTTCCTGCAGTCTCGGGCGCAGGCGGGCAATCACCCGGTGGTTCAGCAGCTCCTTCAGCAGTGCCGGTCCGTTGGCATAGATGCGCGGAGGAAAATCGTAAATTTCACTGCGAATGTGGGCCAGCTGCCCCCCGAGCGCATCAGTCTTTTCAATCAAGAAAGCCGGTATCCCCAAGCGGTGGCACCAGATGGCAGCTGTCAGACCCCCAAAGCCGCCGCCCGCAATCAACACCTGTACGTGTTCCACGCAGTTTCCCTCCATTTCCCGTTTTCCTCACGACGGCATGGCGCCTTTTTCCCGTTTTGATGGAATGGGACGACTGACACTCCGTCGTCCCGGTTATTTTTAGACTACCTTTTTGCGCTGGCAAGTGCAAGAACGATCTGCTCTCCCGCTCTTCTGTCCATTCGCCGGGGACAAAGGGCGCAATTCTTCCGGCACACGGAGCCCGGCTCTCTTCTGTGCCGCCTGCGGCTGACGGGGAGATAACGGGCGGGCGCATGTGAATGCTTTCTAAAAGATTTGGGAAGAGCAGACTTGGCCAAATTATAGTAAAATGACGAGAGAACATCATGTTGGATACGGAGATTATTTCATGAAAGTGGTCATTGCTGAAAAACCGGACCAGGCCTTGAAGCTGGCCAGTCCGTTTTCCTTTCGCAGGCAGCAGGGATATTTGCAGGTGCAGCCAAACGACGTGTTCCCCCGAGGGGCCTACATCACCTGGGCGGTTGGGCATGTGTGCGAGCTGGTGCCGCCGGAAGCGTACAATCCGGCGTGGAAAAAGTGGACGCTCGAATCGCTGCCGATAATTCCCGCCAGCTTTCGCTATCAGGTGATGCGCGACAAGGCCAGGCAGTTTGCCGTGATCAAACAGCTATTGCGGCGCCCGGAGGTAAACGAGATCATCCATGCCGGCGACGCCGGACGCGAAGGGGAGCTGATCGTCCGCACGATCATTGAGTTGTCCGGCGTGCGCAAGCCGATGAAGCGCCTCTGGATTTCGTCGCTGACCGAAAAAGCGGTCCTTGCCGGTTTGCTGGATGAATCGGATACGCGCAATCTGTACCAGGAAGCCTACAGCCGGGCATGTGCCGACTGGCTGGTGGGGATGAATGCCTCCCGCGTGTACACTTTGCTGTTGAAGCAAAAAGGCATCCGCGACGTCTTCTCCGTCGGACGGGTGCAGACGCCCACTTTGGCGCTGGTGGTCAAGCGGGAGAAGGAAATCGCCGCGTTTAAACCGGAGCCCTTCTGGGAAGTGAAGGCCACGTTTGCCATTGGTTCGAAACGTTTCGAGGGAACCTGGCACAAGGACGGCGTATCCCGCCTTGACGATCCCGAACTGGCGGCTAGGATTGCCGCGTTTTGTCAGGACAAGCCGGCAGAGGTGTGCGAGGTAAAGACGGAGCGCAAGGAGTTTTTGCCGCCGCTTCTGTTCAACCTCTCCTCGCTGCAGGCGGCTGCCAACAAGCTGTTTCGTTATTCGCCGCAGAAGACGCTGGAGATCGCGCAAAAGCTGTACATGAAGGGGCTGATTTCCTATCCGCGCTCAGACTCTTCCTACGTGACTGCGGAGGAAGCGAAAGCTTTTCCGGAGATCCTGAAGAAGCTGTCCCGCCAGTCCGAATTTCAGCGCTGGACTTCCCTGCCCCGGCCGTCGCTCTTACAGGACCGGCGCTACGTGAATCAAAAAAAGGTGACGGATCACTACGCCATCATCCCCACCGAACAGGTGCCGCCGCTCTCCAAACTTTCCCCGGAAGAGAAAAACATCTACACGCTGATCGCCCGCCGCTTGATTGCCGCGCACCACGAGAGCGCCCAGGTTGACTACACAACGGTCACCACGCTGGTGGATGGCAGAGCCGTTTTTCTCAGCAAGGGAAAAACGCAGGTGCGTGCGGGTTGGCGGGAAGTGCTGTTCGACGGCAAAGAAGACGAGGAGGCGATTCTGCCGCCGCTCGTTCAGGGGGAGCGCGGCAAAGTGTTGAAAGCTTCCGTCAAGGAGAGCAAGACCCAGCCGCCGAAGCGCTACACCGAGGGTGAACTGATTACGCTGATGAAGACGGCCGGGAAGCACCTGGACGACGAAGAGCTGGAAAAAGTGCTGATGCGCACCGAAGGGCTGGGCACGGAGGCGACGCGAGCGGGGATCATTGCCATGCTGAAACAGCGCAAGTACATTGAAATTCGCAAAAATCAGGTGTTTGCGACGGCAAAGGGTATGCTGTTGATCGACGTGATTGGCGGGAAAATTCTCGCTTCGCCGGAGATGACCGCCCGTTGGGAACAGCGTCTGGCAGAAATCGGGCGGGGGGAGGCGCCGGCCGAGGCGTTTCTGGAGCAGGTGCGCAAGCTTTCCCGCAAAATCGTGGCGGATGCAATGGAACAGGCAAAGGATTGGCGGCTGGACGGTTATGATCCCGCCAATCTCTCCAAACAAAACGCATCCCGGTTTACGCTGGGCAAAAAAGTGGCGGTTTGCCGCGTCTGCCAGGGGGATCTGGTGGACAAGGGCGATTTCTACGGCTGCGCCAATTACCGGAAAACCGGCTGTCCGGTTGCCGTATCCAAGACGATTTTTAGCAAAAAGATTTCCGCGGCCAATGTCAAAAAGCTGATGGAGACGGGCAAAAGCAATCTGATCAAAGGGTTTCAGAACGGCCAAAAGAAATTCGACGCCTATCTGATCTGGGATGAGCGGGAGTTGAAAGCGAAAATTCTCTCCAAACAGGAGTGAAACTTTCGGATCATTTTCTCGTAAAAAAAAGTAAGAGAGGGCGGCATCCACCGCACCTGCCCTCGGATCCAGACAAGGAGGAATCGTTGTGTCCATTTTCAAAAGGCTTCGCGATTTGACCATGTCCAATTTGTATGCGCTGATTGAAAAGGCGGAAGACCCGATCAAGATGACCGACCAATACCTTCGCGACATGCAGGAAGACCTGGAAGAGGCAGAGAAAGCGGTAGCCGCCCAGATCGCGCTGGAGAAAAAGTTCAAGGCTCTCTATGAAGAGCAGTTGGAATTGGCCAAAAAGCGGGATGAGCAGGCGCATGTGGCGGCGAAGGCGAAAAACGTCGAGCTGGCCCGCCGCGCGCTGGAAGAGAAGAAGGCGGCGGAACAGAAGGCCGCAGAGTACAAGGAGGCCTACGAAAAGAACAAGGCTTCCGCAGAAGCTTTGCGGGAGAAGCTGGACGAGATGAAAAAGCAGATTACCGAACTGAAAAACAGGCGGGAAACGCTGGTCGCCCGCGTCAATGCAGCCAAGGCGCAAAAGTCGATCAACCAGGCGATGTCCGGATTCGACTCCAGTTCGGCCATGGCCGGTCTGAAGCGGATGGAGGAGAAGGCGATGCAGCTGGAGGCGGAAGCCGAGGCGAGCGGCGAACTGTACAAGAAGGAAAGCTCGCTGGACGAGGAAATCGCCAAGTTGCAAAAGGATCAGGAGATCGAAGACGAACTGGCGGCATTGCTGAAAAAATACGAGGGGTAAACCGCTTGACGGCGGCCCCCTTTTTTTCCGTCCGGCGTTTTTCCGCAGGCGGTAACACATCGATCAGGTTCGGGGTGAGAGAGTTTGCAATGGATTGAATTTTTCGGCATGCTGGTGTGGACCGGCACAGGGGCCATCTTGCTGTTTTTCCTGATGTGGGTGGATTCCCTGTTTACGAAGTACAAGGATTTGACGGAAATGAAAAACGGCAACATGGCCGTGACCATACGCTTTGTCATGAAGCTGTTCGCCCAGGGATACATTCTGGCGCAATCGATCAGCCACGCGCAGGACCTGCTGACAGCGATCGAGGTCTCCGTGGTTTCCTTTGTCATTTTGTTCGTTCTGGAACGGCTCGTGGAATGGATTTTCCGGCTGCTGGCCGACTTCAAACTGGAAGAGGGGACGCATCAAGGCAAGGTCGGCTACGCCCTGTTGACGGGGTCATTCCACGTCATTGGCGCGATGATTTTGGGGGCGTATCTTTAATCGGAGCCAGAAAGGAGTTCAGCGATGAGCTTGTTCAAACGTATCCAAAATCTGTTTGCCAAACACGAGCCGCCTGCGCCGGAAAAAAGCATCCTGACGGTTGGACCCGGAGATGTGGTGGATGTTTCGCTGTCCAGCTACCAGGTAATCGGCAAGGTGTCCAATGCCGGCAGAAGGGCGGCGATGCTGACGCTTCAAGACGGCAACCAGATTCGCTATCTGTACATCGAAGAGCGGGAAAAAACGGTATTCCAACTTTACCAGGCGATTGACGGCCGTCTCGATTCGGTTGACGAGGTGCCGACGACGATTGAGATGGACGGCGTCGCGTATCATCTGGAGGAACATTACGCGGGGCGGGTCAGCACGTTTGGCAAAACGCCCTTTGCCGCTTCGGGGGAACTGTACGTCTGGCAGTATCAGTCTGACCAGCGCCAGCTGTTGCGCATTGAGTGGCAGGACGGCCGCTTCATGCTGTACGAAGGGGAATCGGTTCTTCCGGCAGATGTGCAGGTCTTGCGCGGGAGCTAGGGGGAATGGAAATGCCTCATCCATGGATGAAACTGGTTAAGCTATTGCTGATTCCGCTGATTCTCCTCGTCGCGATGCACGATTTTGCCGGAGGAGCGGAGCCGGATGTAGGGGATATGTTTGTCCTGGAGTCCGTCAATTCCCAGGATGGCCAATCCTCGCGCGTCTACCGCGCCGAAAACATGACGGTGCCGGAAGTGGCGAAAATGCTTGCGGCAGAGCGGGAGCCGGACGAAATCTCCCGGGAAGATGCGCAAAACATGTTCCTCGTCTACGGAGACACCTGGTACCATTTGCAGCAGGACAGCGGGAACCCGTCCGATACGCTGATCCAGGTGAACAGCAAGGAGTACGTCGAGGAAAATTACGACAGTTCCTTTTTGAAAGCCTACTTCCTCGCCTCCATCCTGAATGAATTGCTGGACGACTGGGACGGGGGAGGCAGTTATCGCGGCTATCCCAGCTATCCCGGCTATCCCGGCAAGAATGTCGATCAGTCCAAAGACGTTTCCGGCACACCGGACGGGACGAAAATCGCCCCGCCGAAGACAAAGGAAGGAACGGGGAGCATTTTCAGACGGAGCGACAAGAGTGCGGACAACACGGCAGCGACCGTCGATTCCGGAGTAAGCGTCTTTACAAAGTCCAGTTCCGCTTCCGCTTCTTCCTCGACGGGAAGAATTGTCCGAAACTCCTCCGACAGCGGCGGCACATGGTCGAAGGTGACGACAAAAAGCTCCCGTTTTCAACCGGCGAAAACCTCGCCGCCGCGCACAAAGGCAGGCGGTGTGGGGCGCATCTTCAAAAGGCGGTGAAGCCGTTTCAGCCTGTGCTGGATCGAATTCGCCAGAGGGAAAACGAGTGCGCGAACCGCGGAGCAAACGAGGGATGGAGGCCTCTTCAAAGCAAAAACCAGTGCAAGTCAGGCATTGGTTTTTTTCTTTGCACATAAGCTGTTCTGCAGGCCAAAAGCCTTTCGCGCGGTCAAGCTGCTGAACAGGCGGCAATTGAGGTTTTCTTTGCCGGGCTGTTTTGCTAGAATCAGGGGAGAAGTCAAGAGTATGAAGGGAATCAACGCGGCTGGAAATTTCCGTTGCGGGTGTTGGAAGGTGTGCGCAAGGGATACGGCCTGTACAGGAACATAAAGCCTTGCTGGCAAGCGCGCAGTTGCAGGACGCGGCACGCGATGCCCGGCCGGAGGGTGATTTTCTTCCCCCGTTTGTGGTAAACTTTGCTGATGTGTAAGAGACAGCTGATCCAGACGGGATGAAGGGGGATTTGTCATTGTTCTACTATCTTATCGCGATCGCGGTTGCAGTCATTGATCAGTTGACCAAGTACGTCGTCGCCAAAAACATGGAGATCGGCGAGTCGATTCCATTGATAGAAGGCGTATTTCATTTCACCTCCCACCGGAACATGGGAGCAGCTTTCGGCATTTTGCAAAATCAGCGCTGGCTTTTTATCATCATTACCATTGCCGTCGTGGTTGGCATTGTCTGGTCGCTTTCCCGCATCGGCAAAAGCCAGCCCCGCGTCTCGTTTGCCTTGTCCCTTGTGCTCGGCGGAGCCGTGGGAAACTTTATCGACCGCCTTTTGACCGGTCAGGTTGTCGACTTCTTCGATTTTGTCCTGATCCGCTTTCCCATTTTCAACGTGGCGGATACGGCGATCACTATTGGAGTGGCGCTGCTCTTGATCGACACGCTGCTGCAGGGAAGGAAGAAGACCGCCTGAGCGGCTGGCCGCTGTGGCCAATGAACTTGTCAAGAACCCAGCGAGGAGAAGTTGCATGACGGATACACAGCTTTTTGAACGTTACGACTGGATCATCGAACCGGCTGACGAGGGAGAACGGGTAGACAAATTTCTCGCCATGCAAAATGAAGAGTGGTCCCGTTCCCAGGTGCAGGCGTGGATCAAGGAAGGGCGCGTGACGGTGGACGGCGAGACGGTGAAGAGCAACTACAGGCTGCAGGCCGATGACGAACTCACCCTGCGCGTCCCGCCGCCGCGCGAATTGAAGATTTTGCCGGAGCCGATGCCGCTGGACATCGTCTACGAGGACAGCGATGTGGTCGTGGTCAACAAACCGCGGGGGCTGGTGGTGCATCCGGCGCCGGGACACTACAGCGGTACCCTGGTAAATGGCCTTTTGGCCCACTGCAAGGATTTGTCCGGGATCAACGGGGTGCTGCGCCCTGGCATCGTGCACCGGATTGACAAGGATACGTCGGGTTTGTTGATGGTGGCCAAAAACGACAAGGCGCACATGAGTCTGGCAGCGCAGCTGAAGGAGCATACCGTCCAGCGCAAGTACGTGGCGATTGTCCACGGCGTAATCCCGCACGAAATGGGGACGATTGACGCTCCGATCGGCCGCGATCCCAAAAATCGCCAGCAAATGGCCGTTGTGTTTGAAAACAGCAAACCGGCCGTGACTCACTTTCTCGTGCTGGAACGCTTCAAAAACTACACCCTGGTGGAACTGCAGCTGGAGACGGGCCGGACGCATCAGATTCGCGTCCACATGAAGTACATCGGCTATCCGCTGGCGGGCGATCCCAAATACGGCCCGAAGAACACGCTGGAGCTGGGCGGGCAGGCCTTGCATGCCAAAACGCTGGGCTTTGTGCACCCGCGGACAGGGGAGAAGTTGCTGTTTGAGGCACCGCTGCCGCAGGACATGGAAAAGGTTGTCCGCATCTTGAGACAAGCCTGACGGGAACGGCGGCCGTCTGCTTTTGAGCGGAATTAAACAGGAGCAGGGAAAAGAAAAGGGCAGACAGGCAAAAGCGGCCCTTGTCTTGTCTGTCCTTTTGGCGTTTTCCAGCTCTTTCGGGAAAAATCGCGTCTGCCGCTGGAGGCAAACAGTTCCGCGGTCAAGCGGGGAGAGAACGTTTGCTGCACTTCCAGCCATCAAGCCATTTGGCGAAAAACAGATTGCGAAGCGGTTCCCCCTCCTTGCATGCGTGCCGCCGGAAGGAAAAAACGATTTTCGCGGCGAAAAGCCTTGAATAGTCTGGCCAAGCCTTGCGATTCGCTGTTCGACGGTGAACGGCGCGTTTTCCCGAACGAGATCAGGCTTCTTTTCTTTGTGAGAAATCCGAAATACTGGCCAGGGGAGGAGACGGCCATGTCCATTATCTCAAAATCCATCGCTTGTGTTTTGCTGCTTGCTTCGCTATTGACGGGCAACAGCGGCATCAGTGAAATCCGCGTGTCAGAAGAGCGGCAGGAGCAGACAAACGATGCTCCCGAGCGGGTGAGCAAGGAGGCGGTTCCGGCCCGCATTGCCTTTACCAGCAACCGACAACTCTGGCTGTTGGACGGAAGCGACGCGGAGAGCAAGCCGGTTCAGGTTACAAAAGAGGGGAGCGCGGAGATTGTCGGCTGGTCGCACGACGGAGAGTGGCTTTTGTATGTGTGCTACCCGGAAGGAGATTTGTACGATCCCAACCGGTTTCTCTGGGCTGTCAACAAGGACGGCAGCAAGTCGTTCCAGATTGACGACAGGCCGATCCTGGCAAACCCGAAGTGGTCGCCAACTTCCTTGCAATTCGCCTATGTGGCAGGTGCGGGGAGCGGACAGGAAGGGAAAGACGAGTTCATCGTCAAGGAGATCAGGGATGGCAAAGTGCTTACGGTCAGCCAAAGCGCCGCCGATTTTGCCGATTTTGCCTGGATGCCGGACGGCAGGCAGTTTCTCGTATCGCTTTCCGCGACGGCAGAACGGCCGATGACACTGGCTTTCCGCCAACTGTCCGGCGAGCAAACCGCCGTCTTTCCAATCGCGGAAAAGCCGGATGCCGGAGAGGACATCTACCCTTGGGCTCCCGTGGGCATGCAGGTATCTCCGAACGGCCGCCTTGTCGCGTACTACGTCCGGTACAACGCAGCCTCCCTTTCCGCAGACGGCGTTCCCGTCCAGTTGTTTGACCTGGGGAGGCCGACGGAGATGCCGATCCCAATCGGCAGCGGTTTGGCCTATCCGAAATGGCTCTCCTGGGCTCCGGACGGCAGCCGCCTTGCCTTCATCGAGGGGACAGGACGGGAAGCGACGGAAGGCAAGCGGTTGCGCGTGGTGGACCGCTCCGGAAATGTGGTGCACGAGACAGAGGAGGACAAGACGGCTTCCTTTCCCGTTTGGACATTGGATGAGCCGTTCCATTTGTACTTTGCCGGCGGAACCGGCGTGTCGTATCCGGACGGGTATGAAGAACATCAGGTGCTGGTGCCCGGACAGCGCATCGTCAAACTGGACGACAACGGCACCATGCACCAGGTGACGCATGGAACGGACCGGACAGCAGATCTGTTTCCGTCTCCTGCTCCCGACGGGAAACAGCTGTTGTTCGTCAGGCTGGATGAAATGGACAGAGGTTCGCTTTTCCTGTTGAAAAACGGCACAGAATCCGAACTGGTCCGTTCGCTGACCGGCAGTCCCGGCTACTACGCCAACTACCTTCCCAAATGGACAGCGGTTTATTGGGAATAAAGCAATTTTTTCTGTCGTTGATTCGACATTGACAGCCTGGCTGCACTATGCCATAATGCAAATGGAAAGAAGGAACCTTTAAACCCAGTCCCGTGAGGCTGGCAAGGGCACGGAATAAGACACGGCAGCGCGGAAATTTCCGGAAACATCCGGGGAATCTTGCGAGCTGAATCACCTGCTTCTTGTCCCTGACGAGAAGCTTTTTCTATGCTCAGTTCCGATTGGCAATGGGGAGGGAAAGCGTTGATCAACAAAAGCGTCATCATGGATGAAGCGGCCATTCGCCGCGCCTTGACGAGGATTGCCCACGAGATCATTGAGCGCAACAAGGGAGTGGAGGACTGCATCATCGTCGGCATCAAGACACGCGGCATCTACCTGGCGCAACGCCTCGTGGAGAGAATTGAAATGATTGAAAACGTAAAGGTTCCCGTCGGAGAACTGGACATTACGTTTTACCGCGACGATCTGCAGCACAAGTCGGAGGACGCTGTCCTGCAGGGCGCGAAACTGCCTGACACGATCAGCGGAAAAACCGTCATCCTCGTCGATGACGTGCTCTACACCGGCCGGACCGTGCGCGCCGCTTTGGATGCCCTGATCGACCACGGGCGGCCGAGGATGATCCAGCTTGCGGTTCTGGTGGACAGAGGACACCGGGAGTTGCCGATTCGCCCTGATTTTGTGGGCAAGAACGTTCCCACCTCGCGCACCGAGATCGTCGATGTGCAACTTGCCGAAGTGGACAGCATGGACATCGTCACCATTCGTCAACTGCTCTAGAAAAAAATAAAGCCCTCTTTAAATACGATCCCGTGAGGTCGGCAAGAGGCGGAAAACCCCACCTGTGCCAGGTGAGGGAACCCCTTCGTGCGCTCACGAAGGGGTTTTTTCATGGTGACACGAGGATCGGGAGGGAAAGCTAATAGGGGGAGTAATACATGGCTGAGAAAAATTACATTGACGTCCACGAAACGCCGAAAATTTCCAAGCTTGTGCCGCTGAGCCTCCAACACCTGTTCGCGATGTTCGGCGCAACCGTGCTGGTCCCCATCCTGACCGGCCTCGATCCGGCTACGGCGCTGTTCACCAGCGGGCTCGGGACGCTGCTCTTTCTCTGGATTACCAAAGGAAAATTGCCGAACTACCTGGGTTCATCCTTTGCCTTTATCGGTCCGATCATCACCGTAAGCCAGATGCACGGTGTCGGCTCGGCCTTGCTGGGATGCTTCCTTTCCGGGATCATCTACATCATCGTCGCCGCCATCGTCAAAAAGGCAGGGGTAAAATGGCTCGACTACATCTTGCCGCCTGTCGTCATCGCTTCCGTCATTGTGGTGATCGGGTTGAGCCTGGCAGGGACTGCTGTCGACATGGCGACGAAAGTAACCGTAGACAACGTTTCCGTCATCTCGCTCACCTCGATTGAAATTTCGCTGGTTACCGTGCTGGTGACGGTTTTCGCCGCCGTGGTTTTGCGTGGCTTCTTTGCCTTGATTCCGGTTCTGATCGGGATTGTGGTCGGCTATCTGTACACGCTGGTTCGTCACCCCGAGTTGATCGACCTGCAAAAAGTAGCGGATGCTCCGCGGCTGATCGGCTTTGGCGAAATGTTTGACAACCACTTCAAGTTGCACGAAGTGTCAGCCGTCATCGGCGAACCTTCCGCCTGGATCGCCGCGATGGTGATCGCTCCGGTCGCGTTTGTCACGCTGGCGGAACACCTTGGCCACCTGCTGGTTACCAGCAAGGTGATGGACCGCGATCTGATGAAAGATCCCGGCCTGCACCGCAGCCTGCTGGGTGACGGCGTGGCCACCGCGATCGCCGGACTTTTGGGCGGACCGCCCGCGACGACCTACGGGGAAAACATCGGCGTGCTGGCGATTACCCGCGTGTTCAGCCGAAATGTAATCGGCCTGGCGGCTGTCTTTGCGATCCTTTTCGCCTTCATCGGCAAGCTCAGCGCTCTGTTGATGACGATTCCGAACCCGGTGCTGGGCGGTGTGTCCATCATCCTGTTCGGGATCATTGCCGCACAGGGGTTGCGCATGTACGTCGACCACAGGATCAGCTTTGAAAACAAACGGAACATGATTATCGCTGCCGTGATTCTGGTCACCGGAATCGGCGGATACAAGATCAGCTTTGCCGGAATGGAAGGATTCCTTGGCAATATTACAATTGACAACATCGCTCTCTCCACCTTCCTCGGGATTCTCCTGCACCTGATCCTCCCGGGCAAGGAGTCGGCGATGGGTCAAGCAACAGCGGAACAAACAAAATAACATGCACTGACAAGCACCTTTCAAGACCTTTAAACCCAGTCCCGTGAGGCTGGCAAGGCAATGAGTGCTGTTTCCCCGTGCCCGGCACGAGGGGTTTCCCAGCTTCTTGTCTCGCCAGCCGCAAACGGCGCTGGCGCAGCAAGAAGCTTTTTTAATGACATAAGCGGAGGGATGGGAAAATGAACAGGATGGTGCATCTGATTGGCTTGAAAGACATGAGCGCAGAACAGATCATGCAGCTGGTGGAGCGCGGGGAATATTGGGCGAAGCGGCCCGCGGAGCAAACCGATTTTCTTCGGGGGCGGTTTGTGGCGAACCTCTTTTTCGAGGCCAGCACGAGAACCCGCTTCTCCTTTGAGGTGGCGCAAAAGCGGCTGGGAGCGCACGTCTTGAACTTTATCCCGGAAATCTCCTCTTCGGTTAAAGGCGAAACCGTCTACGACACGCTGCGCACGCTGGAAGCCATGGGTGTGGAAGCGGCTGTCATCCGCACGAAAAAGGAAGGCCTGTTGCAGGAACTGGCGGAGAAAGTCAACCTGCACCTGATCAACGCCGGGGACGGGACGAACGAACACCCCACCCAGTGCCTGCTTGACCTTTTGACGATGAAGCAGCAATTCGGCCGGCTGGAAGGCCTGACTGTGGCGATTATCGGCGACTTGCGCCACAGCCGCGTCCTCGGCTCCCACCTGCATGCGCTGCCGAAACTGGGGGTTAAGCTAATCCTCTCCGGCCCCAAGTCGATGATGCCGCAGCCAGAGCGCATCCCTGCCGGAGTGGAGACTGTGGACATCGACGATGCCGTCCGGACGGCGGATGTGGTGATGATGCTTCGCGTCCAGCTGGAGCGGCACACGGAATCGCTGTACATTTCCAAGGAAGACTACCACAGGCAGCACGGACTTACCCTGGAGCGGGCGGCGATGATGAAGCCGGGGGCTGTCATCATGCATCCGGCGCCGGTTAACCGCGGCGTGGAAATTCACACCGACCTGGTGGAATGCCCGAAATCGCTGATTCAAAAACAGGTGACCAACGGAGTGGCGGTAAGAATGGCTGTGCTGGAAACACTTTTGAAAGGAAGCGAACCAATATGGGAATCATCCTTGGCAACGGTAAAGTAATCAACAGGGAAGGCAAACTGATTCCAGCCGAAATCCTGGTGCAGGACGGACGGATTGCCGCCATGGCGGAAACGATTGCGCGCGAAGGACATGAATACCTGGACTGCAAGGGCGCCTTGATCAGCCCCGGCTTGATCGACGTGCACGTCCATCTGCGCGAACCGGGTTTTGAACACAAGGAGACGGTGGCGACGGGTGCAAAAGCGGCCGTGCGCGGCGGGTTTACGACGATTGCCTGCATGCCCAACACCCGCCCCTCCATCGACAGTGTGGAGACGGTTCTATACGTTTTGGAAAAGGCGCGGGAAGCGGGTATGGCCCGTGTCATCCCCTGCGCGGCGATCACGGTGCGGCAGTTGGGCAAGGAACTGACCGATTTTGCGGCCTTGAAAGAGGCGGGCATTTTTGCGCTGAGCGATGACGGAGTCGGGGTGCAGTCTTCGGCGATGATGAAAAAGGCGATGCAGAAAGCGAAGGAGTTGGGCCTTTCCATCGTTGCCCACTGCGAAGATGAGGACCTGCTGGTGCCGGGAAGCGCGCTGCACGATGGCGTGGTGGCGGCCCGGCACGGCTTGCCGGGGATTCCCTCCGAATCGGAGTCGATTCATGTGGGACGCGATATCCTGCTGGCGGAACAGACGGGCGTGCACTACCACGTCTGCCACATCAGCGCCAAGGAATCGGTGCGGCTCGTTCGTGACGGCAAACGGGCGGGGGTAAACGTAACCTGCGAGGTGACTCCGCACCATCTGCTGTTGTGCGACGAGGACATTCCGGAAAACCTGGACACCAACTGGAAAATGAATCCGCCGCTGCGCTCGCGGGAGGACCGCGCGGCGCTGATCGCCGGTTTGAAAGACGGGACGATTGACATGATTGCCACCGACCACGCTCCGCACGCAGCGGATGAAAAGGCTGCCGGACTGGCTCGTGCCCCGTTTGGCATCGTCGGCCTGGAAACGGCGTTTCCGCTGCTTTACACCCATCTGGTGGAAACCGGAGAATTGAGCCTCAAGCAGCTGGTGGATCTGATGACGATCAAACCGGCCCAGGCGTTTGGACTGCCGTACGGCCGCCTGGAAGTGGGCGCAACCGCCGACCTGACCGTCATTGACTTGGAGACGGAAAGAAAAGTGGATCCGGAAACCTTTGCCAGCAAGGGCAGGAATACCCCGTTTGCCGGCTGGGTTTGCAAGGGTTGGCCCATTCTCACTATGGTCGAAGGCAGGGTCGTTTATCAAGAGGCGTAACACAGCCGCAACAGGGGCATGGGGAGGTTTTTCACTCCCAGGGATCGCCTGAAATTGGGCTTGTGGAACAGACAAAGATAAGCAGGAGGAAGATAGCATGCGAGCCAGACTGATTTTGGAAGATGGGACGGAACTGGTCGGCACGGCATTTGGCGCGGTGAAAGAAAGCATCGGGGAAGTGGTCTTCAACACCGGGCTGACCGGTTACCAGGAGGTGCTGTCCGACCCGTCCTACTGCGGACAAATCGTGACCATGACCTACCCTTTGATTGGCAATTACGGGATCAACCGGGATGATTTTGAAGCCGTCCGTCCGTATATTCACGGCTTTGTTGTCCGCGAACACTGCAGTTTGCCGAGCAACTGGCGCAGCACCCACACGCTCGATGAACTGCTCAAGATGTATGACATTCCGGGCATCTCCGGCGTGGATACCCGAATGCTGACGCGAAAAATCCGCTATCGCGGCACGATGAAAGGGATGATTACCACCAGCGAAGCCCCGTTGGCCGAGCTGGTTGCTTCCCTCAAGGAGAGCGAGCTGATGCGGGATCAGGTATCCCGCGTCTCCACCAAAAGCATGTTCAGCTGTCCGGGAACGGGACACCGCGTCGTGCTCGTCGATTTCGGCAGCAAACACGGCATCCTGCGCGAGCTGACCAAGCGCGGCTGCGATGTCGTGGTCGTGCCGTACAACGTGACGGCGGAGGAAATTCGCCGCATCCAGCCGGATGGCATCCTCCTCTCCAACGGGCCCGGCAATCCGAAAGACGTCCCGGAAAGCATCGACACGATCTCCCGCATCCTGGGCGAGTACCCGCTGTTTGGCATCTGCCTCGGACACCAGCTGTTCGCCCTGGCTTCGGGTGCTGACACGATGAAACTGAAGTTCGGCCACCGCGGCGGCAACCATCCGGTAAAGGAATTGGAGACGGGACGCACCTACATCACCTCCCAGAACCACAGCTACGCCGTCAGGGAAGAATCGCTGGCGGGAACAGGGCTGGAAATCACCCACATCGCCCTGAACGACGGAACCATTGAGGGACTGTGCGACCGGAAGAAGAACGCCTTTTCCGTTCAGTACCACCCGGAAGCTGCGCCCGGCCCGCACGATTCCAGCTATCTGTTCGACCAGTTTCTTGCGCTGATGGAGACCGCGAAGGAGGAAAGACGCCATGCCTAAACAGGAGAACTTGAAAAAAATTCTCGTCATCGGTTCTGGCCCGATTGTGATCGGTCAGGCGGCTGAATTTGACTACGCCGGTACGCAGGCGTGCGAAGCGCTGAAGGAAGAGGGAATGGAGGTTGTCCTCATCAACTCCAATCCGGCTACGATCATGACGGACACCAACATGGCGGACAAAGTGTACATCGAACCGATCACGCCCGAATTCGTCGCTCGGGTCATCCGGCAGGAAAAACCGGACGGGCTGTTGCCCACGCTGGGCGGCCAAACCGGCCTCAACATGGCGGTGGCCCTGGCCGAACAAGGCGTGCTGGAGCGGGAAAACGTCAAGCTGCTCGGCACCCGGCTGGAATCGATCAAACGGGCGGAAGACCGCGATTTGTTCCGCGCCTTGATGAACGAACTGGGCGAACCGGTGCCGGAGTCGACCATCGTCGGCACGGTGGAGGAAGCGGTTGAGTTTGCCAACAAAATCGGCTATCCGATTATCGTCCGGCCTGCCTACACCCTGGGCGGCACCGGCGGCGGGATCTGCACGGACGAGGAGAGCCTGCGGGAAGTTGTGGCGAGCGGGCTGAAGTATTCGCCGATCACCCAGTGCCTGATCGAAAAGAGCATTGCCGGGATGAAGGAAATCGAATACGAAGTGATGCGCGATGCCAACGACAACTGTATCGTCGTCTGCAACATGGAAAACGTCGATCCGGTCGGCGTGCACACCGGCGACTCCATCGTCGTGGCGCCGAGCCAGACGCTGTCCGACCGAGAGTACCAAATGCTTCGCTCATCCGCCCTCAGAATCATCCGCGCGCTGGGCATCGAGGGAGGCTGCAACGTGCAGTTCGCCCTGGATCCGCACAGCTTCCAATACTACGTGATTGAGGTGAACCCGCGCGTCAGCCGTTCGTCCGCCCTCGCCTCCAAGGCGACCGGCTACCCGATCGCCAAAATGGCGGCGAAAATCGCCATCGGCTACACCCTGGACGAGCTGAAGAACCCGGTGACCGGCCAAACTTACGCTTGCTTCGAGCCGACGCTGGACTACGTGGTCAGCAAAATTCCGCGCTGGCCGTTTGACAAGTTCCAGTCGGCCAACCGCAAGCTGGGCACGCAGATGAAGGCGACCGGGGAAGTGATGGCGATCGGGCGCACCTTTGAAGAATCCATCATGAAAGCGATCCGTTCGCTGGAGATCGGCACCTACCATCTGGAAATCAAGGGAGCCCCCGGGATCGGCGAGGAAGAACTGACCCGGCGCCTGGCGGAAACGGACGATGAACGGCTGTTCCTGCTGGCGGAAGCGATGCGCCGCGGCTGGTCCGTCGAGAAGCTTCACCAGCTGACGAAAATTGATCCGTTCTTCCTGCACAAACTGCAAAACATCGTCTCGTACGAATCCGTCCTGGTGGAAGGCTTGACGACGGAAAAGTTGCACGAGGCGAAACGGCTTGGCTTTACCGACCGGAAAATCGCCGAACTGTGCGGCACAAGCGAGGACGAAGTGCGGAAGCAGCGCCAACAATACGGCATTGTGCCGGTTTACAAGATGGTGGATACCTGCGCCGCGGAATTTGAAGCGCAGACTCCCTATTACTACTCCACCTATGAAGTGGAAGACGAGCGCATGGACACGGGGAAAAAGCGGGTGGTCGTCCTGGGCTCCGGCCCCATCCGCATCGGGCAGGGGATCGAGTTTGACTATGCCACCGTCCACGCCGTCTGGGCGCTGAAAGAGGCGGGGTACGAAGCGGTCATCATCAACAACAACCCGGAAACCGTCTCGACCGACTTCAACACTTCCGACCGCCTCTATTTTGAGCCGCTCTACATCGAAGACGTGATGAACGTCCTCGACGCGGAAAAACCGGAAGGCGTCATCGTCCAGTTTGGCGGTCAGACCGCGATCAACCTTGCGGAACAGCTGGCAAAGCGCGGTGTCAAAATCCTGGGCACCAGCCTGGAAAGCATTGATGCGGCGGAGGACCGGGAGAAGTTCGAAGCACTGCTGCGCAGCCTGGAGATCGCCCAACCGCCGGGTAAAACCGTGACCACCGTGGAGCAGGCGGTGGTGGCGGCCGAAGAACTGGGCTATCCGGTGCTGGTCCGGCCTTCCTACGTGCTCGGCGGACGGGCGATGGAGATCGTCTACAATCAGGCGGAACTGCTGGAGTACATGGAAAAGGCGGTCAAAATCAACCCGGATCACCCCGTTCTGGTCGACCGTTACCTGGTGGGGGTGGAAGCGGAAGTGGACGCGATTTGCGATGGCGAAAACGTGCTGATCCCGGGGATCATGGAGCACATCGAACGGGCCGGCGTCCACTCCGGCGACTCGATTGCCGTCTACCCGCCGCAGTCGATTCCGCAGCAGGCCAAGGATGAAATGATCGCGATGACGATCCGGATCGCCCGCGCCCTGCAAATCAAGGGCCTGCTCAACATCCAGTTCGTCCTCTACCAAAACAGGCCGTACGTGATCGAGGTGAACCCCCGCTCTTCGCGGACCGTGCCGTTTCTCTCCAAGGTGACGGGGATCCCGATGGCCAATATCGCCACCAAGGCCATTCTCGGCCATTCAATCGTGGAACAAGGCTTCACGCCGGGGTACCATCCCGAAGAAAACATGGTTTCCGTCAAGGTGCCGGTCTTTTCCTTCGCCAAGCTGCGCCGCGTCGATATCACGCTCGGACCGGAAATGAAATCCACCGGCGAAGTGATGGGACGGGAGAAAACACTGGCCAAAGCGCTGTACAAGGGCCTGGTCGCCGCCGGCATGAACATCCCGACAGAGGGAACCCTGCTGGTGACGGTAGCCGACAAGGACAAGGAAGAGGCGCTCGGCATCGTCAAACGCTTCCGGAAACTGGGCTTTAAGCTCCTGGCCACATCCGGCACGGCGGATTTCCTGGAGAAGGCGGGCATTCCCGTGACGCGGGTCAACAAACTGTCGGAAGGCACGCCCAACCTGCTGGACATGATCCACAGCGGAGAGGCCAACATCGTGCTCAACACCCTGACCAAGGGAAAAACGCCGCAGCGTGACGGCTTCCGGATTCGCCGGGAAGCGGTGGAAAACGGCGTGGCATGCCTCACTTCGCTTGACACCGCGGCAGCGCTTTTGCACGTCCTGGAGACGATCACCTTCTCTGCGGAAGCCATGCCGCCACAGCGGACAGGCGCCCGGATTCCCGTTTCCGTGTAAAAAGCGGAGAGCCGAACAAAGCGTTCACGCGAAAAACGAATTCAAAAAAGGGCGGCTGCAGGCGCCGGCCGCTCCCGACAGACGGCGCGCGAGCAGCAGAAGGAAAGGGGAAGAGGAATGCAAGTGCCGCAACCGATTGATGTGCGAGAGCGGATGATGGTGGCGCTCGATTTTCCCACCATGGCGGAAGTGCGGGAGCTCATGGCCGCACTGGAAGGACGCATTCGCTACGTGAAAGTGGGCATGGAGCTGGCGTACGCGGAAGGGCCGTCGGTGGTCAACTACCTGAAGGACCAGGGGCTGAAAGTGTTTCTCGACCTGAAGGTGCACGACATTCCCAACACGGCCAAAGGAGCGATGAAAAGCCTAGCGCGGCTAGGCATGGACATGGTAAACGTGCATGCCGCCGGCGGCGTCGCCATGATGGAAGCGGCGCGGGAAGGATTGGAGCAGGGGACACCCGCGGGTTCGCCGCGGCCGTTCCTGATCGCGGTGACGATGCTGACGTCCACCAGTCAGGCGGTGATGAACGAGCAACTGCGGATTCCCGGCGGCGTGGAACAAACGGTCGTGCACTACGCGAAGCTGGCCCGGCAGGCGGGGTTGGACGGCGTCGTCGCTTCCCCGCTGGAGGTGCCGCTGGTAAAAAAAGCGCTGGGTCCCTCGTTTCTTACTGTGACGCCTGGCATACGGCCGCTTGGGACAGATGCCGGGGATCAGACGCGGATCACGACGCCGGAGCAGGCTTTTCGCCTGGGCAGCGACTATCTCGTGATTGGGCGCGCGGTGACCGCCGCGGACGATCCGGCTGCCGCCTGGGAGCGAATCGTGAAAACGGTGGAAGCGGATCTCGCGAAACAGTGAACCTATACGGGAAAACGGGAGGAGAGAAAGAATGGGGAATATGAGCACAGCGAAAAACATCGCCGGGCACCTGCTGGACATTGGCGCGGTGCTGCTTCGGCCCGATCAGCCGTTTACCTGGACATCCGGAATAAAATCGCCGATTTACTGCGACAACCGGCTGACGCTATCCTATCCGAAAGTGCGCCGGGAGATTGCCCGGGCATTTGCGGAAACGATCCGGCTTGAGTTCCCCGGGACGGAAGTGGTGGCGGGAACGGCCACGGCAGGGATTCCCCACGCGGCATGGGTGGCGGAACTGTTGGATTTGCCGATGATCTACGTACGCGATAAGGCCAAGGGACACGGCCGCCAGAACCAGATCGAAGGCAGGCTTGCGGCCGGGCAAAAGGTGCTCGTCATCGAAGATTTGATTTCCACCGGGGGAAGTTCGCTGAAAGCGGCGCAGGCCGTGCGGGCGGAAGGCGGAGAAGTGCTGGGCGTGGCGGCGATTTTCAGCTACCAGTTTCCGGAAGCGGAAGCTCAGTTCCGGGAAGCCGGCATTCCGTTTACAACCCTTTCCCATTACACGGCCCTCCTGGAGACAGCCAAGGAAAGGGGCGTCATCACGGCGGAACAGGAAACCGTATTGGCCGAATGGCGCAAATCGCCACGCAACTTTTACGCCTGATCACGCCAAAAAACCGTTCGCCAAACTGGCGAACGGTTTTTTGTTTCTGTATCTCAACTTACGCCTGACATGGTTGGCAGAAGCGGTGAGGTTTTTTCAATCACATCCCACATCATCCCGCGCTTTTTCAACCGCTCGAGGAACGGGATCGGATCAATCAGTTCAGGCGGTATGCAGCCGGTTTGCGTCAAGAGTCCATCGGCCATCATATCGACGGCAACGACGGGTGGGATGCCGGTTTGCCAGATGGTCGCCTGGAATTCCGTCTTGAAATAAACCTCGTCATGATTGGCCATTGTGTAGACGTAATATTCCTTTCGCTTGTTATCCTTTTTCCCTTTGACGAGTGCTCCCACGCACGAGTAACCGTGAATTTTTCCGGCCAGATCAACCGGTTTGGGCATGGTGGTGACGACTACATCGCGGGGAACCACTTTGACCCCTTTTACGTCAATCTCTTCGTCACTGTCCAGCCCCAGGTAGCTGAGCACCTTCAGGGTATTGACGAAGTCGGGATGCAGGGCGTACTTGAAGTCAACGTACTTGCACCCTTTTGCCCGACCAATCGTTTCCCCCAACGTGGTGGCTTCTTCGTGCTCCACGTTGTAGCAGTCCAGCCAGCCAATCGGTTCGGGGAACTCAAACTCTTCCTTGTTGGCAAAAGGCGTGGGAAAATACTGCTCTCCAAAATCTGCCGTCCAGTAGTTGGGTTTGGCCAAACATTCCTGGATGGCGGTTTGCGGACTGAAATAGGAGCAGAACCCGTCGTAATCCACAACGGAGTTGTCCCCATCGCGGATGAGGATTGCATCCACTTCATCCAACAGGTCGACGGCGTAGCGGGCGGCGATATTGGAAAAACCAGGGTCGCAGCCCAGTCCCATAATTCCCAGAATTCCGGCAGCGCGGAATTTGTCGTTCCAGGAAAGCTGCTTGCGGAGCCACTGCGGTCCGCAGGAAGCTGTGTCAATGTAATGTGTTTTCGTATTGAGGCATGCTTTCATAACCTCGAAGTTGTTTTCCGGCAAGCCAATGTGCAGCACCACGTCAATGTCGTCCAGGATTGCCTGCACACTGGATACATCTCGGGCATCCACCCGTTTTACCTGAATTTCCACGTCGGTTTCCCGGCGCAGTTCGGCGGCCAGCTCCTCGGCCGGTCCCGTCGAAATGTCGGCCAGCACCAGTTTTTGCAAATAGCTGGATTTGACCAGTTCACACGCGCTTACTTGTCCAACTCCACCAACACCGATGATTGCGACTCGCATAGAGTCCTCCTTTCAAATTTTCCACGTCTATCTTCGCATTCGGAACAGCCATTTTTGCAAATGCCAGTCGGCATCCGCCATGTGCAGGGAAATCATTCTTTCGTTGTCGATTGGTTCACGAGGCCGAAGTCTCATGAGTCAGTACCTCCTTCTTTCCTTGTGGATTTTGGGCAATGGACAGGGGCGTCCGCGAAAGCCGCCCTTCCTAGATGTGTATGAGTCCGTCAGGGTATCTCATGCCAGACGGTCTTGCTCCGGAGAAGGGGAAGGCTTGCGCGTTCTTTCCTGCCTGTTAATGATTTCCTGATGTCAAGGAGGAAATCCTTCTTTCATCCAGAAAAATCATGAGAAAATCTGCACTGCAAAACCTGAGGGAATGCCTCCCAAATGCGGGAAAAACTCGGCAGTCTGCCTGCACGAAGAAACCGCCGGGCATATCGGATCTTTAGCAGGATATGCCGTTCAGCGGGGCGAGGAGATAGGAAAAGGCACAAATGAAAAACCGGACGGCCCCAAATTGGTGCCGTACCGGCTTTGCATGAATCTTTTTTGCGCTCAAGCCTTTTTTGTTCCCTGGCAAGCGGCACAGTCGCGGATGCGCACCCTTTCCAAAACGGATGTGAGAGGAACTTTTCCGAAACACTCCGGACAAGTGCCGTTTGGTTTTTCCGGCGGCGTTTCCCAAGGCGCGCCTGAAGGAAGAGGGGAAGTGCGTGCGAGTTTTTCCTCGCTTTTGCCCATAGCATCCTTTACTTCGGCCCGGCAGTCAAGGCTCACGGGCAGGGCTGAGCCCTTCCCCTTTTTCGGCGGAAGGGGAAGAGGCTTTCTGCACGGTTCCGTCCGGGAGTATGCGAACGTCAAACGAGATGGATTCGATGCGTTTCAGCAGGGCAGCCGCCTCGCTTTCCTGCATCAGCACCGGACGGGCCAATTCCGTGTAAATCGGCAGCACGCGCAGATCGCAATCGCCCGATTTGCTGCAGCTTGCCTCCAGCACCATGCTTTCCCAGGTCTTGGGCGAAAGGGAGCGGGTAAACACGAAATTGCCCAGGCTGTAGGCCACCCATTTGCCTTCGATGTTTTCCAGCCCTTGCACCACATGTGGGTGGCTGCCCACAATCAGATCGGCACCGGCCTCCACGTAGGCCCGGGCCAACTCTTTTTGCGAATCGTTGGCAAAATCCTGCCGCTCTTCCCCCCAATGGGCGATGACGACCACCAGGTCCGCGTTGCTCCGCGCTTCGCGGATGGCCTGAACGGCGAGAGCAGGATCGTAGCTGGCGGCTATGCCTGGCTTGTTCTTCCCGGCATACCAGCTTACTTCGGGAACGACCCGGCTGAAACCGAGCAGCGCCAGACGGATGCCGTTTCTTTCCACGTACACCGGGGCGTACGCCCGCTCAATGTCGATGCCGGCTCCGACATAGGCAATTTCATTGGCATCGAGGGCGTTGAAGGTGTCAAGCAGACCGTCCGCCCCCTGATCCATGGAGTGGTTGTTGGCCAGGTTGACGGCGTCGATCCCGGCCGCTTTCATGGCGGGCAGGGCGTCGGGAGAAGATTTGTAGACATACTCCTTGCCGGCGTGGGGAGTGCCGCCGAAGGTTACGGGTGTTTCTAGGTTTACCACCGTGAAATCGTCTTCGGCAAAGATCGCCTTCACCTGCGTATAAGGGTAATCGTATCCTTTCTCCAGCAAAATTTTTTCCACATTTCCCGACATCATTACGTCTCCGGCGAAGGTGAGCCTGATTCGCGGTTCGGGTTCAGAGACGGGACTTTGGTTTGTCACAGCTTCCGGCTGTTGTGCGGGCGTTTCGGCCAAATCGCGGCGAAACTGGCTGATGGCCAGGAAGATACAGCATGCCATGGCGGAAAGCAGAAAGATCAGGATTGTCCGCATCATTACCATTTTCCATCGCTGTAGTCTTTTTCTTCTCTGTGCCTGAAGGCGCTCGGTTCTCGATTTGTACATGTTTTTCCCTCTGCAAATTTATGGAAAACTCTGGAATTTTTCTTTATTATAGCAGAAGAAATTATAGCAGAAGAAGAGAGGGGACAACAAATGGGCAAAAGGAGAGAGTCTAATGTTTCTTCAAAGGAGGCAGAAATTGGGTGAGTCTCGCGTTTGACCATCTGGTTCACTTTTTGCAACGCAATCCCATGGAAGCGGCGGAGTTGATGTCCCAGGCCGGTTTTCACGCTGTGCCGGGAGGACGTCATCCGCAGTGGGGAACCTGGAACAGTCTTTGTTATTTTGGTCTGTCTTACGTGGAGTTTCTCGCGGTGGAACAGGAAGAGACGGCTCGCCGGTCGGACAATCCGCTTGTTCGCCAGTTGCTTGCCGATGTTGCCGCAGCGGGAGAGGGCATGGGGCAAATCGCCTTGCGCACTTCCCGAATAGATGAGTGGGCGGCGCGCTTGCAGGCAAAAGGCATACGTGTGACAGGCCCTGTCGCCGCTGGCAGAACCCGTGCGGACGGAAGCGCCATCCGTTGGCGCATGCTGTTTCTTCATGCGGAAGTAAGCCATGCGGAGGGAAGCGGTGTTTTGCCTCCATTTTTGATCGAGTGGGAAGAACCGGATGAGGAGCGGAAGGAAGATCTGGCAAAGCGCGGCCTATGGGCTGCCCATCCGAACGGAGCGGAATCGCTTTTGGAAGTCGCGTACGCGGTACGCAGTCTGGAGGAGGCGGTGGAACGCTGGCGGCAATGGTTTGCGCTGGAGGCCGAAGCCGTGGCGTTTGACGAGCGGCTGGATGCCTGGTGCCAGAGAATTGCCCTGCCAGGCGGGGATGTGCTGCTATGCCAGCCCAAAGGGGAGGGTTGGGCCGCCCAAGCCTTGAAAAAACGGGGAGAACGCCCATTTTTGGCCCGGTTTGGCGGAAGCGGCAGAGAACAGGTCTGGAACTTTCTCGGCGTTTCCTACCAGCTGGACAGGCAGCGGAAGTAGGCAGGAGAGCCGCACTTCCTTGAACAGCTTTGCTCTCATGCCCTGAGCATTTTTTTCTGCAGTTGCCGATAACTGTACAGCATTGCCAGCCGCCAGGGCAGCAGCATGCCAAAGGCGAGGATGAAAAACAGGCCGGCCGTTTGCAGGGAGGTGAACGAATCGTTGATCAAGAACTTGATGATGGTCCGGATGACCAAAAGCCCGCCCAGTATGACAAACAGCAACGGAGAAGGCTTCAGGTAAATATCTTGCCCGTTCACTTCGAAGCGCGATGTCACAATCAAGGGAATGGAAAAAATTAACCCCGTGCAAAACGCGATCAGCTCGTACAGGGGGGATGTGGCCGTACCTGGAAAGAGAAACATGGCAAAGCCGGTTGCCATGAAGACAGGCGGCAGAATGATGCTTTTTACCGATACGGGTTTTTTGGAACGGCGCATTCTCAGAAAGATGACGAGAATGGCCATGATCAAAGGAATTACCAGTCCCAGAGAAGATGAGTTGAGAGAGGCAAGGATTTCCATGAATGCGAACCTCCCAATCGTTTGCGATCACTTATTTTAGTGTACAACATTCCGGGAGGGGAAGAAAAGGCAGACGCACATGCTGTTTTAAGCCGCATGTGGACTGTCGTCCGTGGGGCGCACGTCCAGTTTGTGCCGCCTGCTGTAATAGAAGTTGAAAACTCCCGTCATCAAGGTAACGGTGCCGACCAGCAACAGGTACCCGGCCAGACCGAGCAGGTCCAGACACACCCCGGTAATGCCCAGGGCCACGAGAAAAAAACCGCGATCCAGCATGTTTTTGAAGGAAAAGAAGCGGCCTTGCTGGTTGGGCGCCAGCCTCTTCTGGAAAATCGTCGTGGTGATCGGAAAAAAGAAGGCCACGACCAATCCGAAGAAGGCGAAGGAGCTGAGCACCATCGCCCGGCTTTCCACAAAGGACATGCCGTACTGGGAGAGGGAAAAGAAGAACAGCATCAGCGTCGAGACGGCCACCAGGTTGCGGTTGCCCACCCACCGTTTGGCCAGCAGCCCGCCGATGAGGATGGACGTGCCTTCCACGGCGAAGATCCATCCCATCAGTTGCGGTTCTCCCTGAATTTCGCTGAAATTTAGAATCATCAGGTTGATTCCGCCGAGAAACAGGGTGATCAGTCCCGTGTTGACCAGTCCCACCAGTATGGCCGGGTCCTTGCGGGAGAGGGTCAGCACTTCGCGAAATTCCACTTTTTCCTTTGCACGTCCGGCGCCTACATGGGGGATGTGCACGAAAAAGGTGATGGCGGCCAGGACGGCGTATGCCAACAGCGAGTACAGGTAGAGCTGGAACAGTTCCACCGAGACGACGAGCACGCCGCCCGCGGCCGTTCCGATGATCCGGGAAAGCGTGGAGATGTTCAGATAGGCGCTGTTGGCCCGCAACAGTTCATCCTTGTTGAGGATGGCGGGCAGCGCGGATTGGATGGTCGGGAAGTAAAAGGCGGCGGTACACTGCATCACGATCAGGGCCGCGATCATCCACAGCAGGGACTCGCAGGCGAGGGCCGGAAACATCAGAACGGGGCTTAGAGCCCGCGCCCAACTGGAAACGATCAGCACCTTGCGCTTGTCGCTGCTGTCGATGACGACACCCGCTTTCGGCGAAAGCAGGATGCTGACGAAAAGACCGCTCATCAGCACAAGCGCCTTCAGCGTATCGGAGGGGAGCAGTCCTTGCAGGAAGTGAAGGTTGGCAATGATGAAAATCCACATCCCGGCACCGGCCACCACCTCACCCGTCATCAGCAGGACAAACGTCCGGTTTTTCCACAGCATACAGGCCACCCCCTGATAAAATCGGTTTGCATGCGGCATAATAACCCAATCAGTATATCACTGTTGGAAGGATTTGTATATTGAGTCGAGGCACCCGAATGGGACAGCCAAAAATGGCCAAGACAGCCTGGCCTCCAGACTCCAAGAGGTGATTGCAGCGTGAGAAACAGCCGCCGTTTTCCGTTGCGCCAGCGCTCCCAGTTGCTGCTGTTGTTCGCTTACGGATTTGCGGCCACACTGGCGGTTTTTTACGGTTTGGTGGTGAGACAAGACCTGATTGTCACGTTTTTTGCCTTCCACATTCTGGTTTGTATGGGGATTCCGCTCGTGCACGGATGGCTGGAAGGAAATTTGCTTCGGCACTGGAAGGCTGCCTGGGGAAGGTTTGAACCCCAGGGAGCCCGCCTGGGGCTTCTGCTGGGAGCAATCCTGATGGTCGGGCTTGCAGCGGGGTTGTGGCTGTTGATCCGCGCGGAAGGCAGGGCGGATTCCATTCGCGGCATCTTGCAGCATTGGGGACTTGAAGGAAATTGGGTCTGGCTGTTTTGCCTCTATCTGGTTGCCGTCAACTCCCTGTTGGAGGAACTGATGTGGAGAGGGTTTGTCCTGCAACGGCTGCAGCTGGTCGCAAGCCGGCCGGCGGCGGTCCTTTTGTCCAGTTTTTTTTATTCGCTTTATCACCTGGTGATCGGCTCTGGTTTGTTCGGGCTGGTCTGGGGCATTTTCATCACGCTGCTGGTGTTTGCGTCCGGCGTGCTTTGGGGCTGGATGAAAGGGTTGTTTCCGGAAGTGTACCCGACCTGGTTCAGTCACCTTTTGGCGGATGCTGGCATCGCTCTGATCGTCTTGTGGATCTTCCGTTCCTAGAGCGTGTCCGTTAAGGCAAAAAACCGGCCTGCCCCTTGTGGCGGGCAAGCCGGCTTCCTGGTTCAGCTTTCCCCGTCTCCGCACTGTCCGCTTCGCATCTTTTGGCGCAGCTCCAGCTGACGCTGTCGTTCCGCGCGCACTTCGCTTCGGTCGCGCAGGGTGTGCTTGTGCAGCAAAAAATGGTTGCTCAGGTCGCTGGGACGTTGCAGCGGCAGGTTTCGCGCGGCGCAGGTCTGGGCGTAGATCTGTTTCAGCGCCGGATCGGCAATCGGCAGGTCAAGACTGGAATACGGGGCGCCGCTGTTGATCTCCTGAAGACGCTGTTTCAACAGCGCCATGAGCCTTGTTCCATCCAGTCCCAGTTCCTTCCATTCGGTAAAATGTTCCTCCGCCAGGCGGATGGCGTTGGCCAACAGTTTCCTTGCCCCTGCCAGGTTGTTGCGGCGATGATGGTAAAGCGCGACGGCGATCTGGATCAGCGCCACCCAGACGGGCCTGCGTTCGGATGGAGGGGCTTTTTTCCAAAATTCCTCAAGAATTTCATGGCATTCAAAATAATCCCGTTCAGCGTGAAACTGCACCAGGTATTCCAGAAAGGGTTGCGGATACAGTGGAATCACCTCAAGTCTTGGATTTCAGCCATTTCCCTGTATACTATTATAGAGCAGATTACGAGGAAGACGAGGTGCCGGTTCATGACAAAGGAAGAATTGATGGCTGTTCTGGAAGAGAAGGAACTGACGGATGTGATCGAATTGATCGAGGACGCGGAATCAGGGGATTTGGAAGAACTGGAATTGATGGAGCACCTGGGGCTTTTGATGGACCCGGAACTGAACCGCGAAGTGCTTCAGTTGCTTCAAAGCCTGGGCGTCACCATCACCTATGTGCGTTATGATGAGGAAGAGGATGAGGAGACGGAAGAAGAGGATTAGGCGCCGGCCGTTTCCTTCCGGTGCCAAATGGCAGCACGCAGGCTTTCGCCTTGCGGGATACAGGCTGATTTTCTTTTGTCCATAGATAGGTGTCCATGCGGATAATTGCTCACCTTCATACCCTGTTGTTGTACCGAACAAGAGGGGGGTGAGCATGGTGAGCTGTGGATGCAAACGGCACAAAAAGCATTGCTACCATAAAACCTGCTGCAAGAAAAAATACTACAAGAAGCGTTGTTACTACGTGCCCGTGTACAAGACGGAATGCAAGAGAAGCTACTGTGGTTACGACTCCTCCGGCTACGGTTACGGCAGATACGAAAGCCACGGTGGGTACGACAGCAAATATTAAAGGCAAATATGCGGGAAAGGCAAAAAAGCGCCAGACTTTCGGCGCTTTTTTGCTTATCTTTGGCGGAGTCAATTGTCAAATTTTTCGCAAAAAGAGGAGAGGCAGCCTTATGCAACGAAATGGGTAGCATAGTGCAAACGGGAGCCAGGGGGTGGCTGCGAATGTTGACAGGCATTACTGTGGTCGATTTTTCCCGGCATCTTTCCGGACTCATCTGCGCCATGAGGCTTGCCGAGTTGGGTGCGGAGGTTATTGAGATCGAATCGCATGCACCGGAGGATTCCATCTCCCAAGCGGCAGACAAGGAGGGGACAAAGGGCGGCAAGGGAGGCTTTTTTCTGCGTTCAAGGCGCAAACACAAAAGCATTTCGCTCAACCTGCGCACCGCTGAGGGAAAAGCGCTGGCGTTTGCGCTGGCCCGGCAGGCCGATGTGGTGGTGGAGAGTTATCGCCCCGGAGTTCTGCGTCATCTGGGGCTCGATTACGATCGCCTGTGGGAAGTTCATCCCGCCGTGGTCTACTGTTCGCTCACCGGCTACGGACAGAGCGGCGAATGGTACCAGGCCGGGGGAGAAGATTTGAATATCCAGGCGGTGAGCGGCTTTTTGTCCATGCTTCGGGACGCGGAAGGACGGCCAATCGTGGCGGAACTGCCGATCGCCGAGTACGCGGCGGGGTTGTACGCCAGCGAACAAATCTGCGCGGCTTTGGTGCAGCGCTTTCGAACGGGGCGGGGCGCCTATCTGGATGTGGCCCAGGCGGATCTGCTCTCCTCCTGGACCGGGCTGCATGTTCTGCTGAACCAGGCGAAGCCGGGAGAGGGGACGCCGCCCAAGGGATTGCTCTCCTACCAGGTGTATGAAACGGCAGACGGCCAGTTTGTCGCCCTGGCTGCCCGGGAAGAAAAATACTGGCACAACTTTTGCCGCGCAGTAGGCAGGGACGATTGGGAAACATTGCATGAAGCGGCTGTTTTTGAACATCCGGACGTGTACGAAGAGCTGAAAGCGCTTTTTTTGACGCGGACACAGGCGGAATGGAGCGAATTGGGAGCGGAGGCGGACTGCTGCCTGACAGCGGTGGAAGAGGCGGATCGCTGGGCGGAAAACGCGTATGCGAGGAGCCGGGAGGTCGCCGATTCCTTGCCGCTGCTGGAATTTCGGGAAGGTGAGGCGGCGTTGGCAAACAGAAGATGGCCGTCCTGGCATGCGGACCACACCCGTGAAGTGCTGATGAAGCGGTTGAAGCTGACCGCGGAAGACGTGCGCAGCCTGAAGGAACGCGGGGTAATCCCCGAGTGAAAATGGAAGCATTATCCATTGAAACATCGCAGTCCCTTGTTGTAAAGTAAAAGTAGCAAATAACCTGCGATGTGCGTAAGCCGTCAATGTTTCTAACCTTATACCCATTGAAAGGGAGACGAAATTTTGTATGGAAGTCAGGCCCACCTCCCCGGACGGGGACGCATGGGAAGGCGGAAGTGCAAAAGGAGTCACCCACCTGTGTGAGAGCAGGTTAAAGAAACACATGGTAAACGGCAGAGCGGGGAAGGCAAAAGCAAAAACCACCTGGAGGTTTCTCCCGGTGGTTTTTTCACTTTATGGAAAAGCTTCAGCTTCATGCCCCAACTTTCCGGACCCAGCGGCCAACCAGGTGCGAGAACGCTTCTTGAAAAGGCCTTGCGGGAGACAGAGGTTTCCCGTGTAAAGGGTTACCTGCCGTTTTATCCGCGCTGTTTTGCGTTTTGGCCGTTTCCATAGCTGACAATGGTCAGCCGCTGTTTCAAGGTCTCCATGTCCTGGGCATCCTGAAGGATTTGATACATTTGCAGGAAGTTCGCCTTTTGTCCTTCGGGAATGCCCTTGATTCGAACGGTCATTTCCTGCGGTCCCTGGTTTTGCCGGTTGCCATTACCCTGATAGTCCCGATGATCCGATTGCCCCATGAATTCGTCGAGGATTCCGAAAAACATCGAGTCATTCGATTCGTTCTGGCTCCCGTCGTTTTCCCCGTTTTGCCCCCTGTCTTGTCCGTCATGTTCCTGATCAAACAGGACGCTGAACTCGTTCAAGCCGGTTTGCACGATGCCAATCACATTCAAGTCCATCCCTCCTCGCTGTAGCAACAGTGCTGTCAGACAATCGCCAACGGTGATCAGCCTGGATCCCGGGTGTGTTCGACACCTTTGCGCAACAAATAGGCGTGGTAGAAGAATTCGACGACACCAACCAGAAACGAAGTCAAAAGAATTCCGGAAAGCTGGTGCGGTTGCTGAAACAACGCGCACGCCGCCCAGAAAAGCGCGAAGACGAAAAGAAAGTCAAACGTAGTTGCAAACGTGTTGTTGGTGGCAGGCAAGATGAGGGCGTCACCCAGCGCGTATGCCAGCAAGCTGACCAGTACGCTTGTGATCACCGCAAACGCAAGCGAAGTTCCCGACCACCACAACCCCGGGATTCCGATCATCCCGTTGGCGATGAGTTTGATCAAGATGTTCACGAGCGAACACCTCCTTCCACGCTCTTAGTATGAGCGTCGGAAAGGCGGCTATGCGCGGGAGGAGGCGTTCTCTTTCAACTGCCGGACCAGATCTTCATTCGGGGTGACGTAGAGCGTGCGCTGTTGCTCGTAAATGCAAAACCCGGGCTTGGCGCCGCTCGGCTTTTTCACGTGCCGAATCAGGGTGTAGTCCACCGGAACCTGGCTGCCTTGCCGGGCCCGGCTGAAGTACGCGGCAAGATTGGCCGCTTCCAGGAGCGTCTGTTCGGAAACGTTGCGGGAGCGAATCACCACGTGCGAACCGGGAATGTCCTTGGTGTGGAGCCAGGTGTCATGGGGCGAAGCCAGTTTGTTGGTCAGGTAGTCGTTCTGTTTGTTGTTTTTTCCCACGAGGATTTCCGTGCCATCGCTGGAAACGTACCTTTCCGGCTGGGGAGGCGCATTCTTTTTCTTGCGGGCGTGCCGCTTTCCACGGTCGCGCAAGTACCCTTGCTCCACCAGTTCCTCGCGAATTTCTTCCACTTCCTCCAGACGGGCTTGCTCCAGTTGAAGCAGTACGCTGTCCAGGTAAAGGATTTCAGCCTTTGCCTGCTCGATCTGCTCACGCACGATTTGAATGCTGTTTTTCGCCTTGTTGTAACGCTTGTAGTAGTACTGCAGGTTTTCGGACGGCGTTTTCAGCGGATCGAGCGGGATCGTCACGGTGGCTCCCGTTTCGTCGTACCAGTTCACGGTCACCAGTTGTGTATCGCCCCGCTTTAACCTGTGCATGTTGGCGGTAATCAGTTCTCCGTACAGGCGAAACTTCTCTGCCTCTCTTGCCTCTTCCAGAGTTTGCTCCAGTTTCTCAATTTTCTTCTCGTTTTTGTTGCGCTCCGCCGTTACGAAGCGGATCAGGTCATGGGCCCGCTGCTTGACAGTATCGCGAAGGGCCTTGCCCTCGAAGAAAGCCTGCAGGCAGGCATGGACGGAAGAGAAAGAAGTGACCTCGCCGTCCTTCAGGTGGGTCAGTTCCACCACGTGAAAGCACTCTTTTTCTTTCGTCTTCACGATCATGGGGCGGTAGCGGTGGGCGGCAATCGCATCGCGGACGCCGGCAAAGGCATCCCAAACGGCTTGATGGGTGGAGAGTCCGGCCCGCCCGAGGATTTCCCGGGCGAGAAGGGGACTTATGCCCGTAAACTGCTCGACCAGTTGCTTGTCCAGCCGGCCGCTGTTCCAATCCAGGGAAGCGAGAAATTCCTGCCGGGAGACCTGAAACAAGTCAGCCTTGTTCTGACTGGGCGGGGAGAGGTAGGGACGTCCCGGCACCACCTGCCGGTACTGGCTCATCGCTGCCGTGACGTGCAAGGCGCTGTCCAGAATCATGTTGCTTGCCGGATCGACGAGGATGATGTTGCTGTGCTTGCCCATGATCTCCACAATGATGCGGCGTACGGCAGCATCGCCCAGTTCGTCACGGGTCCGCACGTCAATGTGGATGATCCGCTCCATGCCCACCTGGCGGATGGACTCGATCACGCCTCCTTCGCAATGTTTGCGCAACAGCATGCAAAACATCGGGGCCTCCGTCGGGTTGCTAAACTCTTCGGTCGTCAGATGGATGCGGGGGTAGGTCGGATTGGCGGAGAGCAAAAGCTTCACATTTTCCCCCTGTGCGCGGATCTGCATGACGATATCGCTGTGATGGGGCTGGTGGATGCGCGAGATGCGCCCGCCCTCCAATTTATGTAATGCGTGCACTACTGCGCGGGTTACTACTCCGTCAAAAGCCAAAGCAAGTCACCTCAACCGGATTCAAACTCTGTCCCACACAGTGTAGCACAAAACGGCGGAAAACGCGGAATGCTTGTGCGGTGACGCGCCGTTTGGTTGACACTTGCAATTGTTGTCTCCTATAATGAATTAACGATTTTTATGTCTTCGGAAGTGAAAAGACATGATTCGAAGCATGACAGGTTACGGACGGAAAGAAGAAGAAAAAGGTGCCCTGCGGGGAACCGTGGAGATTCGCTGCGTCAATCACCGGTACGCTGACATATTGATCCGTTTGCCCAAAACCTGGAACATGCTGGAAGATCAGGTGCGCAAGACCGTCGCTCCGTTTGTGAGACGGGGGCGCGCGGAAGTGTCGATTGCCATTGAAGGAGAAGACCAGGCTGCGGCTGGCATTTCCGTTGATTGGGACATAGCCCGGCAATACGTCCATCTCTTGCGGGACATGAGCGAGCGCTTCTCCCTGGATGCGTCACTGACCGCCAGGGACTTGCTGCTTATGCCCGGCGTCGTACATACCATGGAAACTGAGCAAGACACAGAGGGCTTGAGTGAATGGATTCTCCATCTCGTGCGGGGGGCGGCGGAAGATCTGCTGACGATGAAAACGGCTGAGGGCAGGCATCTGCAGCAAGACCTGCAGGCCAGGCTGGCGCAAATCAGCTTGTGGATCGGCGAGATCAAGCGTTTGGCGCCCCTGGTGATTGAAGAGTACCGCACGCGGCTCAAGCAGCGCATCATCGATTTAGCCGGTCCGTTGTCCCTCCCCATGGAGCCCCAGCGCATCCTGCAGGAGGTAGCCTTGTTCGCGGAAAAAAGCGATATCAGCGAGGAGCTGACGCGCCTGCAAAGCCACTGCGGCCAGTTTGCCCGGCAGTTGGAGAGCGAAGAAGCGGTTGGCCGCAAGCTGGATTTTCTTTTGCAGGAAATGAACCGCGAAGTGAACACCATCGCTTCCAAGGCGAATCACATGCAGATTCAGCATCTGGCCGTCGAGATCAAGACTGAGCTGGAAAAGATGAGAGAACAAGTTCAGAACATCGAGTAGGATGAAAGGATGGGCTTGGTCGCATGGCAATCAAGTTGATTAACATCGGATTTGGAAATATCGTCAATGCCAACCGGATTATTTCCATCGTAAGTCCTGAATCGGCTCCGATCAAACGGATCATTCAGGAAGCGCGTGACCGCAGCATGTTGGTGGATGCCACCTACGGCCGCCGCACCCGGGCGGTCATCATCACCGACAGCGATCATGTCATTTTGTCTGCTGTTCAGCCGGAGACGGTGGCGCAGCGATTGACGGCAAAAGACGATGAGGCTGACGAATGAACAGGAGTTGACCCATACATGGAGGATCGCGGTCTCCTTTTGATTCTCTCCGGGCCGGCTGGTGTGGGGAAGGGAACGGTGTGCAAGGCGCTTCGCGAACGAATGCCCGAACTGGTATACTCCGTTTCCGCGACCACGCGCAGTCCGCGTCCCGGCGAAGTGGAAGGAGTAAATTATTTTTTTAAGACAAAAGAGGAATTTCGCCGGATGATCGAACAGGATGAACTGCTTGAGTGGGCGGAATATGTGGGAAACTATTACGGAACCCCGCGCGCGTTTGTCGAGTCCATGCTCGCCGCCGGGCGGGATGTGATTTTGGAAATCGAAGTGCAGGGCGCGCTGCAGGTAAAGCAGAAATTTCCGCAGGGAACGTTTCTCTTTCTGGCACCGCCCGATCTGGATGAACTGCGAAACCGGATTATCGGGCGCGGCACGGAGTCCTCGGAAATCATTGAAAAGCGGTTGGAAGTGGCCCGCTCCGAAATCGAGATGATGGACCATTACGACTACGTGGTCGTCAACGATGAGATCGAACGAGCCTGTGACCGCATCCAGGCGATCATCACCGCCGAGCATCTGAAGAAGGAACGGCAAGTCCACAAATTCCGCAAATGGCTGAAGGAGGTTAACTGATATGCTGTACCCATCCATCGACGAACTGACGAAGAAGGCCGGAAGCAAGTACGTTCTGGTGACAGTCGCGGCCAAGCGCGCCCGTCAGCTCCGCGAGAACAGTCCGCTGCAGGTGGAGCGTCCCAAATCGAACAAGCACGTCGGCATGGCTTTGGAAGAGCTGTACTCCGACCAATTGGTATTCGAGTTTACAGAAGCGCGTCCGAAGGATTGAAACGTGTGAAAAAAACAACCTCTTCAGCAGGTTGTTTTTTTCAAATTGCGAACCATTTGGGAGGAGAAAACGGGATGCATTCGCTTGAGGGAAAACGAATCGTGCTGGGCGTATCAGGGGGGATCGCCGCTTACAAGGCGGCGGCGCTCACCAGCAAATTGACGCAGGCCGGGGCGAGGGTCCACGTCATCATGACCCAAAACGCGACGAAGTTTGTGCAGCCTTTGACGTTCCAGGCGCTGTCGCACGTGCCGGTGCACTGTGACATCTTCGACGAGCCCGAGCCGCAGGAAATCAGCCACATTCGCCTGGCGGACCAGGCGGACCTGATCCTGGTGGCGCCGGCGACGGCCAACGTCATCGGCAAAATGGCCAACGGGATCGCCGATGACATGCTGACCGCCACAATTTTGGCCACCCGGGCGCCGGTGATGGTCGCGCCGGCGATGAACGTCAACATGTACGAGCATCCGGCGGTTCAGGAAAACATGGAGCGGCTGGCCCGGTTCGGCTACCGATTTGTGGAACCGGGGGTCGGGCTTCTCGCCTGCGGCTGGATCGGCAAAGGGCGTTTGGCGGAGCCGGAGGAAATCTTTGAAGCGGTTGTCGCCTTTTTTGCCGAACAGAAAAACCCGCGCCGGACGGATCTTGCGGGCAAAACGGTGCTGGTTACTGCAGGGCCGACGCGGGAAAAGATTGACCCGGTCCGCTACATCACCAACCACGCCTCCGGCAAGATGGGCTACGCCATCGCCGAAGCGGCGCGGGACCGCGGCGCGCAAGTGGTGCTTGTCAGCGGCCCCACCCACCTGCCAAAGCCGGCAGGGGTGCGTTTCATCGCGGTGGAATCGGTCCAGGAGATGTTTGATGCGGTGATGGCGGAGCTGCCGGCAAGCGATATCGTCGTGAAGGCGGCCGCCGTTTCCGATTATCGTCCAAAAACCGTGCATGAGCACAAGGTGAAAAAAGGGGACGGCCCGCTTGTCCTGGAACTGGAAAAGGCGCCGGACATCCTCAAGACGGTCGGTGAGCGCAAGACGAAGCAGTTCGTCGTCGGGTTCGCCGCCGAGACGCAAAATCTGATCGCCCATGCCCGGGCCAAGCTGGAGAAGAAAAATCTGGACATGATCGTCGCCAACAACGTGCTGACCGAGGGAGCAGGGATGGGCAGCGACACCAACATCGTCACCCTGTTGACCCGCTCCGGTGAGCAACTGGACCTGGAAAAACTGAGCAAACGGGCTGTCGCGGACAAGCTGTTCGATGCGATTTTGCTCAAGCTTGCGGACAAGCCTCTGTCCGAACTGTCATGATTGCCCGGATCATCGTCGATGTGCCGGTCAGCCGGACGAACCGTCCCTTCGATTACCGGGTGCCGGAATGGCTGGCTCCGCTGATTCGCGTCGGCAGCCGCGTCGTCGTCCCGTTTGGCCCGCGCAGGCTGCAAGGGTACGTGGTGGAACTGGGAGAGCTGGACGCGGATGTTTCGGCAAGCCGCCTCAAGGATGTCGAGCAGGTGCTGGACGATACTCCTCCCCTGACGCCGGAGCTGTTGAAATTGGGCGAGTGGATGTCCCGGCAATACCTCTGTCCGTGGGTCACGGCTGTCCAGGCGATGATTCCAGCCGTGCTCAAGGGAAGAACGGAAAAATGGCTGACGGCGACAGACAGGTTGACGGAAGAAAGTTGCGGTCAGTCTGCCCTGCTTTGGGAGCTTCTGCGCAAGCGCCATTTGCCGCTTGCCGAAGTGGAACGGAATTTTGCCGACGAGCAGTGGCTCGTCCCCGGCTGGATTGCGAGCGGACTCGTTGCGACCGAGTACCAGGTGCGGGATCGGGCGACCAAAAAAAAGCAGACCTTTGTCCGCTGTCTGCTGGACGAATCGGCCGTTTCCCGGGTGATTGACTCCCTGCCGAAGCGGGCCGTTCAGCAGCGAAAACTGCTTGAGGCCTTTTTGGTTCACAAGGATCAGTTCGTCTCCATGCAAACCATTCGCGAAGAGTGGGGCGTCAGCCAGGCGACGGTTCACAGCCTGGCGGAAAGAGGCTGGGTTGCCGTCGAGCAGGTGGAGGTCTACCGCGACCCGTACGCGCACAGCCGTTTTGCGGACCGGCAAAAACCCTCCTTTACGCCCCGGCAGCAGCAGGTTCTGGCGCCCATTCTGGCTTCGCTCGAGCAGGGCGGTTACGCCTCCTTCCTGTTGCACGGCGTGACGGGCAGCGGCAAGACCGAAGTGTATCTGGAAGCGATCGAACATACCCTGGCCAAAGGGCGCGAGGCGATTTTTCTCGTCCCGGAAATCTCCCTTACGCCGCAGATGGTGGAACGGGTCAAGTCGCGTTTCGGCGCGGATGTGGCCGTGTTGCACAGCGCGCTGTCACAAGGGGAGCGCTACGACGAATGGCGCAAAATCATCCGCAGGCAGGTGAAAGTGGTGGTGGGAGCCCGTTCCGCCATTTTTGCCCCGTTTGAAAATGTGGGGCTGATCGTGATTGACGAGGAACACGAGGGTTCCTACAAGCAGGAGGAGACACCGCGCTACCACGCCAGGGAGGTGGCCCTGTGGCGGGCGAAGCAGAACAATGCCGTCCTTTTGATGGGCAGCGCGACGCCGTCTCTTGAGACGTATGCGCTTGCGCAAAGGGGCCGGTATGAGCTTTTGGAAATGCCGGACCGGGTGGGAAACCGGCCCATGCCGCGCGTCCACGTCGTCGACATGCGGGAAGAGCTGCGTGCGCAGAACCGCTCCATGTTCAGCCGCCAGCTCCACGAAATGATCGCCGACCGGCTGGAAAAGCGGGAGCAGATGGTGATTTTCCTCAATCGGCGCGGTTTTTCCACGTTTGTGATGTGCCGCTCCTGCGGCTATACGCTGCGCTGTGTCCACTGCGACATCTCGCTCACCTACCACAAGACGAACCATACGGCTCGCTGCCACTACTGCGGCTACACGATTCCCCAGCCGGCCCGCTGTCCGGAATGCCAGAGCGAGCACATCCGGTTTTTTGGCACCGGCACGCAAAAGGTGGAGGAAGAACTGGCCCGGCTGTTTCCCGGCATCCGCGTGATTCGCATGGACGTGGACACCACCTCGCGAAAAGGCGCGCACGAAGAACTGCTGCGAAAATTCCGCCAGGGGCAGGGGGATGTGCTCTTGGGCACGCAGATGATTGCCAAGGGGCTCGATTTTCCCCGCGTGACGCTGGTCGGCGTGATCGCAGCGGACATGTCCCTGAACCTGCCGGACTTCCGCGCCGCAGAAAAGACCTTCCAACTGCTTACCCAGGTGGGGGGACGGGCCGGCCGGCACGAACTGGAGGGGGATGTGGTGATTCAGACGTATACGCCGGGGCACTACAGCATCGTCCATGCCACGCGCCACGACTACGCCTCCTTCTATCGGGAGGAGATGCTGCAGCGCCGAAAGACCGGTTACCCGCCGTACTACCGGCTGGTATTGATTACTTTCAGCCACGAAGAGGTTCCCGTCGTGGTTCGCGGCGCGCACGTGGTCGGGGACTGGCTGCGGCAGCGGATCGCCCCGACGACCGTCCTGCTGGGTCCGGTGGCATCGCCGATTCCGCGCGTGAAAGATAGATTTCGTTTTCAGATCATGTTAAAATACCGTGATGAGCCTCATTTGGCGGAACTGCTTGCGCAGGCGCAAGCCGCCTTTGATGAGTGGAACAAACAGCAGAAAGTGCTGATGACGATTGACGTTGATCCGTACGTACTGCTTTAGGGAGGATAATCAAAAAGATGGCGATTCGCACAATTGTGAAACATCCAGATCCGATCCTGCGGGAAAAGGCGATGGTCGTGACCAAGTTTAACGCCAATCTCCACAAGCTGTTGGACGACATGGCGGAGACGATGTACGACGCGGACGGCGTGGGGCTGGCCGCGCCGCAGGTGGGTGTCTCCAAACGCGTCATCGTGATGGACTGCGGGGACGGTCTGATTGAAATGGTCAATCCGGAGATCGTCGAATACAAGGGCGAACAGTTTGACACACCGGAAGGCTGCTTGAGCATTCCCGGCCTGCGCGGAGACGTGCGCCGACATGCCTGGGTCCGGGTGCGCGGGCAGGACCGCAACGGAAATCCGATCGAACTGGAGGCGGAAGGCCTTTTGGCCCGCTGCGCCCAGCACGAGATTGACCATTTGAACGGTGTGCTGTTTATCGACATTGCCGAAAAGGTGTATCCGGTCAGTCCGGAAGAGGAAGGGGAATAAACAAGCCTTGAACAAGACGCGCATTCTGTTTATGGGAACTCCCGACTTTGCCGTATCCAGCCTGGAGGCGCTGCTGGACGCTGGCTACAACGTGGTGGGAGTGGTAACACAGCCGGATCGTCCCGCGGGACGCAAGCAGGTGATGACGCCGCCGCCCGTCAAGGTGGCGGCTTTGCGTCATGGGCTGAGAGTGCTGCAGCCGGAGCGGATCAAGGGGGATGCGGCGCTGGAAGAGGTGCTGGCGCTTGAGCCCGAGCTGATCGTGACTGCCGCGTACGGGCAGATCCTGCCCAAACGCCTCCTGGATGCTCCCCGCTTTGGTTGCATCAACGTGCACGCTTCGCTGCTGCCCAAATACCGCGGCGGGGCGCCGATTCACAAGTGCATTCTGGAAGGGGAAAAGGAAACCGGCGTCACGATCATGTACATGGTGGAGGCGTTGGATGCCGGCGACATGATTTCCCGCGTGGTGGTGCCGATTGAGGAACGGGATACGGTGGGGACGTTGCACGACAAACTGGCGGCGGCCGGCGCGCGGCTTCTGGTCGAGACCTTGCCCGCGCTGCTGGCGGGAGAGATCACCCCGGTTCCGCAGCAGCACGACCAGGCCACGTTTGCGCCCAATCTCAAGCGCAGTGACGAACGGATCGACTGGTCCCGAACGGCGGAGAGCATTTACAACCAGGTGCGCGGGCTCAATCCCTGGCCGGTCGCCTTTACCACCTATCAGGGAAAGGTATGGAAAATCTGGTGGGTGGAAAAAATGCCTGGCACCAGTGACAAGGCTCCCGGCACGATTGTCGGAAAGGAAGAGGACGGTTTGCTCATCGCCTGCGGCAGCGGCATCGTGAAAATTACCGAACTGCAGCCGGAAGGAAAAAGACGGATGAGTGCGCTGGACTTTTTGCGCGGAGCGGGCAGCCAAATCGAAATTGGTACGAAAGTAGGAGAGTAATCCTTGGCAAACAGGAAAGCGCGTGAGATCGCCCTCGATGTGCTGAACAGGGTGGAAGAGCAGAAGTCATACAGCAACCTGGAGTTGCGCCACGTGCTGGACAAGTCCGGCTTGAGCGCGGCGGACGCGGGGCTGGTGACGGAGCTGGTCTACGGGACGATTCAGCGCCGGCTGACGCTGGACTTCGTCCTGTCGCAATTTGTCGGCAACAAGAAAATACAGCCGTGGGTGCGCAATTTGCTGCGGTTAAGCCTGTATCAAATCCGCTATCTGGACCGGATTCCCGAGCGGGCCGCCGTCCACGAAGCCGTGGAGATTGCCAAGCGGCGCGGCCATCAGGGAATCGCTTCGCTGGTCAACGGCGTCCTGCGCAATTCTCTTCGCAATCCGCAGGCCTGGGATCAACAGCCGCAGGGCGATGCCGCCGCACAGATCGCCGTGGCCTGCTCCCATCCGGAATGGCTGGTGCGGCGGTGGCTGAAGGTTTACGGCGAGGAGACGACCCGCGCGATTTGCGAGGCGAACAACCGTCCGGCCCGTCCTTCCGTTCGGGTCAATCGCTTGAAGATGACGCGCGATGAGCTGCTCGCAAGGCTCGGCGAACAGGGCGTGGCCGCGACGCCGTCAGCGCTCAGCCCGGACGGGATTCTCCTCGCCGGGGGCAACCCCGCCGACAGCGACTGGTATCGTCAGGGATACTGGACGGTGCAGGACGAAAGTTCCATGCTGGTCGCCCCGGCCGTGGCCCCTGAGCCCGGGATGCGCGTTCTGGACGCCTGTGCCGCACCCGGAGGAAAGACGACCCACTTGGCGGAATATATGGGCAATCAGGGATTGATCGTGGCCAATGACGTGCATCCCCACAAGCGCGCCTTGATCGCCGTGGCCGCTTCCCGGCTGGAGATCGGGATCATTGAGACTATGGTCAGCGATGCGCTCGACCTTCCGGAAAAGGGCTTGGGCAGTTTTGACCGGATTTTGCTGGATGCGCCCTGTTCCGGATTCGGCGTGATCCGACGCAAGCCGGATCTGAAGTGGAACAAGTCGCCGGACGATGTGAAGGAAATCGCGAAGCTGCAGTACCAACTGCTCTCAAACCTGTCCCGAATGCTCGCACCTTCCGGCAAGCTGGTCTACAGCACCTGCACGATCGAACCGGAAGAGAATCAGGAGATCGTGCGCCGTTTCGTACGGGAACATCCGAACTTCGCGATTGATCCGACGCTTGCGGAGGATCTGCCGGAAGCGGTCCGGGGTCTTTTGGACGATTCGGGCGGTTGCTTGCAAATCCTGCCGCACCATTTTGGCAGCGACGGGTTTTTTATTGCTCGGTTGAAGCGCAGGGAAGGTGGAGCAAACGGGTGAAAAAGCAAATGGGCGGAATGACGGAGCGGCACGCGGAAAGTGGACGTGCTGCTCTTTTTTGCCCTTGTTTGTGGCTTTGACGTTTGGTTTACAATAGGAAAAGCGGCATATTTGCTGAAATGCGCGGGAAAACCGTTTGATGCATACCGTCGCGCAGAGTACAATGATAAAATGACAATGCGCAAAGATCGCATTGATTCTCGAGGATGTGACCACACATGCCATTTCATACATTTACAAACGCCAAACCGCTCATTTACTCTCTGACTCGGGATGAACTGAAATCGTGGCTGGTGGAGGAAGCGGGCGAGAAGCCTTTCCGCGCCCAGCAGATTTTTGACTGGCTGTACGTAAAGCGCGTTCATGCCTTTGACGAAATGAGCAATCTTTCCAAGCAACTGCGGCAGAAGCTGTCCGACACCTTCCGCATGGATCCGCTCAAGGAGCTCACCATGCAGAAATCCCAGGACGGCACGGTCAAGTTTTTGTTTCAGCTTGTGGACGGCCATGCGATTGAGACCGTCATCATGCGCCACAACTACGGGAACAGCATCTGCGTGACGACGCAGGTCGGATGCCGCATCGGCTGCACGTTTTGCGCTTCCACGCTGGGGGGACTGAAGCGGAATCTGGACACCGGGGAAATCGTCTCCCAGGTCTTGATGGCCCAGCGAAAACTGGACGCTGAAGGGGAACGGGCCAGCCACGTGGTTGTGATGGGGATTGGCGAGCCCTTTGAAAATTTTGACAACCTGATCGGTTTTTTGAACATCATCAACGACAAATACGGCCTCAACATCGGCGCCCGTCACATTACCGTCTCGACCAGCGGGATCGTTCCGCGGATTTACGAGTTCGCCGAAAAGGGCGGTCAGGTCAACCTCGCTGTCTCACTGCACGCCCCCAACACGGAGCTGCGCAGCCGTCTGATGCCGATCAACCGCGGTTTTCCGCTGAAGGATCTGATGGAGGCCTGCCGTTACTACATCAACAAAACCGGGCGGAGGATCAGTTTCGAGTACGGTTTGTTCGGCGGGAAAAACGACCAGCCGGAGCACGCGGAAGAGCTGGCCCGCCTGCTTGACGGCATGCTGTGCCACGTCAACCTGATCCCGGTCAACTACGTGCCGGAACGGGATTACGTGCGCACGCCGCGCAATGAGATTTTTCGCTTCAAGCGCATATTGGAGGATCACGGCATCAACGTGACGATCCGGCGGGAGCATGGCAGCGATATTGCTGCAGCCTGCGGTCAGCTGAGGGCACAGTATGCAAAAGAAACCGTGGGGTGATGGAGAACCATGGAAATCGCGATGAAATCCCATATTGGACACGTCCGTCAAGTCAACGAGGATTACGCGCATGTCTCCGACCTGAATGGACGGGTGCTGGCAGTGCTTGCCGACGGAATGGGCGGCCACCAGGCGGGGGAGGTCGCCAGCCGGCTGGCTGTGGAGCGAATAGTACGAGAACTGCGTCACTTGGATGGCAACCTCGATGACGTGGACCTGCGTGAACGGCTGCTGCAGGCAGTCCAGCGCGCCAACCGGGAAGTCTACGAATACGCCCGGGAACACCCGGAATGCAACGGCATGGGGACCACCGTGGTGGCGGCACTTTTGGGACCGACCTCGGTCGTCACTGCCCACATCGGAGACAGCCGGCTGTACCATTACCGTTCAGGCGGCATACAAGTGAAAACAGAGGACCATTCCCTGGTAAACGAACTGGTGAAGAGCGGCCAGATCACGGAAGAGGAAGCTTCTGTGCACCAGTACCGCAACGTCATCATGCGCTCGCTGGGGACGGAGCCGGATGTGCGGATTGATCTTGGACAGTTTGAATGGGCGGAAGATGATGTCGTGTTGATCTGTTCCGACGGTTTGAGCGACAAGGTGCATCATTCGCGCATGGAAGAATGGCTGAACAAAAAGATGCCGCTGCAGGAGAGCGTGGATGGATTGGTGGAAGCGGCGCTGGCCGCCGGCGGTGAGGACAACATCACGCTCGTGGCGATCCGCAATATTTCCAAAACCGGGCAGAAAGGGAGGTGAGCCGGATGGAAGAGTTGCGGCTGGGTGGTCGCTATCAGCTGGAAGCCCGCATCGGCGGGGGCGGGATGGCGATTGTCTACAAGGCCAAGGATCTGCTCCTGAATCGGCAGGTTGCCGTCAAAGTGCTTCGCCACCAGTTCGGCACGGATGAAGATTTCGTCAACCGCTTTCGAAGAGAGGCGCAGGCGGTTGCCAGCTTGTCGCATCCCAACGTGGTGAGCGTGTACGACGTGGGAGTGGATGGCGACACCCACTACATGGTGATGGAGTATGTGGAAGGCTCAACCCTCAAGGAAATGATCGTGAAGCGAGGGGCGCTCCCGATTGAAGAGGCCGTACATATTGCCAAGCAAATTTGCGACGCACTCGACCATGCTCATCAAAACCAGATTATTCACAGAGACATAAAGCCGCATAATATTCTGATTGGGAAAAACGGCAGGGTAAAGGTGACCGATTTCGGTATTGCCAGAGCTGTCACTTCCGCTACGATTACGCATACCAATGCAATGCTCGGCTCCGTTCACTACTTTTCGCCTGAACAGGCAAGAGGCGGTGTAACCGGCGAAAAGTCGGACATATACTCGCTGGGCATCGTCCTGTACGAAATGGTCACGGGCAAACTGCCGTTTTCCGGTGATTCGCCGATCTCCGTGGCGCTCAAGCACCTGCAGGAGCCGCTTCCCGAACCGCGGCAAATTCGCCCGGGCATTCCGCAGAGCGTGGAAAACGTCATCCTCAAGGCGCTGGCCAAGGATCCCTTTCTACGCTACGCTTCAGCCCGGGAAATGCTGGAAGATCTGGACACCTGCCTGTTGCCGGAGCGCTTGAACGAAAAGAAGCTGGTCTTTTCCGTCGATGAGGAGCAGACGCGGGTGGTTCCGGTGATTACACCGGAGATGCTGGAAAAGCACGTACAGGACGACGAGGAGGAGACCAAGCCGCAGCGCCCCTGGTGGGTCAAAGCCCTGTACTGGGCCGGTGGAATCGGGCTTTTCGTCGTGCTGGGGTTTTTCGGTTTCAACCTGCTGCTCAACCTGTTTCCGTCGGTTCCGGAAGTGGCCGTTCCCTATGTGGAGGGCAAGGATTTGTCACTTGCGCTAAAGCAGATTGAAGATGCCAAGCTAAAGGCCGATATCGTCGAGGAAGCGAGCGAGACGATCGACAAGGGCATCGTCATCCGGCAGGATCCGGCGCCTCCCATGCGGTTGAAGGAAAATGCAACGGTGACGCTGTACGTGAGCAAGGGGCAGGAAGCCGTGAACATGCCCTCGCTGATTTCTCTGCCGCGCTCGACGGCGGAAGAGACGCTGAAGCGGCAGGGGTTCAAGAATGTCACGTTCGAGGAAAAGGAAGACGACGAAGCGGAAGCCGGCATCGTCATCGGTCAGGTTCCTGCCCCCAACGAGCAGGTATACCCGGGGAAAGATGAGATTCGCGTGACGGTCAGCAAGGGAAAATCCTTTGTCGAGATGCCGGATTTGCGCGGCAAGAACGTGGAAGTGGCGCGCCTGGAACTGTTGAAACTGGGATTGGCCGTCGGAGAAATTGTCGAAGAACCCTCTTATACCACCGACCGGGCGGGGATTGTTCTTTCCACCCATCCGTACGATCCCGGCATGCAGGTGCAGAAGGGAGTGGCGGTGCCGCTCACGGTGAGCAACGGCTTATTCCCGAAAGAGGCCAAGATGGCCAACGTTCCGGTTTATGTGGAAGTCGTGGAAGGAGAGACGGCCGAACTGAGAATCGAGGTTTCGGACGCCAGAGGCGATGGTCAGGTAGCCGTTGAGGACAAAATTGAGCAAAGCCGTGAATACGATGTGCCGGTTGTCCTTTCTCCGGAAAAGGATGGCGTCGTCCGGGTGTTCCTGAAAGGACTGGAAGGCAAATACGTCGAGTTCCAGACCATACCGGTGTCCTACAGCAGTTTGCCATAATCGTGTGGAGGGACATGAATGCCAGAAGGACGGATCGTAAAAGCACTAAGCGGATTTTACTACGTGGCGGACGGCGATCGTGTCTTGTCCTGCCGCGCCAGAGGCCTTTTCAAGAAAAAGGGAGCGAAAATCACCCCGCTTGTGGGCGACTGGGTCGTATACGAGCCGATCAGCGAACAGGAAGGGTATGTGATGGAGGTAGGGGAACGGACCAGTGAACTGGTTCGTCCGCCCATCGCCAATGTGGATCAGGCGATTCTCGTCTTTTCCCTGCACAAGCCGGCGTTCAGTTCGCTGTTGCTGGACAAATTCCTGGTACATACCGAACGGGCGGGGATCGACTCTGTCGTGGTGCTTTCCAAGGCGGATCAGGCGGAAGAGGAGAAGATCGCGCAAATTGTCAGGCAGTACGAAGCGATTGGCTATACGGTCATCCCCACTTCTGTCGTGGAGAACCGGGGCATCGACGAGGTGCGGGAGATTTTGCGCGGCCGTATTTCCGTCTTTGCCGGACAGTCCGGGGTAGGCAAGTCGTCTCTCATCAACTGCCTGTTTCCGGGTGTCCGCCTGCAGACCGGGGATGTCAGTGAAAAGCTGGGGCGCGGCAAGCATACCACGCGCCATGTGGAGCTGATTCCGGTGGAGGGAGGCGGGTACGTGGCCGATACGCCCGGTTTCAGTTCCCTGGAGTTTGGCAACATGAGCGAATTGGATTTGGCGGAGTCGTTCCGTGATTTCGCCGCGCTCAGTTCCGCCTGCAAGTTTCGCGGATGTCTCCACGTAAGCGAGCCTTCCTGTGCCGTGCGGGAGGCCCTGGAGCAAGGGGAGCTGTCCCGTGAACGATACGAGCATTACAAGCAGTTCCGCGAAGAACTGAAAGAATATCAACGGAGGAACAAACCATGGTAAAAATCGCACCGTCGATTTTGTCAGCCAATTTTGCCCGTCTGGGAGAGGAAATCCGCGAGGTGGAACGGGGAGGAGCGGACTGGATCCACGTGGACGTGATGGACGGACAATTTGTTCCCAACATCACCATCGGTCCGCTGGTCGTGGAAGCGATCCGCCCGGTGACAAAGCTTCCCTTGGACGTGCATTTGATGATCGAGGAGCCGGATCGCTACATCCCGCAGTTTGCCAAAAGCGGAGCTGATTTGATCAGCGTCCACCAGGAGGCGTGCCGCCACTTGCACAGAACGATCCACCTGATCAAGCAGCAGGGCGTGAAGGCGGGGGTGGTGCTGAATCCGGCCACTCCCCTGGTGACGGTTGAGGCGGTTTTGCCCGATGTGGACCTGGTGCTGTTGATGACGGTAAACCCGGGTTTCGGCGGACAAGCCTTCATCCACAGCGTCGTGCCGAAGATCCGGGAACTGCGCCGCATGCTGGATGAACGCGGATTGCAGCACGTGGAGATCGAGGTGGACGGGGGCGTCAACGAGCAAACCGCCAAGCTGTGCAAGGAAGCGGGAGCGACCGTGCTGGTGGCGGGAAACGCCATCTTCGGGCAGAGCGACCGGAGCGGGGCGATCGCGCGGATTCGCGGTTAAGTTTAAGAAAAGCAAAAGAGGACAGACGCAAAGAACGGCAACCGCCTGTTTTCGCGTCATGTCCTCTTTTTTCTTTGGCAAACGCAGCTCACAGCGTGAGGAAAAGCCGGAGCAGCAGGGCAATCCGCTGCGGCACCTCGTCCAGCAGGATGTGTTCGTGGGCGGCATGGGCGCCGTCGCCTGTCGCCCCCAGCCCATCGAGAACGGCGGCGCCGGCTGCGGCCGCAAAGTTGCCGTCGCTTGCGCCTCCCACACTGGTTTCCTGCAGTTCGAAACCTTCCAGCCGAGCCTGCTCCTGGGCGATCGCAAACAGCCGGGCTGTCCCTTCCGTCCGTTCCATCGGCGGCGAGGTAATCCCGCCCTGGACCCTCACGCTTGCCCCGGAGATCACCGGAGAGAGTCTGCTCATCAGCTGCTCGATCCGCTCCGCCTCGCGGGCGGTTTTGACCCGGACGTCAACGGTCGCTTCCGCCCAGCCGGGGACCACGTTGGTCGCGCTGCCGCCTTTTACCGTTCCCACAGACAGCGTCGTGCCCCGTTCGTAGTCCGTCCACGACTGGATGGCCAGGATGTGATGGGCCAATTCTTCAATGGCGTTGATCCCTTTGACATGGTCGTTGCCGGCGTGGGAGGCCCGGCCGCTTACCTCCAGAACAAATTCTCCGCAGCCTTTTCGGCTTGTTTTCAACGCGCCGTTTGCTGCTGCCGGTTCCAGCACCAGCACGGCCTTGCTCCGTTTTGCTTCTTCCATGATCAGCTGGTGCGACCACTTGCTTCCGGTCTCCTCATCCGTGTTCCAGAAAAAGACCAGCCGGCTGCCTGGCGCCAGCTTTTCCTCGACGATGGCGCGCAGGGCGAAGTAGGCGAAGGCAATGCCAGCCTTCATGTCGTACGTGCCGGGTCCGTACAGGCGCCCGGCCTCGATTCGCCAGGGTTCCCGCTGAATGGTCCCCACCTCTTTGACGGTGTCGAAATGCCCGAGAACGAGGATTTGCTCCTCTCCTTCGCCGTATTCCATTCGAAGCGGGTTGCCGCAGGCTGACTGTTCGATCACCTCCACCTTGCAGCCAAGTTCACGAAAGCGCTCGGCAATCACCGCACCCAGACGGTCCACCGCTTCCTTGTCGCGGGTGGGGCTTTCCAACTCCACCCATTTGCGCAACTCTTCTGTGAATTGCGGCAGTTTTTTTTGAAAATAACTTGTCCAATTTGACGTCATGCTGACCTCCTTCATGCATTTAGCATCGAAAGCTCCTTTTACCTTATTATGCCAGAGAACAGGCCGATGGACGAGAAAAAAGAGCGAATTTCTTGGCATAAGCCGCACCAGGGTCAAACGGCGGCTTGCCCGGCGCTTTATTCCTTTGACAGCATTTGGATATGGGGCTAGAATCAAGTTAGCCAAAGCTGTTTTTCATGAGCTTATCCGGATGCAAAAGGGGTGAAAGGGTATGCCGCGTCACCGCTTGCTGGTCATGCTGGAAGTGGCCATGATGGCCGCAGCAGCACTCGTGCTAGGTGAAATCAAATTGTTTGAAATGCCGCAGGGAGGGTCAGTCTCCCTGGTCATGGTGCCGATCGCCCTGATCGCCGTGCGCCGCGGGGTTTTGGCCGGCGTTTTCACAGGCGGGGCGGTTGGATTGCTGCAGCTTTTTTTTGGCGGCTATGTCGTGCATCCCGTTCAGTTGCTGCTTGACTATCCGCTTGCCTTTGCGGCGCTGGGTCTCTCCGGACTTATTCCGATCACTCGTTTTGAAAAAAAGGCGAGCCGCCATGGGGCGATTTGGGGAAGCCTCTTGATTGGCGCGCTGGGGAGATTCATCTGCCACTTTGTTTCGGGAGTCGTCTGGTTCGGGGAATATGCTCCCGCAGGCACTCCGGTGGCGTTGTACTCCTTTCTGTACAACATCACCTACCTGCTGCCTGAGATGCTCATCGCGGGAATTGTCCTGACGCTCGTTTTGAGCAGCGCTCCGCAGCTTCTGCTTCCCGCCCGCAAGCGCATGGCCTAAAGCCGCCGTCTTTCCGCTGGGACCTGCATTTTCAGCGGCTGAGCCGCATATTGTAATCAGGCAACGGATTGGTCGCCTGATTTTTTTGTCTGTGCAACTTTGCATTTTCCTGTCAAGGCGCGCGCATCGCGGATTTTTGCACAGCAGCACACATGTTTTTCCGACAGCAGAATATGATGTAGTATGTGCACGTTTGGGAGAACACCCGAAGGAGGTGCGTAAAAATGGGATTGCGCTCCTATCGCCTGCGACAAGGGGGCGCCTTGCGACGTGTTCTCGGAGTTGCATTGGCTGTCGGAGGAATCACCATTTTTCTTTGCACAGCACCTCTGTGGGTTTGGTATAGCCTGTTGTCACTGGCGCTCATGGGTGCGGGCTGGTATCTGTATCATGGGAAGTAAGTTCGGTGAGGAGGGGTAACATGCGGTTCTACACCATCAAGTTGCCGAAGTTCCTGGGGGGCATGATTCGCGCCGTCATTGAGGCATTCAACAGGAAAAAGTGACGGCGTGGCCTCTTCAGAACGTCACGTCGGTCGAAGAAAGCAAAAAAGCACCTCAAGGGTGCTTTTTTTGTTGTTGGCAAATTATACGCGAGTTACCAGACCGGATTTCAGCGCGCGGGTACTTACATAAACGCGCTTCGGCTTGCCATCTACGAGAATGCGCACTTTGTGCACGTTAACACCCCATTTGCGGCGAGTTGCGCGCATGGAGTGGGAGCGGGCGTTTCCAGCTTTGCCAGAACGGCCTGTTACAAAGCAGCGACGAGACATTGCGATCCACCTCCCTTGTGGCATCTAAGCCGGATTTCCTCGTTTGGGAAATACAAATACTCGTTTATAGTAGCACAGGTGTGCTGTCAATTGCAATACTTGACAACTTTAAAGATCATCTTTCCCATCTTGCCCCTGGGCACAAAAACGCTTCATTTCTCCATTTTGATGGTGTAGAATTGTGGGAAGCATGGTTACATGCCGAAGACGGTTGAGCCGTTGAATGAAGGAGGAGACCTTGCATGGCAGTAAGTTTGAGCACACCTCTTGGCAAAATTGACGTGACGGAAGAAGTGATTGCGCGCATTGCGGGAGGAGCGGCGATGGAAGTGTTTGGCCTGGTTGGCATGGCTTCCCGCAAAGCGCTGAAGGATGGAATCGCCGAACTTCTCAAGCGGGACAACCTGAGCAAGGGGGTTGTGGTTCGCAATCAGGATGGCGAAGTTCATTTGGACATGCATATCATCGTCAGTTATGGCGTGAAAATTTCAGAGGTCGCCGGCAATGTGCAAAGGCGCGTTCGCTACACCCTGGAGCAGATGGTGGGCATCGATGTCGCGGCCGTAAACATTTTCGTACAGGGAGTTCGTACAGACAGAGATTCGTAAGGAGGAGCATCAGTGGTACATACACGTCTGGATGGCGTGCTGTTCAGCAGGATGGTACACCTGGGCGCAAAATTGCTGTCCCGAAACGCAAAGGTTGTCGATGGTTTAAACGTATTCCCCGTACCGGATGGCGATACGGGAACCAACATGAGCTTGACTCTTACATCCGGTGTGGAAGAACTGTCCCGCAGGCAGTCGCCGCGAATTGGTGAAGCCGCAGCCGCACTGGGCCATGGCTTGCTGTTGGGGGCGAGGGGAAACTCCGGCGTCATTCTCTCCCAACTGTTTCGCGGATTCAGCAAGGCGGTCAACGGCAAGGAGGAAATCAGTGCCGGTCAGTTTGCCGAAGCGCTGAAGGCGGGGGTTGCTTCCGCCTATCAAGCGGTGATGAGGCCGGTTGAGGGGACAATTCTCACGGTTGCCCGCGAGGCGGCGGAAATGGCGGTCCGCGCCTCGCGTTCTTCGGACGACCTGCTGCTTGTCATGACAATGACCTACGAAAAGGCGCAAGAGACGCTGTTGCGCACGCCGGAGATGTTGCCTGTCCTGAAGGAAGTGGGCGTGGTGGACTCTGGCGGACAAGGCCTGCTTTTCATCTACGAGGGGTTTTTGCGCGCCCTTCAGGGAGAGGAGCTGGAAGCAGAGGAGCAACAGGCGCACAAGGCAGCCTCCCGGGTGGACCTTGACGAACTGGTGGAGGAGCAGCACAACGCCCAGGTGCACAGGAAAACGGAGGAGATTCGCTTCGGGTATTGCACCGAGTTCATGATTCGGCTCACCGGCAGCACGGAACCGAACAAAAAGCCTTTTTCCGAGTTGCTGTTCCGCAGCCATCTGGATACGATGGGCGATTCCCTGCTCGTGATTGCGGATGACGATGTGGTGAAAGTGCACATTCACGCCGAACATCCCGGCAGCGTCCTGCAGTACGCGCAGCAGTTCGGCAGCCTGCACCGCATCAAGATTGAAAACATGCGGGAGCAGCACGCCGACATCCTGAAGGCGGCGGAAGAAAGGAAAGCGTCGGCGGAAGCGGAACCAAGAACAGACGTGGCTTCTCTTCCCTACGGATTGATTGCGGTGGCCTCAGGGGAAGGGATGGCGGAGATCTTTCGCAGCATGGGCGTGCACGCCGTGGTCGAAGGCGGCCAGACGATGAATCCCAGCACCGAGGACTTCCTCAAGGCGATTGCCGGACTCAAGGCGGAACATGTCATCATTCTGCCGAACAACGGCAATATCGTTATGGCGGCCAAGCAGGCAGCCGAACTCTCGGAAGTGCCGGCAACGGTGATCGCCAGCAAAAGCATTCCCCAGGGGATGGCCGCGCTGGTTGCCTTCCGCGCAGATGCCGGGCCGAAGGAGAACGAAGCGGCGATGACCCGGGCCATTGCCCATGTGAAAACGGGCATGGTCACCTCCGCTGTGCGCGATACCCGCATGGGGGATGTGGAGATCCGGGAAGGGGATTACATCGGCATCGCGGAAAAGGAAATCGTCACGGCAGGATCGGATTTGTTGCAAACCGCCAAGGAGCTTCTGCTGGAAATGGTGGATGAGGAGACGGAAATCGTCACCATTTTCCGGGGACAAGAAGCGACGCAGGAGCAGGCGGAAGCGCTGGAGGCGGCCCTGGCCGCAGCTTGTCCGGATGTGGAAGCGGAGATTCAGTATGGCGGACAGCCGCTTTATCCGTTTATTTTTTCCGTGGAGTAACGGGAGAGGGGGTTATTTCAGATGGCAATCGTAATTTTGACGGACAGCGCAGCAGATCTGAAAGCGTCCGTACGAGAAGAACTGGGCATCGTCAGCGTTCCCTTGAAGGTGATGTTTGGCGAGGAGACATACCTGGACGGCGTGACCATTGATTCCCCCCTCTTTTTTGAGAAACTGCAGCAATTTGATGCGCTGCCGACCACTTCCCAGCCTTCTCCGCTGGATTTTGTGGAAGCCTACAAGGGGATTGTGGAAAAATATGGAAAAGACGTGCAGATCATTGCCATCGTGCTTTCCGCCGCTCTCTCGGGGACGTACCAGTCGGCTGTGATCGCCAAGACGATGATGGAAGACCAGGTGGACATCACCGTCATTGATTCGCGCAAAGCTTCGTTTGTGACTGGGTTGATCTGTGTGGAGGCGGCCAAGGCGGCCCGCGAAGGGAAAAGCAAGCTGCAGATTCTGGACATGATCGATCGCTACCTGGATGAGGTGCAGGTCTATTTTATCGTCGATACGCTTGAATATCTGCAAAAAGGCGGGCGAATCGGCCGCGCAGCGGCTGTGCTCGGCTCCTTGTTGAACATCAAGCCGATTTTGACGCTGGACCCGGCTGGATACGTCACGGCCTTCGACAAGGTGCGGGGAACGAAAAAAGCGATCAATCGCGTGCTGGAGGCGCTTCACGAATACGCGCAGGATGAACCCGTCGTCGTGGCGGTGCTGCACAGCCGCATTCCTGAGGAAGCGGCCAACTTCCTGGAGAGGTTGAAACAGGAATTCTCCATCAAGCAGTCGGTTTTGCAGGAAATTGGCCCGGTCATCGGCACCCACACCGGCCCCGGCCTTTTGGGGATCCTCATGATCAAAGAGAAAAGCCTCAAAACTTAAGGCGGCAATTTTTCGCCAAAATGGCAGGAAAGCCTCCCGGTCGGCTGCAGGGAGGCTTTCGCCTTTTCACTTGAAGGTAACAGCATCCCTTCCGCTGTGTGGCACTTTCAACGAGTGTAGGATACAATTTAGGTGGACGAAGTTCTTTGAGCAGGAGAAGAGTACGGTTGACATGCAAAAGCGCATCTTACCGGGCAAAATGCAGGTGTGCCGGCCGGTGCGGAAGCGCGGGAAGAGGAGTGATGGAGAGGACATGGTTTGCAATGTTGCCATACTGGCGAAGCCGCAAGAGGAAAGCTCCCAAACGGCTAGCGAAGCGGAAGCGGTTCATTTTGGTCTGGTTTGCGACCCCGTGGCCGGACTGGCGCAGGCGGCTTGCGCCAAGCAAAGCGCGATGGGCTTGATCGGCAGATGACATCGCTCTATGATGTGCCCGTTACCCGCTTGCACGGGGTAGGGGAGGAACGGGCCAAGGCATTGGCGGGAATGGGAATTAAAAGCGTCGGCGACCTGCTGGAGTACTTTCCCTCCCGCTACGAAGATTACCGGGTGCGCGATTTGACGCAGGTAAAGGACGGAGAGCGGGTGACGCTGCTCGGCACCGTCTACGGCCAGCCTTCCGTCCGCTTTTACGGCAAGGGAAAATCGCGGATTTCCGTCAAACTGGTGATGGACCGCGTCGTCGTAACGGCGGTCTGGTTCAACCAGTCTTTTGTCAAAAACAAACTGGTTCCCGGCAAGGAAATCCTGGTTACCGGCAAATGGGACAGGCACAGGCTGCAGATCACCGTCAGCGAAGTGGCGGAGGCCGATTCCGAGCGCGCGGCCCGGCGCGGCGATCTGGCTCCTGTTTACTCCTTGCGCGGCGACGTGACTCACGCCTTGTTGCGCAGGCTGATGATGCAGGCGCTGCGCCAGTACGGGCAGGAGATTCAGGAGATTCTGCCGGAGGAGATTGTCCGGCGCTACCGCCTGTTGCCGCGCTCCCAGGCCATCCAGGCGATTCACTTTCCGAAGGACGCGGAATCGGGGCGGCAGGCGCGCCGCCGCATCATGTTTGAGGAACTGTTTTTGTTCCAGTTGAAAATCCAGGCGCTTCGCCGCATCAACCGGCAACAGACCGAAGGCCGGGCGATGTCCATCCCGATGGAAGAGGTGCGCCAGTTTGTGCGCAGCCTGCCTTTTCCGTTGACCGATGCGCAAAAGCGGGTGGTCAAGGAGATTCTGGACGACATGCGGGCTCCGTACGCGATGAACCGCCTGCTGCAAGGAGATGTGGGTTCGGGGAAAACCGTGGTGGCGGCCATTGCCTTGCTGGCTGCGGTGAAGGCAGGTTTCCAGGGAGCGCTGATGGTGCCGACGGAAATTCTCGCCGAGCAGCATCTGCATTCCCTGGAGAACCTGCTGTCTCCCTGCGGCGTGCAGGTGGCGCTTTTGACCGGTTCACTCACGGCCAAACAGCGGCGGGAAGTGCTTGGTTCGCTGCAGATGGGGTTGGTCGACGTGGTGGTGGGGACGCACGCGCTGATTCAGGAAGATGTCTTTTTCTCGCGGCTGGGTCTGGTGATTACCGATGAACAGCACCGCTTCGGGGTGGAGCAGCGGCGCATCCTGCGCAGCAAGGGGCTTTCGCCGGACGTGCTGTTCATGACCGCGACGCCGATTCCGCGCACGCTGGCGATCACCGCTTTCGGCGACATGGACGTCTCCACCATCGACCAGATGCCGGCCGGGCGCAAACCGGTTGTGACTTGCTGGAGAAAGCACGAGCAGTTTCCCGCCGTGCTGGAAGAGATGCGGGCGGAACTGCGCCGCGGGCGGCAGGCGTACGTCATCTGTCCGCTGATTGAAGAGTCGGAAAAGCTGGACGTGCAAAATGCGATCGATGTCCATGCCCAACTGATGCAGACCTTTCCCGAGTTTCGCATCGGGCTGATGCACGGGCGCCTGTCCGCGAAGGAAAAGGACGCGGTGATGCATGCCTTTTTGTCCGGAGAATACCACGTGCTGGTCTCGACGACGGTGGTGGAGGTGGGCGTCAACGTCCCCAACGCCACATACATGGTCATCTACGACGCCGAACGCTTCGGCCTGGCCCAGCTGCACCAGCTGCGGGGACGCGTGGGACGCGGTTCGGAGCAGTCCTACTGCGTGCTCATCGCCGATCCCAAAACAGAGATCGGCAAGGAGCGGATGCGCATCATGTGCGAGACGACGGATGGGTTCGAACTGTCGCAGCGGGATTTGGAACTGCGCGGCCCCGGCGATTTCTTTGGCACCAAGCAGAGCGGGTTGCCCGAATTCAAGGTTGCCGACCTGGTGAGCGATTACAAGGCGCTGGAGGTTGCCCGGCAGGAGACGGCCCGGCTTGTGGCCGATCCGTCCTTCTGGCAGGAGGAGCGGTACCGGGGGCTGCGCGAATACCTGCGGCGCGAAGGGGTGTTGGACGGCATCGTGTTTGACTGACAGGGCGAAGGCAGACTCTATTTATACTGACAGGCAGGAGGGCGCTTGAACGCCCTCTTTTTTGTGTTTGCGTCACGGCTACGGCTTATCTTTCCGATGGAGAAGCACAACCAACCGCGAAAACGCGGCCGCTCCCCCTGGAAAAATCTTCGCAAAGCGGTTTTTCCGCCTGTCAAAGTGTGTAACAAAAAGCGATTTTCTTGCGTCATTAGGGTAATGAAAAATCCGGCAGGAAAAAGGGGATGCAACCGTGCGTATGTCCCGGCATGTTTGTTTCGGGTTTTGGATCGTTTCCATCGCCGTGGTGATGGCGGGATGGGTATCCGCGGACGGCAGGTCTGACCGCGTATGGCAAAGCTCGTCCTGGCAGGCGGAAGAGCTGCCCTTCGCCTATGATGCCATGGAGCAGGACGTGGTGATTCAACTGCGCGAGGAGCCGCGCCTGCGATCGCCGATCCGCACCATCGTCGGAGATCATTCGCAGGCGTATGCGCTTTTTTTCCGTGAACCGATGGAGGCCGCGAGCGTGGAAGCGGCCATTCGCCGTCATGCCAGGGAGGCGGCGGAGCAGGAAGGATGGGTCGAGCCGCTCTGGGATTTTCGCTGGGTGCACGGCCGGCAGTTGCACCTGTTGGCCACGCTTCCCGATCCCTCTGTTTCCGGAAAGGCCTGGAGCGAGTATGTGATTCACGCGGGAGGAGCGAAAACGCTGGACGGAAAGGCGCTCGCCGATGATGCGCCCGCTTTTTGGGCCGTATGGTTCAAGCCGCAACAGGTATGGAAGGTTTCTGCAGACGGAGGAGAGCGCGAGCCACTGACTCGCTTTTCCGTCTTTTACAACATGAGCTTTCTCGATCCCGATTCCCGCTATCTGCTCCTCAGCCGCTACCAGCAGTATTGTGAGTGCGATGCCCGTTATCCGCAGCTTTATTCGCTCTACGACCTGGCGGAGGGCAAGTTGGCTCACTACCCGGTGGAGCTGGTGCGGAACTACAGGGGCTATGGCGATTTTGTCGCGGATCGCCGCGGGTTTTTCTACGCCTGGCCGGGGGACGGCGCGGAAGTTCCGCACAGCGAATGGGCAACCCGCGTGCAACTGGACGCATACGTGCATGGGGCCGGATTCAGCCGTGACCGCCGCCACTTGTTGATGGCCGTTGGGGAGAAAGAGCAGCAGCAGGATCTGGATCTGCTCGTCTACGACCTGGAAGCTGGCAAGGTGGTGCAGCGTCTGGCCGGAGCGGTGCAGGGAACGATTCCGAAAAGCGAGCTGGACGGTTCGCTTTTGCCGGTTGCGTTTCAAGATGACGGACAGCACGTCACGTTCGCGATGCGCGAACCCGGGCATGATCTGCTCGAAAGGCGGTTACGCTACGACTGGAAGACAGGCGCGGTGAGCGATTGGAATCCGCCGGTGCCGAATTACGCCTGGTCCGGCTACATGCAATCGGACGACGGAAAATACCGGCTATACTGGAATGCCGGACTGTTCGAGGGAGAGCGGTACGTGGCGGAATGGCCGGGGGATGGCGTATGGATTCCCGGAACCCACCAGCTTGCCTTTGTCAAATGGGATGAGGCAGACGCGCGAACCAAATCGCTTTACCTGTACGACGCGGATCTGCGGGAGGAGCGTTTGCTCGCCGCAGGATTGCCGTGGAACCTGGAGCTGCTCGGTGCCAGCCCGGATGGCAAATGGGTGTATGTGGCATCGAACGGGGAACTGGGAAAACACTGAAACGGCGAAATCCGGCTCCGCGCTTTTGCCGTGACCCGCAGGATGTTTATGAAAGGAAGAATCGCAGGGTTGCCTTTTGGGGCGGCTCTTTTTTTTTTCGATGGAAAAGATCAGGTCAAGCCGGCGAAGGAAGAGGGGGATCCAAGCGGACGGCTCATTTTCCAGATACAAGCTAATTGATACTTGCAAATTGCAACAAAGTATCTTATAACTGATCCATGAGGTGAAGCACCGTGGAAAATGTGCGTGAATTGTTCCAACTCATGGTTCGTCGCTTTGGTTTTCTGAATAAGAACTGCTGTTCTGCCGGCGGTTGCGACATTTCTTTGATTCAAAGTCATATCCTTTATGAAATAGATCGCCAACACAGGCCTTCCATGCAGCAGGTAGCCGAGGCATTAGGGACAGATATCACGACATTCAGCCGACAAGTTCAAACGCTGATCAAGATGAAATTGGTGAAGAAAACGCCCGATCCGGAGGACCGGAGGGTAAATCTGCTTTCTCTGACACCTGAAGGGAAATATGTTGCGGCGGCAATTGACCAGCAAATGAACAACTATTTAAACGAAATTTTTTCGCACATGAGCGATTTTGAAAAAGATACGGTCATTCGCTCGATCAAACTGTTAAACGAAGCGTTGGCGAAGTCCGGCAAATGCTGTTCACCCCCTTCTTGAAATTGTTCTTGTTTTTGTAAAACTTGTATTTTACAAATAAATATTTGCGTTTGTTTGCTTCCGCTCTATTAAGGGAAGTGGGGCCGAACGCGATGGTTTGGATAAAAAGCGGAAGGAGAGATGGTTCGTGAACCAGGTTAAGAATGATCAAATTCGTCAAAAGGTGCGCAGTCGTTACAAGGAAATCGCCCTGCAGGAAATGGAGGCGGGTTCGTGCTGTTCGCCGGCCTCAAGCTGTTGCGGATCGGCCAAAGACGATTCTTCGCAGTTGGGGTATTCATCCGAAGAACTGAATGCGGTTCCGGAAGGTGCAAATCTTGGCCTCGGATGCGGCAATCCGCAAGCCATTGCGGAACTTAAGCCGGGTGAAGTGGTGTTGGACCTCGGCAGCGGCGGCGGATTTGACTGTTTCCTGGCGGCTCGGCAAGTCGGGGAGGCCGGTTATGTGATCGGGGTCGACATGACGCCGGAAATGGTGAGCCTCGCGCGCCAAAACGCTGCGAAAGGCGGGTTCACGAACACGGATTTTCGGCTGGGGGAAATCGAACATTTGCCAGTCCCGGATCAATCGGTGGATGTTATCATTTCCAATTGCGTCATCAATCTTTCACCCGATAAACAGCAAGTCTTTCATGAAGCATTTCGCGTCCTGCGCTCGGGCGGACGCTTGGCTGTTTCCGATATCGTAACGACGGCAGAGCTTCCGGCTGAAATCAAAAACGATTTGGATGTTTTATATTCAGGCTGCATATCCGGCGCTTCGTCCGTTGACGAACTGAAAGCGATGCTTGCGCAGAGCGGATTTCGGGATGTAGTGGTCGAACCGAAAGAGGAATCCAGGGCGTTTATCAAAGATTGGGTTCCCGGGTCGAAGGTTGAGGACTACATTGTCTCGGCCGTTATCAAAGCAATCAAACCGTAATGAATGTTGGAAGTTCCATTCTTGCATAATCAAAATGAATCGAACAAGGCAGCTCTGGCAAAAGATGTCCAGAGCTGCCTTGCTTGTGCCCCCTGCTTGCCTGAGCGTTCTTCGATGAGATCGGGGAGGAAAAAATTGGCGGGAGGGAGGCGAAAGAAAAAGGTATAAAAACGAACGTTTGTTTGCTATACTGAAAACAAAGGGGATAGCGCACAAACGTTCCTGTTTGGGGGATGATCCAGATGACAGGTGCAAATCGCAACAACAAGCGGATTGTCTTTCTCATCGACATGCAAAGCTTCTACGCCAGTATCGAGAAGGCGGCCAATCCCGCGCTGCGGGATCAGCCGATCGTCGTGGCCGGAGATCCCCGGCGGCGCAACGGGGTGATCCTGGCTGCCTGTCCGATCGCCAAAAGCTATGGCATCGTCACGGCGGAAGCGCTGTGGCAGGCCCAGCAAAAATGCCGCCGGCTGGTCGTCGTGCGGCCGCGCATGGAGACCTACATTCGCACGTCCTTGCAGATTACGCGGATTTTTGAATCGTTTACCGACCTGGTAGAGCCCTACTCCATCGACGAGCAGTTTCTCGACGTGACCGGCAGCGTCCATTTGTTTGGCGGCGTGTACCGGATGGCGGAGCAGATTCGCCGGCGTGTCTGGCTGGAAACCGGGGTCAACTGCCGTGTCGGCATCGGAGAGAACAAGGTGTTGGCCAAAATGGCCTGCGACAACTTCGCCAAGAAGCAGGAAGAAGGGGTTTTTTGGCTCAAGCGGGAAGAGCTGGCGGAGACGTTGTGGCCGCTGCCGATTGAAAAGCTGTTCGGGGTGGGGTCCCGGATGAAACGGCACTTTCACCGCATGGGCATCTACCAGATCGGGCAGTTGGCCGCGCTGTCTCCCGCCGTGCTGATCCGGCACTGGGGCGTGAACGGCGAGGTGCTTTGGCGCACCGCACACGGGCTGGACGATTCCCCCGTCTCTCCGCAAAGCCATGATACGCAAAAAGGAATTGGCCATCACATGACGCTGCCGCGCGACTACCACACGGCGGCAGAAATCAAGGTGGTGCTGCTGGAGCTGTGCGAAGAGGTGTGCCGCAGGGCGCGGAGCAAGCGTGTGATGGGTTCGGTCGTCTCCGTCGGCTGCCGCGGCGCTGATTTTGACACCCCGGCCGGTTTCAGCCGTCAGCTCAAGCTGGCGGAATACACCCAGGACGCGATGGAGTTGTACGAAGCGGCTTGCCGCCTGTTTGACCGGCACTGGCAGGGAACGCCCGTACGCAGCGTGGGCGTCAGTCTGGGGCAGCTGGTTCCCGACAACGTGCTGCAGCTCAACTTGTTCACCGACCAGCACAAGCGCCGTTCGCTCGCGCACGCGATGGATGAGATTCGCGCCAAATATGGAAATGATGCGATTCTTCGGGCTGTCTCGATTCTCGACGCAGGCCAGGCCAGGGAGCGGGCTCGCAAGATCGGAGGCCACTACAAGTGAGCGGACGGGAAGGGCCGCATGAGCTGCGGGAAGGGCAGAACGACCAGGAATTGCTGCGGCAGTGCATCCTGTTTGGCATCCTGTTTCGCGTCGCCATGGCTGACCTGGAGCGGGTGCGCCATGTGCCGTTGAGGCTGTCCTACGACAGCTTGTTTCAAGGTTTCTTCGAAGAGTTGTCCCGTTGGGCGGAAAGGCGGCATCACCAGCTTCGCCGCCTTTTGCGCAGGCGGGGCTGCAGCGTGATCAGCTCCCGCCGGGAAAGGCATATGTACGTGGTCCGGTACCGGCAGCGCGGCTACCTGCGGGAAGCGCTCTATTCCGTGGAAATTCTGAGGGCGGAATGCCAGGAACTGGTGCGCCTGTGGTCACAGGGACGGGCAGACAACGGGGGTAGCCGCCGCCCGTTATGAGCTGGCTGACCTGTACGATTGGCCGGGAGCGGCGATTTGTCTCATCGGAGCAGCTGTGAGGCTCCCCGCTCCTGAATCCCATGTCCGTTTTGGGCAAAAAGGGATTCAGCTGGTGTCGGCCGTCTTGTCCTGGGCGGCAAGCGGCCAGAAACGGCGTGAAAAGGTGAAAGCGGGGCGCAGCCTGACAAATAGGGCGGCGAAAGCGAAAAATGATAAAAAATCAGCATAATCCCGTGTTTTTCGCCCTTCCGGGGATTTTGCCGAATCGGTTGCTTCCCTGTATGGTAAGAGTGTTCTTTTTTCAGACTATCCTACAAAAGAGACTCGCAAAGGGGATTATGCATGTTGGCACAGGAAATGGCTGTCGTGTTCACCAAGCATGCCGAGCAAATCACGCCGGCGTGCTGGAGCGAATTTTTGCGGCAATTGGAGGAAAAAGGTTTGTACCTGGTCATTGAGACGGACACCGTGGGACGCATGATGAGTCCGTTGGGCGGCTTCATGCCGCTGCCGTCCAAGGACGAGACCTTGCTTCTGTTGACAGCCGAGGAATTAAATCAGCGAGGTTTGCCTTTGGGCCACCACATTGTGAACAAGCGCGAACAAAAAAACATCTCCACGAGGTAGGCCACAAACCCTTTTTCGCGGCGACTCCCGGTGAAGAAGGGTTTCATCACCGAATCAGAAAAGAAAAACGCCCGGGGCCAACAGCCGGTTTCGGCGGGAACAGCCATTTCCGAAAAACGCGGCCCCCTCTCTTGAAGAACGCTTCGATCAGAAGCTTTTTTGCCCGTCAGGAATTTGCCGGAGGGAGTAATCACATTGATCGAATGTATAATTATGTAAAATATAATTCACAGAATTTTAATAAATTATTATGGAAAAAGTCCAAAAAAAATAAGTGTTTGTTTATAATAAGCGTAAGAAAGAAATATGCATGCTTGATAGGAGAGGAGAGAAATCGGATGAATCTGGTACTTACAGAGACGACATGCAAATCGTGCCAAATCCGTTTGACCGAGTATGAAATAGAGAACAACGAGGGGCTTTGCATGGATTGCTATAAAGAAAGCAAGAAAGAAGAAAAACAGGAAGAATAACGGAAAACAGCTTCTCCAGAATCGGGGAGGCTGTCTTTTTGTTTTGCCAAAGCCGCGCTTGCGCCGGGGAAGGGCGCAAGCGCCCGGATGAATGACCCGGATGGCAATTTGGCAAGCACTTGTTTTTCCAGCGCTTACTGCTCCTGTTTCTCAGGCAGCGGAATCATCAGCTCCATTCTGCGGCTGCCGTCTTTTGCGCTTCGTTCAAACAGAACCAGCATCAGGGTGGAGTTGGGCTCTGCCTTTTTCACCTGGATGGTGTGGGTGAAGTCGCCCCAGGCAGGAGCACCGGCAGAGGCGTTGATCGTGCCTTCCGTCAGTTCATTGTGGCCGTCTTCCACCACGTAGTGAAGCACCGCTTCAAATACCTTCGCCTGTCCCTTCACTTCATACCGGTCTTCCCCGGTTTTTCTGACCGTGACGTGTCGGAAAATTTCATTTCCGTAAACGTTTTCCCCGTCACTGCTCTCTTTCTGCGGGGATGGTGCTTGCGGCTGTGCCGAGGGTTCGCTCTGCGGGGCGGGCTGATCCGGTTGTGCGGAAGCAGCCGGTTGCTGCACGCCGGGCTGGTTGACGGGTTCCTCCCCGCTGCCGGAACAACCGTGCAGCAGAGTGGCGGTCAGGAACAGGAACAAAACTTTTTTCATCCAAATCCCCCGTTTCCATTCAGAAATTTTTTGTTGAAGCGCTTACAAATTGGAATTCACTTCTTCCAATTCTATGTTAGAATGAGGGTAAACTACTACCATTATTCCAGAAAAGGCTGGTTGAAAAAAATGGAGCAACAAACATATCGCATCGAAAAGGATTTTCTCGGTGAGAAGGAGATTCCCGCTGATGCCTATTACGGCGTGCAAACCATGCGGGCAGTGGAGAATTTCCCGATCACGGGCTACAGGCTGCATACATCACTGATTACGGCAATGGCCATGGTCAAGAAGGCGGCAGCGCTTGCCAACATGGAGGTGTCACGTCTGAACCCCCGCTTGGGCAAGGTGATTGTTCAGGCTGCCGATGAAATTATTGAAGGAAAATGGCACGATCAATTTATCGTCGATCCGATCCAGGGCGGGGCGGGAACTTCGATCAACATGAACACCAATGAAGTGATTGCCAACCGCGGCCTGGAACTGCTGGGAGAGAAAAAGGGGGACTACTTCCACCTGAGTCCCAATACGCACGTCAACATGTCCCAGTCCACCAATGACGCATTCCCCACGGCCATTCACATCGCCGTGCTGAAAGAGCTGGAAAAACTGCTCGCCACCATGGAGAAGATGCGCGATGCGTTTGGACAAAAGGCGCAGGAATTTGACGACGTCATCAAAATGGGACGCACCCATCTGCAGGATGCCGTGCCGATTCGCCTGGGCCAGGAATTTGAGGCGTACCGCCGCGTCCTGGATCGCGATATCAAGCGAATTTCGCAATCCCGCCAGCACCTGTACGAGGTCAACATGGGCGCGACGGCGGTGGGAACCGGTTTGAACGCCGACCCGCGCTACATAGAATTGGTTGTGCAAAAGCTCGCCGAAATCAGCGGGTTGCCGCTCGTCCGGGCGGAGAACCTGGTGGACGCCACCCAGAACACGGACGCTTACACGGAAGTTTCCGCCGCGCTGAAGGTTTGCATGATGAACATGTCCAAGATCGCCAACGACCTGCGCCTGATGGCTTCCGGACCGCGCGCCGGACTGGGGGAAATCACCCTGCCCGCACGCCAGCCGGGATCTTCCATCATGCCGGGGAAAGTGAATCCGGTCATGGCGGAAGTGATCAACCAGGTAGCGTTCCAGGTGATTGGCAATGACCATACCATCTGCCTCGCTTCCGAGGCGGGACAGCTGGAACTGAACGTGATGGAGCCGGTGCTCGTCTTCAACCTGCTGCAATCCATCAGCATCATGAACAACGCGTTCCGCGTCTTCACCGAGTACTGCCTGCTCGGCATTGAGGCCAACCGCGAGCGGATGAAGGAATACGTGGAGAAGAGCGTGGGCGTGATTACGGCAGTCAACCCGCACCTGGGCTACGAGACGGCGGCCCGGATTGCCCGGGAAGCGATTCTGACCGGTAAATCCGTGCGCGAATTGTGCCTGCATTACAACGTGCTGACCGAAGAAGAGCTGGATCTGATCCTCGATCCGTACGAAATGACACATCCCGGCATCGCCGGCGCATCCCTGCTGGATCGCGACTGATGAATGGAAAAAACTCCCGTGCCGCGCTTTTGACAAGCGGCGGCAACGGGAGTTTTTTTGTCTCTGCATTCAAGTGCGGGGCTTTTTATCCAAGCGGAAAGCGGGGGTCTTGTCCGGGAAGCTCGTCCAGGCTTTTGAATACGTAACCTTGCCGCCGGGCTTCGTCAATGAATGCACCCAGCGCTTCGGCGTTGTCGCGGGAAACGGCGTGCAGCAGGATGACGGCTCCGGGATGGAGCTGTGACACCAGATTGTCGTACGCATACCGCATGCCACGTTGGTGATTTACGTCCCAATCCTTGTAGGCGATCGACCAGAAGACATTGGTGTAGCCCAGTTCCCGGGTCACAGCCAGGGTTCGCTCGCTGAAAATGCCGCGCGGCGGACGCAGGTATTTCATTTCCTGCTGTCCGGTCACTTGTGCGACGGCATCCCTCACTCGGTCCAGTTCGCTTTTGATCTGTTCATTGGAGATTTTCGTCATGTCGGGATGGTTCCAGGAGTGATTGCCGATCAGATGACCTTCCGCGGCCATGCGTTTCAAAAGTTCCGGCTGACTTTTGACGTAGTGACCGGTGACAAAAAAGATGGCGGGTACGCGTTTTTCTTTCAGCGTATCGAGAATTTTTGCCGTATACCCGTTTTCGTAACCGTTGTCAAAGGTTAGGTACAGTTCCTTTTGGCTGGTGTCTCCCAAAAAAATTGCGCCGCTCCGCTCGAAAATGTCCTTGAAACCTTCCTCGTTGATCGAAGGGAGTTTGCCGTTTCTGCTTTTTTTAAAGCCGAAATGATAGGGTTGCTCCTGGTAGGCGTTCACGGCCAGAAAAGGCAGAGTCCAGATCAAAAGCAGACTGCAAAAGAAAAGTATTGCCCGATTCTTCAATATGCTTTCTCCCTCCTGATCTTTTGCTTACAAGATGTTGCATGCTTTTTTCCTCCGGCGTGTTTTGGCTTGTTTTGCGCAACAGCCGGGAAGAACCTTCCTCCAAAGTGTCTCCAACCCGTTTCCGTTTATGTGCGTTTTGCATCCTCATCAGGATTTCCGATTGTGATCCGGTTTGGGGAAACGTTCCGCAAAAACTGTGCAAAAGTTTACCTATTCTAGTGGGACAACGGCTTATACCGGAAGAATGCAAAATTCATATAGTGCTAAAGTCAACGGGGAACCGGTGACGCGCAATGAAAAATTTTCTACGGAGGTGTTATTTATGGGAGACAGCTGGCTGAAAGAACTTCGCAGAATTCTGGATGATGATGAACTCGTGGCATTGGAAGTAAACGCCGAATACGTCAACGGCCAGGAGAAACAATGGATTTTCAGCGCTGCAGGCGTTTCGCAGGTCGTGGACGATGAGGAAG